>Ga0224511_10000694_pt1 | contig 17427 bp, 14 predicted proteins | sample SF_May12_sed_USG_2_FD_169988 | JGI IMG/M metagenome (GOLD analysis project Ga0224511, IMG submission 169988) | Sediment microbial communities from San Francisco Bay, California, United States - SF_May12_sed_USGS_8_1 | ecosystem: Environmental > Aquatic > Marine > Sediment | place: USA...
AAAGTGTCATATCTCTGCATAAAGCTTGTGTATTCTGGGAGAGCTTCAACTTCCTTCATACGATCTTGCGATGGTTCGTTCTTTAAGTTGGACATGCTTTCCTGTATCTGGTACATCACCATCTTGTTTCAGAAATTTCTTAATGTGCAGAGAGTGGAAGGCACACGCAAGAATTTCATGCATTCGAACACAACGGTTGTAGTGTTTTCCTGTGATGAAACCAGTAGCTGATCCTTCAGCCAATACTTCAGATTCGATCAAAGTATGTGTTCCTCCTGATCCATCAATGAAGTGGCCTGATGCTCCAAAATATGCAAGCAGAATGTGGAATGCTCCGAAGCAAATGAACACATTATCAAATAAAGGAGACTCGGCAGTCTGGATCTGTAGCGCTGGCTTTGCCACTGCGAGATCGTACGCTACTGCTACATACTTCTCACCACATTCTTCAGCGACACGCTGTGATCTTCTCATTGTTTCTGCTACGACGTCAAGCCTTGTAGGGGGTAAAGTAATGTTGTCCATATACAGTATCTTTTGTTTAGGCAGGGGATCTTTGTGAATCGTTGAATTCCAGCCTGCCCATATTGGTTTCTTTTCTCCAAGCATCACATTAATGACCCATAATGTGTCAAGCCATCTAATTGTATTGCCACCTTTTTCATTGGTCAAACTTCGTTTCTGAAAATTGAACATTGACATTTTTGTTTTTTTCCTGTATGATGTCAAAGTTTGTTCATCACTTTGGTATGACCGTCTTCTCTTAGAACCTGTTTTGATTTTAGTTGATGATTTTGTAATTTCGAATAATGCAATGGCTTTTTCAAGTTCTGAGATGTTTTCTGATTCTGCTTTGGATATTTTTTGTTTGAATTGTTCTTCAACTTCATTTTGGTAGCAATTTCAACAGTATCATGCAATGTTCCTAACCCAGACAGTGTCTCTGTGTTCTCATCGTAGTTGTCCCATGCTAATGATGTACATAATCCTTGCTCTTGTACAATACCATCAGGTGCTGCAGTTTTCCTGGTATTTATTTCTGTTGCCATTTGTGTTTTCGAGTTCTTCTACTGTATGATAGTTTGTAGAATGGCCTAATCTATAAGTGCATAATGGCCATAGTTAAAAGATGATTCGAGCCTTTAATTACATTGTCAATGACCTTCGTTATTTATAATATTTTTTGAATAATAATCTGTGTTTAAACTCTTTATTTAATATTTCGGCCCAAAGGCCTTTATCAAAATATTTTGATAAAGGCCTTTGGGCCGAAATATTAAATAAAGAGTTTGATGTTTAATGATGTAGTACGGGTATTATTATTTTTAATAATTTAAAAGTAATTGTACAGGATCATAAATTTGATCAATACATTCTCTATAAATAGAAACACTTTGGTTTGTGCATGGCATACACGCTTGCAAAAAGTACATATACTGTCCACGATTATGAATTACTTCACGGATCTACCAGAGAGCTCGATGTGTCGTCGCATTCCCTGGTAGACTGGAAAAAAGTTATTTTAAGTGTTGCGGCAGGACAGCGAGCATAACAGTGGCCCGGGGCAAGAGGTGGAGATTGACGAGTCAAAGTTTTGGAAAAACAAGTATTACCGCGACAAAAGCATGGAATGAATATTAGTATTTGGAAAGATTGGGCGAGAAACGATGTATTTTATTTCGAAATTGTCGAAGACAGGAGTGCAGAGACACTGATACCAATGACCAGAAGTACGTAAGGCCAGCTATGCAGCTCATTTCAGATTGCTGGAAGGCTTATTCATCTCTTGAAAAGGATACCAACATCTAACAGTCAGTCACATCAAGTATAAAAACCCAGAAAATTGCACATGCACCAGTCTGATACAAATCACTTGACACAGTGAAGCTGATAGTCAAAGTATATACACTTTCAGATTGAGATCACCACTGACAGCATCCAATCTAGCACATCATTTAATACAAACATTGATCTGTTCGATGTCTAGGTAATTATGTGTTGCACAACACTCCCTTCTATACCCGCCTTTTGTTTTTGCGAGAGAAACATGTCCGCCATTGTTTATTACAGCCGTAGCAACCATCGCGCATTTGTTAGTTTCTGCAACGCATGCACAACAACGATAAACAAATCGTACCGTAAAGGTCAATCGTCCATGTACTTTTAAAGCGCACGTATATATTGGTATTATTCTTTTAGATCTGTGATATATCAAACTAACTAATTCTAGGAAGACCGAATGAAGAAACATGTTTTTAAAATGTTAATGTACGCTTTCAGTTAAAATTGGTTTATAACAATTTTTATTTAAATATAAAAGACATTAAAACAGGCGTTTATTAAATGCATGTATTCCTTATGTGCCATGCCTAGATGTTTGGTATGCAATTACCGTTTTGTGTATTGTTTATTTTTTTTTGCGTTTTGTATTTACATTGTCTTTACAACTACTTTGAATTTAAGACTGAAGTGTAATGTATTAATATCATTTTGAAATCAAATGTCTTTGCTTCTCTAAATCTTCCCATAGTGTCGGAGTGTTCATACGTATATGTAATTATGCAATATACTAGGTTCTATGTTTAAGCAATAGACAACAGTTTTATCCAGAATTGTTTGACTGTCATTTATCTGTTACTAGTGAAGCCAAGCAAGCCAGTCATACTCGCTCCTGTACCTGTGAACTCCGCTATCTCCGGTTCAGAAGGCACACGCCTTACCTTAACCTGTCTTTCCTCGGGCGGCTACCCCCAGCAGACGGTGGAATGGTATCGGGTAGAAGCCACACCAACCAGGCTACCAGGCTGTACCAGCACTTCAGCTAGCAACGGCGCCCTCTATAACGTGACCACACTGTGTACGTTAATTCCAACGGTAGTTGACGACGGCGCGAGCTTCTACTGTCAGTCCTCGTTTATCGGAGCACCAACACTGGCGGACACGTCTGACCCCGTGCAGCTGCTGCTTAAATGTGAGTAATTAAAATATTATTATAATACAAATATAATAACATAAATTCGCTGAATGTGTCAACCTATCGTTATTAAATATTACACACAGCCATACTAAAGAATGCTTAATGAAAAGTCAACTTGTCCGATGCTCTGATATATTTATACCATATAGTTTATAGTTTGTTTTAATATAAATTTAATTTCTCAAATGCCAAAAAGACTAGTTTGATCCTTTGAATATGCTGCTATTCATATAACATATTTCTTTGTTAAAATTATATGTGCAATTTCAGTTTATAGATAATAATTATTGAAAATCCTTCGCATTTAAACATACACGTAATATATATCTGTAGTGCGTCCATCACCGCCGTTTTTGGTCCTGACAAATCCGCTTGTTGACGGAACGCACATTACCACCCTGGCCACCTGCTCGTCGTCTGGTTTCCGGCCTGCAAACATCAATGTCATCTGGCTGCTAGAGGGAGGCTCTTCGGAAGTGGCTGACACCACCACGGTCGCATATACGACAAACAACACGTTTGCAGTGAGGTCCGAGTACAGAAGTGTTGTCTCAAAGATTGACAACGGCAAGACACTGACGTGCACGTTGAACCACGAGACGCTCGCTGTCCCGTTATCCGGGACTGTCAATCTCAATATTTCATGTAATCAACAATGGTTTTGTTACAAGTTACAACCACCATATAGACAGGGCTTGTGATGATGATGATGATGATGATGATGATGATGATGATGATGATGATGATGATGATGATGATGATGAAGTGATGATTATGATGATATTATGATTCTCCTTCTTCTTTTGGACATACCTTTTATATACTGTTATTCAGTCCAACCCCGTTACACCAACATCACCGGGAACACACGTGTGTGGGCCAACGGCGTGAACAAGGTGACGTTGACGTGCAACACGGACTCCTCTAACCCACGCTCCACTATCACGTGGTACAGGAACGGCCAGCAAATAGGCTTAACATCGCAGACTACACACACAGCTGGACTGTACGGGGGTGATATCACAACGCAGGCGCTGGAATTTATACCCACGCGTGAAATGGACGGTCATACCATAGAATGTAGAGCTGCTAATCAATTATCGGGGGCAGATGTAGCTGTCAGTAGCGTTCAATTTGACGTGTTTTGTAAGTTACGTGAATGTTTCTTTGAAATTTCATTTATATTATACTCTACTCGCTGTGCACGTATCAACAAAAGTTGTATAAAGTGTTATTTTGCACTCATCATCTTGTTTTAGACTCCCCAATACTTAATGTTTTCGAACCCGTTGTTGCTGAGACTCAGTTCGGCTGGTTAAACTGCTCCGTGTCCAGCAAACCAGTTTCTACCATCACGTGGTACAAAGGGACGCAGCGGATTGCTGGACCAAAAGGAACGTCGAATTATCTCAGCTATGAAATCAGCAACGTTTCTAGAGATGACGCCGGCAGGTACCGCTGTACGGCGAACAATGGCTATGGCGGCGACGTAAACGTGGACACATCTTTAATCGTACATTGTAAGTAAGCAATCCGAAAATTACAAGACCGAACAAAATTGATAACATTTAAGTTAGTAGATTTACGTTTGAGTTTACTAGATATAATGTATCGTGTGCCGAAGAAAGACGATTGCAGTTTTATTATTTAATAAATGACAATATAATGCCAGTATAATAATGGCTTAAGGGCTTTAGGCCATCATTACTGACGGGGCTATTTTCGCTGAAATGACCCGCTATGCCAGTTTAATACGCATGCTCAATTTCATTTCGGGCTAATTTTCTTTGCGGCTGATGGTTTGTTTACAAACATGGCTGCGTTTTTAATAATGACAGTCATTCGTTTTTATTACTTACAATATTTTACCTCGTAGATTGTGTTCGATTTAACTGAGATAACCACAGTTTACAATACAATCTGTGAAACGCTGTAAGGTAAACTTTATGGTATGTAGCTACTACATAACAAATCACATATACAAAGATTCAAACACAATCAAACATTTAAACAATCTTGATCTTATATGTAGGACAAAAAGTAAATCACTGGGTCTATGTCATTTAGTCATGTTTGAATTTTAGTAGTTCTTATTTTATTTCCAGTTTGCAGGTCATTTCCAATCCCAACGTTCAATGAAAGAATGCATTTTTATCTAATACAGACATAATACGTCAATTGGCCCAATTACAAACCAGTAGGTATGAGGAAATTACAACCACAGAACAGAACAAAACCAATGTACTAGACCTCCCCATACGGCAAAGCCTAGGTGGCTCCCTTTATCTTCAAGAGTTTTTGAAAAGCAAACGTCAATTTCTTTTTATGGTTTTACATTCAATGCTCCATTCAAAATTTCTTGAAAACATAAAACGAACATTAATATTGACGTATTATGTCTGTATTAGATAAAAATGCATTCTGTCATTGAACGTTGGAATTGGAAATGAACTGCAAACTGGAAATGCAATCAGAAATACTAAAATTCATACATGAAGGTATTTTGAAAGACTATTTTTACTCTGTAACGACAATGAATGCGACTTTTATGATTTTACTTTAATCAAATTGGTGCTGCTTGATAATGGGCAACAATGCGCTTAATGTTGACGGCTCAAATTGGCCAGCAGTTCTGGTTTTCTTCACACTTAGAATAAATCTGGACAACACATCAAGCTCCTTTAGTGGAATTTCTCCCAATTCCCTTGTTTCACCTCTTCCGCCATCCATTCCGTTAAATGTTTCAAGTCGCTTTTCTTTTTTGTTTTCGTTTTCGTTTTGGAGAGCTTTAAGAGGTTTTCTTTACTTTTAATAATTTCGTTAGCTTCTTCCTTACTAATAAGTGTATATATGGACATGTGTGAATTAATATTTAATAATATATTGGCCAGAGATTGCATCGTAAGGTACCCCATTTCAGTGCGGTTGGTCATCGATTTCGTTCTATGGCATTATTTTGCACGTGCGCATCTTCCCAGGGCATTATTAGGATAACAGTCCAGTGGCCAAATACCTTTTCGAGGACGATAATGGGTTTACAAACTGTAAATTTTGCTAAATATAGTAACATGTGTGTTAACAGAAAACAATTCACGGGTCAGTGTGGAGAAATTCAGCATTTTAACATATTGATATATTACTTTCAATTTAGTATTATATATGAATGTGTAATCAGTACGATAAACATTTAGGACATCTATACTTAACATAATACTGCTTATACTGTGCATGAAAGGACAGCCTTAAACTCAATTTTCAATGTTTTTTTAAAAACACATATATAAACACACCATGAGGAAATGTTAGTTGGAAACGTAGATATGATACCTAAATGAAAATGTTTAATATCAAAACATTTTTCCCCTGAGAGAACAAATACTTACTTATCCATCTCAAACATTGAATGCCCATGATGAAATAATTGGTATGCTTAGCAGCATTGCAACTTAAACACCGAATTCATTTTGAGGGGGGATTGTTTAATATGTTTGAAAACCTGCTAGTCATTTGTGACTACCGTTTTAACAAAAGTGTATTCGAATGTATGTTTACATTCGGGGTGAGATCTTGAGCGTTTATGTCATTTAATAGATGCGCCTGACGTCACTGTGTTGTCCCACAACACGACCACTGCTGCTGGTTCCATGTCCTTAAGATGTCTGGCCAGCGGGCAGCCAGCAACGTACACGTTTACCACGTGGGAACAAAGATGGCCGGGACACTCATCTGTTGTCAGGACCTACGAAGGGTCAGAGAATCTCACTCTGGTTGGTCTGACATACGAGTACAGCGGATACTACACGTGCAGGGTCAGTAATGGTGTACAGTTCAGTCGTAACTCAGATGCTGGTGTCGGATCCACGTATGTAGAAGTCCAAGGTAATATTTTGATGTTCTATAATTTATACTGATTTTAAACGCTTTGGTGACAATCTCTACTAAACTTATTAAAAATTAACAATTAACAAAACAATTATGGTAACAAAATGTTGGCAAAAAACAAAATAAATAAAAATGTCCTTGTGAAACGAGAGTCAACGCAACTTATAATGTTTCTGCTTCTCTTTTACTTGTTGTTTTCATTTCAACAAAACGAATGTGACAGTATGGTCGGCTACGCATAATATCACAAAGGAACGTCATGTTTTAAGTAATTATTGTCATGTTAAATGCATATTTCTCATCAAAGCAGTTCAGTATTATTATTATTATAAAAGTTATTATTACAATAATTCATCTGTTAAAATGCCATACCAAGTTACATAATCGTAATTTATATGGCATAGTTTAATTTAGTTATATATTTCATTTCAAATATATATTTATATTAATACAAAATCAGTAAACATGGACGAAAACGAAGCACATAGTTTGAAATATAAATTGTATAAATTATAATTTGCTTCCAGTGTCAATGCTTGATAATTTTATATGGTCACACTTTCGTAACTCAAGCAATCTTACATTTTGATGTTAAAGCTTTTTTCTGAATCATACAGACAAGTTTATATTCAGTAACCTTTGTTTTCCAGCACCGCCTGTTATAATACGAGACTCTACCGACACCATTCTTGCGGCGCACGTCGGGGAAGTTGTTATATTCTCTGTCATGGTCTACGCGTTCTCTATTGACAACATCACCATACATCGGTCGAGTGCGACCACCTGTATTGACCGTACAAACGACACTGTAAAATACAATTATGGCATCTTGCAAACTGGCGTTAAAATGTCGGTCTTTGGACAGGACATAAGAACGGTTGGGTTTCATTGCACCATAACATTATATATCAACATAAAAGATGACTTCGGTGACTATATGACTACTTTTATCAACAGCGTAGGAAAAACAACTCAAGAGATAACAATCATCCCTAAAGGTAGCATGCACTTCCTTTTTGATATGTTAAAACAAATATCACTTTGTGTTATACTTGGTATAATTCCAAATGCTAAATGTTATTTTTATGTAAATACATTATCGTATACGCACGCAATATGTTTATATGTCTATAGAAAAACTTATTATGCAGTATAGGTGTCATATTTGTAAATTTCGTTGAAATACGTGCCAGAAATACTATATTCTTATCTCCACGAAGGTCCACCGAATGCGCCGACAATTATCGGAATGCAGGAAGTAGGTCAAAGTACTTTTATTATATCATGGATTGAAGGGTTTCATGGTGGTTACGACCAAGACATACACACCCAAATTAGCAGCAACGGTCAAGTATGGACTGAGAGAAACACAATTTTCGTGTCAGCGAAAACTCCTACCACACTTAGAAACACAACGATCACCGACATAGCTGGCACGAACCTTTTCCTACGTTTGTTTGCTAGCAACGAGTGGGGTGTCAGCAAGATGTCGGACATTTGGAACATAACACGGCAAGGTATTTGTTTTAAATGATGGGGACATATTTAGAATGATTTTACAGTATTGACGTATTGTTAACAATAATTTAAAATTAATATGAAATATAAAATGTAAACATATAAATGTATATCTCTTTATAAAAATGATTATCAACAGATAAATGTAAAAAGTATTTATATTCCGCAAACAATGTCTTCTCATAAACATGTATTTGAAAATGACACGCATATGTTGTAATAAGATTAGTTTACAATACATCAATTTTCGTCACGCCACTACACGTCTTATAGGGATTAACAATGTATTTGTAACTTTAAAAATGGTTACCGTAGTAAACGTTATGCATGTTTTGCGAACAGGATTACCTCGCATTGAGAGCAGTGGTGTCTCTGAATCATCTCGCTCAGTTCCGATAGCCGTCGGAAGCTTTTTTGGAGGGGTAGTTTCTTCTATAATTGTCATTCTAATTGCCACGTGTATTGCATTCAAAGTGCAAAACATCGATGCAGGTAATCTTCGTAACATTTTTTCATTCTATTTACACATTTCCAAACTGCCATCATGTGCACATGTAACTATGTCTTGGTTACAAATATGTTATATTGCTATTATAACTAAATTAGGTGAGACAACATACATTCATTCAATTAGAATATGAACTTAAAGTAACACATTTAATGACAAACAATGTACGAGGGTTGATCAGAAAGTCCGTAGAATGGTGCTATAACTTCTACTGATGAATAGCTTCAATAAAACCGAGGCTGCTGTTTTCTCGTGCAGGCTATGCTTCCTGAGGGTTTTCCCTTTCATCAGTTTTCTATATATGAAGTTCTATGTGTTCAAATTTTGACGTCGTTTATGTAATCCCGGGGTGCTCCGGGCCGAGTTTTTTTGTATTTGCTATTTCTTATATAGATTATTATATTTGTTATGCTATTATTATGAATTGTTCAGATTTTGTTAATTAAATATATCGGGCTATATCATATTAAAATTTTAAATGTCTGCGCTTGTAAGTTGTCAAGTTATAGCACCATTCTACGAAATTTCTGATCAACCCTCGTATTTACTCAAATTGTGTCAAATACCTTTATTATATGCCTTGTTACTTTTAATGGGCAACTTATTTGTTAGTTGCACTGTATGTCTGTCATTAAGTATTGTGTTCTAATGTCAGTTGTAATCGACTGCAGATTACAAAATATCTACAAAAAGTAAAATGCGATTTATTTCAGGTAGCACATGGAGAAACCTCATTGTCCACAAAAGGTCCGTGAAGGATTTAACTGTATACGAACATGATACGTCTTTTAATCAATGCTTACAATAATGTAAATTTTAGTCGCATCCTTTAAAAATGAGATTATAAGATAAATCGATATACCAATAAGACTATTTACTCTCGCTCAGTTTATTAGCTATTTTACTCATATATATTAATACTTAAACGAGAATGGCAATTATGTTATGCAGTCACGAAAGTCTCAGAAAACTGCAAAACCATCATAGTAGACACAACAGTAAGAGGACAGATACATTTTAATATTATCCTGATTAAACAATAATCATACTGACAAGTCTTCTTCTTACATGTATGGTGAACACATGAGGACTTAACGTATGCGCAGTGTTGTTAACATTTTGTACAGTGTCTTCTCTTTAAAGTTTTGGAATGTTAACGTACATCATAAAGAAAACACATGTTCATTATCATTAAGTAAGGAAATAAAATAATCAAATAATTTGATCTTTTCTTGGAAGCATATTGTGTCAAAAAGTCACTGAGAACTATACATGTAATTAACATTCTTAAATACGCTGAAATGCAACGTTGAATAATAAAGCAGCCTATTATTTGATACATCTTAACAATATTGTATTACACTGCACTGACAGCGTCTTTCCTAGAAATAATTATTATTTGCTCTTAACTGGTTTTTGTAGATCAAATTTTGCTCAATTATATGTTAAAAATATGCAAACAGTAAGTGTGTTTTTTTCAGAGGGAAGAATTATATAGACACAACTACATCTATTTCGACTGGTGTGTATATTTGCATATTGCATTATATTAATAAATGGATCAATAATTGTATAAAGCTAATATTCTTAATTGGGTGTAAAGGCAATGTACTATATATTGTTCAAATTGAAGTGTTATTCTGTACTATTTATTGCAATAGAGCTTAAACAGTAATGGCATATGCAACAATCATACGTATTGCACCATCAAAATACAACCTTAAGGTATAATTTCAGGCGGTGAATGTAGAGCGCTAAGCGGTTTAACTGATCAAGGCCACACGTATGAACAGCTGGACAGGGTTGAAGGGGCGGCAAACTCGCAGTACCAGGAAATCGGTGAGTGTTTATTGTTGTTATCCGGTTCATGCTTTCTTAGGACCTTTCCGTTTCACAGGTTAATTACACCAACTACAACAGGTGTTTCATGCTTGTGTGGCGGCTGTATATTGTTGCATCGTATGAAATCATTCTGGAGTAATATTGTTCTGATCCTCTGGGATCATAGAAGCAGTTTGGGATTGCTTTACGGGTGTCTGTGATTAAGGTCAAAGTCACTGTTGCTAAAAATAGAAAATCAGTTTTGGTAGCGACGTTTTTGATGTCAAGTGTATACATTGTGTGAAAGCGAAATGCCGGCAGAGATATGCCCTTTGGCTTTAACCATTTTTGCACTGAAATAGAAAAGATTACCTCTTTTTGAATGGCAACTTTGTAATCTACAACGACAACATTATCGTCATTATCGAATCAGTGTCGACAGCCTGGTGGAATAAAAATTAATTCAGTACATGTAAAAACAACATCTTTTTCGTACGTTTTTTAGTGTGCAGGAAAATATTTTTGCTTTTCCTGAATATTGTTAATACTAGGTATCTACACCAATAAACACAAGATATACTAACTTCACACACTATCTATGCAAAGTTTTATCAACAGATATGACAATTTATTGTTGTTACTTTTCAGAAATGGCGCCATCCGTGCATCCTATTGTTGAACAGAAGAGAGGTGGAGATCACTGCACTAACGATAACAACACACATGTGTATAGCAATGAGTCGTAATTTTCGGAATAACTCCTCCTTAATACACAGACCTGCCAGCGATTACAAACTGATATCTAAGTGATTGATAACGCTACACTCGTATTGTAACATTGTGCACACTATGTGCATTCATCGTATGTTCATTATGTGCAAGTGCGATAACTGTTATATATTTTTCATATTGTGTTTAAAATCATACGATTAATCTATTGGAATACTAACAAACGCATGCGGTATCGAGTAAAAAATAGTTTAAAATGTCTACTCGAATACCTAACAAGTTAACCATATAGGACTCCGCCCTCACTTATTGTTGAACGTGAGAGTCTCTGTAAGTTGGAAAAATGTAATGTACTGGTAGGTCGTTATAATAATTGTAAACGAAATTACCGATAAACTGAAATTTCTGCAGCGTTGAATGTCCTCAAATCGTGATACATGTGTTTCACTATATGTAACTTGTTATTAATTTAATATGTATGCAATCGGTTATGTGTTCGCACCGATAACCTTTATTGTACTCCGTTATGTCAACGTTGCATACAAGTGTTTAACGTGCTATTATTAAATGGAAGTTTTGCTCTATATAAAATACTTGCATAAGTCGCTTTAGGGCAGTTTAGTTTGATCTTGAGACAAGAATCAGATTATGTCACATATGTACCATTTTGGACCTAGATCCATTTGGGAAAATCTTAATGGAATTACATTGTGGATCTTTAAACCACTGAAGGAAATAATGTGATGTTGACTTGCATTTTAAGAAGAATGCTCTTCTAACACAACAATAAGAAAATATGTACCCAATGTGAGTTGAGGATGCCCAAAGACCGTACCATAAATGATAACATTTGACCAATGTGACAAAGATTAAAGCTGTTTTACATTATATATAATAATTATTTTTTCCCTCTTCTCAAGTAATGCAGTTGTCAGTTTCTGGCATCAGTATATGCTCCTGGTACTGGTTCTACTCCTGTTACACCAGAGTAGCGTCTTCACAGTGTTCCCACAACGTTAAAATGGAGATCGCCGAGGTGCGCGCTGTGCAGTCGCCAGCAACGCTGTGTGCGAGCTATGCAATAGCACAGAACGCCATGCGGTGGCATTTATTTTGAGCATGTTGTGACAACGCTGTGGGTTATTCTAGAGCGTCGTGGGCGCGTTTTAGGCGCGCCGCGTGCGCTCTGTGAAGACGCTGTATAAATTCTGTATTTGGAGGCGGTGTTTTCAATACTTTTTGATAATAAAACAAGTATGCATAGTATTATTATATATTTATTATAATGAATGCAAATGAAGTCTTCAGTTAAGTTAAATTTAATTAAATGGCTCCAGATGGTACAGAAAGATATTAAGCAGCGCTGGGTTAAGAAGTGTGGGGCCGAATGGCCAGATGGACTGAATATGAGAACAAGAATTGCAATTTCTTAAATTGTTAAGAAAGACTATGGTGAAAATTTAGATCATCATCATCATCATCATCATCACCATCATCATCATCATCATCATCATCATCATCATCATCATCATCATCATCATCATCATCATCATCATCATCATCACTACCACCATTATCATTTTCTCCCCCAACATCATCCGTTTTATAACATTTAAAAACTGCACTATCCACATGGCGCAACTTTATGGCGTATGTTGACCTCCGAAATGGCGTCGTGATGTAATTTAAATCTTGAATATAATAATAATAATACTTATATTATTTTGACGTTACGCCATTTTGAAAGGACAAGACGTAAATATGTAAAATATTTCATATTTTGAAAAAGACTCTTTGGCCGAAATATTAAAAAAGAGTGAAAAACAGAGTCTTAAACTCACAAATTGACCTTAGCCGGCATTTGCCAGCAATGTGTTTTCGTTGAAGGAGGACGGATTGAATCGAGAAACAAATCAATTCCGCAATATCTGAGAAAATTAATAGCTTCAACGCAATTTGTATTTCCAGCTTTCCCTTTTTTGCCTGTCATTAGATAGATAGTTATGCAAAAAGGTAATATTCAAGACTTAGTCTATGAATGCATGGCAACCCAAATGATTGTAAATGACACCCATATTAAAATGCACAACCCCAAGTTTCTAGTAAATTACTCTGAGAATCATTGTGGAACCATGCATTTGGCAGTAACGTTGAATTTTTTTTAGTTGGACATAAGCAACCAACTCACATTAGACAAATATAATCAAAACTACGTGTGTGCAAGAATGTATACATAAATTGAAGAGATGTTCAAATAAAGAATGTTGTAAACAATGTAGATATGTCATGTTTAAGGGCACCATGACGAAATGGCCCGTACAAAAACTAACTATAGTTTGTTTAAGAATCTTAGCAACATAAAGTGCCAAGAAACCAATAATCTGCATTCATTAGAAGTGTTAGTGTCAATCATAGACACATCATACTGGAAAAAAATATACGATGTTCCCTTTCTGTATATTCCTTTCTTGCTAGCCTGCTTAAACGATTCTACTATCTTGATTGCCAGACCATTGACTAAAGATATAGCAATGTCTAAATAGTTTTTATTCTGGTAAAACTAAACGTGACGGAAAGTAGTTATGGTGATGTGATAAACAAAGAAGACAATGTTCAGAGTCAGAATACTTCCATTTATGACACTTTATCTGTTATGGTTTGGATAGAAAGCACATCCGACTCAGCAAATGGGCAATGGATTAGTTAAACATAAATTATATTCTCAGTTTTCAGATGTACAACAAAGAAAAATAAGGGGTACCCTGGGGTCCGACTTGACCGGTGACTGTAAGGTATAGGAGTTATATTCAAATGTAAAATAATGAGTCACATCAAATAGAAATGTTCAAAACTTGCAAATTGTATATATGCATAAATATGACCTTATCTTTCCAACCATGTACAGTGACATATTCCTTGGTCATATATAAAATTGGTCATCCTTTGTGGTTTTACTATACATAAAAGAAGAAAATGAATTGCGCATACGCATCACTAAGACGATTAAATCTTTAAAACATCTACTGGATGTCCCCGAGAGTGAATTGATAATATTAACACGATAATGAAGTGCGTTGCCTGGCTTTTTGAAACCTCTTCTTTCCCGGGAACTTGAACAAGCTAGACTAATTTCAAGAAAAAAAGAATTCCTGTTTGTGCGCTGACTTCCTTTTAATTGTGATGTCCTAGCAATAATTGCTCATCATTGGCGCGTTCGTGCCACATAATGCAATTAAACAACTTAACCGCTGCTTTATACGTTATTTGGTTTATTATTCACGCATTAAGCACTTATACAATGATATTGGTTTACTTCTTGCTACCAAGTTCTGTTTTAGAAAAAGAACTTTTTTTTAAGAAATATGTTCTAAAAATGTTCTATCTCTGTCTTGAGACATCTGCTTCAGCAAGTAATTTTGTTTGTACCATAATAATAATTATGTTAGTATATGTGGTTGTGGTTGTGGTAGTGTTTATTACAATAATAAATATAGAAGTCTATAAGCGAACTTATTTTGGCAATACACCGAGTTGTATATAAGTGCAGCGCAAAGTTGTTTGTAAACCATCTGAAATCCATTCAGTCCTTTTTTGCGATTGCAAAACGATTTGCATAATAAATTATGTTCCTCTTAAAACGTTCTCTACTTTTGATAATAGTGGCTTGTACTCTTATAAGTTATTTTGTTGTCTATAATAATCTTTTAAAGTACGCTCGTCTATGGTAATGGTTGTGTTTATCACAATATGAACAATATAAGTCTAGACAAAGTCTTTGACGTTTTACAGACATAATTATATATGAGTTAAAATGATAACTCGTCCTAATTCTATGCACGATCCATATCATTTACCTGCTTTGACAGACATGAATACACCGTTCTCAACTTGTTTTACTTGGCCTAATTAGTTGACAGTTAAGCGGTGGTTTTAATGAAATAATTACTAGTATATCTTTAAATAACTAATTGCATTTTCATAGAGTGACATTTACACGCCCATGTTGTGGGTTGCCTGTCTTATTGAAAGCTCTCGGGAGCAGAAATTAATGATGAATTCCAAACAAGAGCCATTCCTGAATGTTTGTTAGTTTGTTTTTAATTGTGATAAATCAAGCAAACTATTCATTTGATACTTATCACGTCTGCGTCATGTTATTATTGAAAACAACGGTCAACTGCTTTAAATGTCTCTGGTATTCTCATTGACAACAAAGTCATTAAAACAGTTGTATTGGCTTCGCGTCTGGCTACAACATTTTGTTTTAAAATCAAGATTATTTTATGGGAACTGTGTTCTAAAAAGATGTTTTCCACCTTTGCTAATACAGCAGTCTGCTTTTATAAGTAATGTTATTGTATAAAATAATATTTTTAAGTACGGTAAGGTTGATAGTTGTGTTAACATGTATTCTACGCGGTTCCGAGGGCTTTAAATCATTGAGACTCAGCTGTATTATATTATTAACAATAGAAGTCTAGACGGGAAATAATTTTGACAATATGCCGACAAATATATGTGTTTTCGAGAAGCGTTATAGACAAATGTATGCGAGTGAAACACAAGACTGGGAGTTGTGTAGCGATCGCGCATAAATTTGTAGCCTGTAAACGGCTTATTGGTTGCTGTAGTTTTTCCATAACCGGTGTATAAATGACAAACTAATTTACTAGTTTTATAGTTTTTTATATTCTCATTCACATATAATTTCAATCACATTACGAAATAAAACATTTAAACATGTGACCATTCTATACCGAATTATAGGAGACTAGATATTGCATATTCTTTAAACGATTACATATTGTACTTATATATTTACACTCTATATTATATATTACACGTATCTAAACATGAAACTATGTTCAAGATAAAAAGCGAGGAATGTCTGTTAATCATAGCTTAATTATAAGCTTAAAAAGTAGTTAAAAGATTGTATAAGAAACTAAAATTTACTTTGAGTAGATGCGCTGTACGTATATGCTAAAGTAAGAAATTACCTAAAAGATCGGGTATCCCTACCAATCAGATTGGTAAGGAACAGATTGACATACATTTCTAGCCATGGTATAAAATAATTACACAGATTAAAACAATATGACATACTAAGCTATAAGTGTTTGGCTTAAAAGACTAACGATTTCCGATAAATTTTTCTATACAACAGGTGGTTTCTAGTATTAAGAATTAAAAAAACAGGTCTTGGCACTAATTTGCAACATATCATCATTTGACAGTACACATATCAATTTCTCCTGATCACATACTAGGTTATTGAATCCAACATTGATATCACAGTATTTTGCATACAACTCAGTTCTAAGAGAAGTACTGGCATTACAGTGGAATAGTACACGAATTTCATTTTCTATACCATTTTTACAAATTGGACATTCACGTTAGTCAGGAACATTTTCGTTTCTGCCAGTTTTAGTGGAGCTACTCCACACCTACATTTTGCTATAGCGGATCTATGCTTCAGAGGTATTCTTGCATTTACATAGTTTTCAAACATATAGTCTTGTTTAAATAATCTATAAGTCCTAAGTTTATTCCGACCTCTACCAGAAGGATCTATATCCCTGTTTATTTCATCTTTCCATGATATAATATGACTTCGCAAATAATTTGTAACAACTTCACTACTTAAGTATTTGGCAGATGTATTACTACAGTTTACAACTAATATTTCCAATGTTTCCAACCATACCATTCACCCCACACCAATCACTTGGTAGTGTTAACATAAATTGCAAATTCTCTTCATTTTCTGCAATAAGCACAATATCATCCGCATATATTAAAATACTTATCTGTTCATTTCCTGTTGAAATTCTTCCTGTGTAGCCCTAATTGTTACAGCTAAGTCATTTACAAATAAATTAAACAAGATGGGTGATATGGAACAACCTTGACGAAGGTCGCACTGTACACTGAAGCTATCTGTATAACAGTGGCGGGTCCAGGATTTGACCTTAGGGGGGGGGAGGGC
>Ga0224511_10000695_pt1 | contig 17419 bp, 15 predicted proteins | sample SF_May12_sed_USG_2_FD_169988 | JGI IMG/M metagenome (GOLD analysis project Ga0224511, IMG submission 169988) | Sediment microbial communities from San Francisco Bay, California, United States - SF_May12_sed_USGS_8_1 | ecosystem: Environmental > Aquatic > Marine > Sediment | place: USA...
GCTGCTGTATTTACTTCGAGTTCAGAACTGGCAAAATTGATCGGGCTAAGATCTCATCATAAAAATACTTTGTACAATGGCCCGCTAAAATGTATTTTGCATCAGTACCATATACGAGAAAAAAGAATCATTAGTGCGGACGATGATAAAGACCCGCAACAACATAAAAAAAATGATCAGGATATTCGCCACGAAAGTGCGGATATGTTTGAAAATCGTTTAAGAAAAAACTTCAAGCATCTGCGTAAATGGTCGCGAAGAAACGACATTAGCTGTTATCGTGTTTATGATGCCGATATACCGCAATATTCCATGGCGATTGATATTTATGAAAGCTGGGTGCATGTGCAGGAATACGAAGCGCCAAAAACAGTTGATGCGGGAAAAGCCTTTCATCGTATTAATGCTGCCTTGCCCATTATTGCAGCAGTACTCGATATTGATCCTAATCATGTTGTTTTGAAAACACGAAAAATTCAATCAGGTTCTGATCAATATGTAAAACAGGATGATAAGAAAAGATCATTAACTGTTCACGAGTCAGGTTTAAAATTTAAAGTTAATTTATATGATTACCTGGATACCGGTCTATTTCTTGATCATAGAAATGCAAGAAAGTTGATATATAAATATTCACAGGGTCGATCCTTTTTAAATCTATTCGCTTATACTGGAACAGCAACAGTTTATGCCGCTGCGGGTGGTGCACGTTCAACAACAACGGTTGATATGTCGAATACTTATCTTGAATGGGCAAAAGAAAACTTAAAGCTGAATAAGTTTACTTCCAGGAGTCACCAGTTTGTTCAGGCTGACTGTACGCAATGGCTTTGGGATGCAAATCGGGCAGAGCATCGTTATCAATTAATATTTTTAGATCCACCTACGTTTTCTAATTCAAAAAAGATGACACAAACTTTCGATGTTGCTCGTGATCATGTTGAATTGATTAATCTCACCATGAAATTGCTGGAAGAAGAGGGCATGCTGGTTTTTTCCTGTAATGCCAGAAAGTTTAAGCTGGATATGGCTCAGTTAAGCCGCTATTTTATTCAGGACATTACTGCCATGACGGTGTCTGAGGATTTTAAGAAAAAACCCAAGCACAAATGCTGGTGTATCAGCAAGCAGGAAATTGACGCACTAAAGCTTTAGCTAACTTTGTTTAGTGCGCGCTATATGCCAGCCTGGGTTTAGGGCTGAGCAGGGTATTGATGAATTTATCTTCAAGCTCAATTCTTACTGCCAGATTTTCACCTAGTTCAGATAGTTGTTTGGGAAAGTTCCTAAAAGTTTCTGGGTTAAAATCGTCTGACAGATCATAAAGGTCATTAAAGTTGATGGCGACCTTTGTAGTATTGATGATTTTTCCAAAAACCTCATTGGACACTTCAAGTATTTCATTGCGACGTTCAATGCCGTCTTCAATACGTCGATAGATTTCAAAGTGACCAGTAGCGATATAATCAACCATGTCCTGACAGAATTCCTGTAGTAATTCCTTTAAGGAGTCAATATCGTTAGTGTCATAGTCATTAATGTGGTTAGTGAGAGCGTAATATTGTGATAACACATTATTACGCTCTTCAATGAGTTGCTTGATCTCTTTTTGAGTGCGAGTACGACGGTCAAAATCGGGTTTTTGCTTTGCTTTGCTCATGAAATCCCCCCTAATCCCTGTGTCTGTAGATCGTGTAATAAAGTTTGAATCTTATATTTACCTATTTAATTTTATTAAATCAAGTTTATTGATAATTATTTTTGTTTACCATTAATTAAGAAAAGAACTGGTATTATAATACCAGTCTTAATATTTGTCATAAGTTATTGAATATTAATGTTATTTAGTGCTTTAGATAAAAGTACTTCTTAATGATTAGAATTTGTTAATATGCTGCTTCACTAGTAAATATTTTCTATTTTAAAAGAGCTGACTTTTTTGTGATTGAAATTTTGAGCCATGAATTTACCTAGAATCTTTTTTTATCTGGCAGTTACCAGTTTATGCACCTCAGTCAGTGCAGGTACCTTTACGCCTGAACAGGTGTTACAGAGGGTGATTGATCACTACCCTTCGATTAAAACTGCAGCTATTCAGGTAGAACGTGCCCGTCAGTCAATAAAAGTAGCTAATAGCCAACTAGCATGGCAATTAGGTGCACAGGCAGGGATTGAGCGAGGAGTTGGTCTGTTTGGTACGACCAGTGATACGGTAAATTTGTCGGCAGGCGTCTCTCGTATGCTTGATTCAGGCTCGAGTCTTTCATTTGATGCTGGTGTTAGATATGAAGATAGCGAAACTGTCTTCAGTCCTTCTATTCCTGATCCAGCGACGGCTACAAATTTTGGTGTTAGCTATCGTCAACCTCTGGCTAAAAATCAGGTTTATAGTTCTTTTCAGCAAGCAAAGGATGCCGCAAATATTGAGCTTGAGTCGAGTAAGGCTGAAAGAGAAGAACTCTATGACCAATTGGCATTAAATGTGATTGATCTTTATTTTTCAGCGGCTGTATTATTATCAAAAATTAAAAATGTAGAGCAGTCAATCGAAAGAACAAAGCGTCTACAGCGTCATATTAATAATAAAACTACTTTAGGTGTTGCGGAGGAAAAGGATATTCTTCAGGTGAATGCCCAGCTAGATTTATTATTGGCAGAAAAAAGTAATCTTAAAATATCATGGATGCAGCAGATGGTTGCGTTAAATCGATTAATGGAAAGGCCCTGGGATTCAACTATTGCGATCTCATATAAAATAATGGCGATAAAGAATGACACGGATGCGATGTTTCTACAGGCTGAAAAATATAGCCCCAGGATAAAATTAATTAACTCAAAACTGTCATTAGCAGATAGCATTATCCGTACAAGGCGTGATGAAAGAGAAGACTCACTTGATTTAGTCTTGTTTGCAGGCGGGCAAAATTATCAGGGAGATACTTTAACTGGCAGCACTTCTGAAACTGAATTAACAGGTGGCTTGAAACTTGAGTTCAATCAGACGCTAGATAAAAGTGGGGTTGATGCAATATTGTATCAGGCTCAGTTAGATCGAGGCGTTATTCTTCAGGAGAGAAAGTTATTGCTGGAAGATTTAAATTATAATTTATCTAGCTTGATAGCAGAATTAAAAGCAAATCGTGTCGCACTGGCTGCCTTTGAGAAAAGCCTACAAAGTGAAACAATAAAAATTAATGAAGCGATGAAACGCTATCGATCTGGAAGAATAAATACTGATGTTATTATTAAATTTGAAGATCAACTATCCCAGGCAAAATTTTCACTGGAGCTGCAACGAATATCATTAATTCAGCGTCATTATAAACTTCAAATTATGCTGGGTAATATCTGGAATGAGGTTAAGAAACCAATAGTTCATGGTTCTCTTATCAACACTAAGGAGGGTGTGCAATGAAATCGATTATTCGCTTTCTTGTCACCAGGCCTTTGGTTGTAAATCTGGTTTCTATTTTTCTGTTAGTACTGGGCCTGGTTGTTTCATTATTTTTTCTTCAAATCGAAGCTTTTCCTAATGTAAACCTGGATGTAGTTCAGGTTGATGTTGCCTATCCCGGGGCGTCACCCAAGGAAATTGAACAGTTGGTGGTGACGCCGATAGAGCAGGAGCTGAGATCATTAAATGGTATTGATAAAATGATATCAATGTCTTTTCCAGGTTCTGCTCGTATTACTATGGAACTGGATCCTGATGCGAGTAATCGAAATCGGATAAGTAGTGAAATAAGCATCGCCATTGATCGAGCCACACTACCCAGTGACTTGCCCATGGATCCTGTAGTGACTGAAGTTGATGGTGCAGTTTTTCCTGTGATACGTCTAGCTATCTCTGCACCTTTGGATAAATTAGCACTGAAACGATTAGGAGATGATATAAAGTCTGATCTTTTAGCTATCGATGGAATTGCTAAAGTTTTTGTACAGGGGGATAGAAAGCCTGAGTACAGAATTGTTGTTAATCCTGAGCGTATGCAACAGGAGCGTGTTTCGATTGCTGAAGTATCGACGGCTATAAAGAACTGGAATGTTAATGTTCCAGGGGGGGATCTGGATACAGGTGAAGGCCAGAGAGCGGTACGAATACTAGGTGAGTTTCATAGTATTGAAGATGCTTCTCATCTTGTATTAAGGGCCAATGATGATGGTGATGTTTTGTATCTTGGTGATGTTGCAACCATTAGTGAATCTCTGGTTGAACCAATCACATTACATGATGTTGCTGGCGAACCTGCCTTATCGGTGTTAGTTTTAAAAAAATCAAAAGCCGATATTATTGATACCGTTGATCGACTTAGAAGTTATATTGAAACGGTACCTAAACGATATGGTGAAGCGGTTCAAATAAAACCATTCCAGGATTATTCTCGATTTGCACGAATACGGTTAAATGTTCTAACCAATAATGGTCTGGTTGGTGTGGCCATGGTTTTTGTTTCCCTGTTGCTGTTCTTAAGATTTTCAGTCGCCATGACAACTACCTGGGGTTTGCCCATTATTTTTATGACGGGTGTGTTTCTTCTCTACTCAACAGGTTTAACACTCAATCTAATTTCTATGATGGGCTTTATCATGGTCCTGGGTATGTTAGTTGATGATGCCATTATTATTGGTGAAAATATTACTCATCATATGGAGCAGGGGCTTAACCCGATTGAGGCTGCGGTAAAAGGTTCTGTAGAATTAATTGGACCAGTAACCACTACGATTTTGACCACCATTGCTGCTTTCCTGCCGATGATGTTTATGTCGGGTATGATCGGAAAGTTTATCCTGGCTATCCCAGTGGTTGTAATTACTTTATTGTCATTATCATGGCTGGAATCTTTTTTGATTTTGCCCAGTCATGTAGCTCATGTAACTAATCCAGATAAGCATCCATCAGAAAGACGCTGGTTGCAGGCCCTGGAAAATGCCTATGCAAAATTATTAGTTAAAGCTATTAAATTTAGATGGTTAACTGTAGCTGTTTCATTTGCTGTTCTGATTGGAGCCGTTGTACTGGCAAAAACGAGTTTATCGTTCCAATTGTTCCCCCCTGTTGGTGTTGAGGAATTTATTGCCCGCGTTACAGCACCGCCAGGAACGAGTCTGGTAAAAATGCGAGAAAATCTACGCTCTGTTGATCGTGACTTACGCAGTGTCATTGATCCTGAGCATTTACAGGCGACTATTTCAAATGCAGGCGATGTATCTTTTGATCAGGGTGATCCATTGACGCAACGTGGTAGTCGTTATGGACAGATCAGGGCTATTTTTACCCCTGCTGCCAGCAGGCAGGATCATGATGCCTTAGTTGATATGAAAGAAGCAGATCGGTTACTTAAGCAACGTTATCCAGATCTGGACATTTCTATGACAGAAGTGCGTCCAGGTCCACCATTAGGGCGAGCATTAGAAGCTGAGATTTCAAGTTATGATGAAAAATACAGTGAATCTGCGGCTACAAATCTAATTGCCTTTTTAGCGACGGTAGAAGGTGTGACTACCATCGACAGCGGTCTTAAAAAAGGTGACGATGAATTACATGTTTTGCTGGATCGGAAACTGGCTACCTATGCTGGGGTTGATTTAGCAACAGCGGCAACGCATATTCGTGCTGCTGTTGGTGGTCTGGTAGTATCCACAATAAGACGAGGCACAGAAGAAATTGATGTGACAATTCGTTATCCCAATGATGTTAATAATGAGCTGGAACAATTACGCCAGGTTTTGATTCCAAATAAAAAGAATGGATTAATTCCTTTATATAAAATTGCCACATTTGAAGCACGCGATGGCTTTACAACAATTCGTCATAAAGATGGTATCCGAATTGTTAATGTGGTGGCTGATATTGATTCCAGCATTATATCGAGTGGTGAGTTGAATCAAATAGTCATGGATAATGAAAACAAATGGATTGGAACGGATGCTTCGAATGTCACTGTAAAATATGGTGGTGAAGAAGAGAAAAGTCAGGAGTCATTTGTTAGTTTAATTGTGGCATTTAGTTTTGCATTAATTGCTATCTTTTTTATTCTTGCGATTCAGTTTAACAATATGACTTATCCCATCATTGTTATGCTAGCGATACCTTTTGGTGCAATTGGTATTATCATCAGTTTTTATCTGCATGATATGTTCTGGAAGCCGATGCCACTATCTTTTTTCTCAAGTTTTGGAATGGTGGCATTAACAGGTGTTGTTGTTAACAGCTCTCTTATTCTGCTGGTTTTTATACAACGCGCACGTGAACGTGGTGTTGAATTATTTGAAGCCATAGAATTGGCAGGTCGTCGCCGTTTTCGTGCAGTATTACTAACCGCTGCGACCACCGTTGTTGGTTTATTGCCAACAGCTTATGGCTGGGGCGGTATGGATCACTTTGTTTCACCCATGGCGTTGGCCTTGTCATGGGGGCTGATGTTTTCAACTGCAGTCACTTTAATTACGATTCCTGCTGTATTGGCTGCGGGTCATGATGTGCGTCATTTTATAAGAAAAGTAACGGGTTTTAGAGGTGAAGTTAATGAATAATATTATGGCGGTGTTAATCAATGGTATTGCGCAATTAGAATACGATAGAGACAAAGCACTGACAGATTATCAACTGACTTATCTTGATAAAATGGATAAGAAGATGGATGCGGGTATTAATATCGATGGTGAGATGATTGAATCACCCGAATTGAACCAGAGAGTTCAGTTTGTCGTTGCCAATATGTTAACAGCCATGAAATCAGATAATGAAGGCGTGACCAGTTCACTCTGTACCTATCTGGCGACACGCTTGCCTGACCTGAAACAGATTCAAATTTCAGAAGAGAATGAAGAGGTGACCATCAATATGGTTTTTGATGAGGATTACAAAGGCCAGACATCGGTTAGTTTTACCCGTCATTAAATATTTGTTAAATCTATTTTCTGTCCACGTTGAGCAATAGTCGCTTCAATACCCAGTTCAGACTTTAAAGTTGCCGAGAGTTTTTCCTGAGCAGCTGATTCACCATGCACCAATACAAGTGGTGGCCTGTTATCAAAATTTGAATACCAGTTTTTAAGATCGTACTCATCGGCGTGAGCAGACAGACCACCAATAGTATGAATTTTTGCGTTAACCTGGATCGTTTCTCCCCATAGTCTTATGTGTTTTGCACCATCGACCAGCATGCGTCCCAGGGTTCCACGCGCCTGAAAACCGGTGATGACGACATGACATTCCTTGCGCCAGATGTTGTGTTTGAAATGTTGCTTAATACGACCACCCGTACACATGCCACTGCCAGCAATAATAATTGCACCTGAGCGTACTCGATTTAATGCCATAGACTGATTGGTAGTATGTGAGATATGTAAATTTGGCAGAATCGATTTCTGTTTATTGGCTTCCCATAAAGCGGACATTTCAGGATTGAATAACTCGCTATGGTGCGTGAATACGTTGGTGGCTTCAATGGCTAACGGGCTATCAAGAAAAATCTGCCAACGGTCAAGTCCCCAGTCATCGTAATATTTGGCAAATAGATAAAGAATCTCCTGGGTACGTCCCACTGCAAAAGCGGGAATCAGGATATTGCCTTTACCATTGCTCATCATAGAGCCTAAGACCTCAGCCATCTCATTATGGGTATCCTGCCAGCTACGATGGCAACGATCGCCATAGGTGCTCTCCATGACAACCAGGTCAGCCCTTTTAATTAATGTGGGGTCATTGAGTATAGGCATGCCAGGTCGCCCAAGGTCACCACTGAAAATCAGCTTGCGCTCAACACCATTATTTTCAAGCCACAGTTCGATAATTGATGATCCCAGAATATGCCCCGCATCATTAAGACGGATGGCAATAGAGGGCAGGATGCGTTCCTGTTGCCGATAAGCCAGTCTATGGAATTGCTTAATAGTGGCATGAACATCGTCCTCTGTATAAAGCGGCTCTATTTCCTTTAGACCCTTGCGGCGTCGTTTATGGTTCTCCCATTCGGTCTCTTTCTCATTGAGGAAAGCTGAATCCTTCAACATAATGCGGCATAAGTCATGGCAGGCGTTGTGCGTGTATATCGGCCCTTTAAAACCGGCTTTGACCAGTACAGGTAATCGTCCCGAATGATCGATATGGGCGTGACTGAGCACTACAGCATCAATGCTCTTAGGGTCAAAGGGGAAGGGCTCACGATTGCGTTCTTCATCAGCTCGTTGTCCCTGGATAAGCCCACAATCGAGAAGAATGCGATATTCACCCACCTGGATTAGATGACAGGAACCAGTGACCTCACCCGCAGCACCCAGAAATTCAATTTGCATCGTCATATGACATCAACTTTTGACCTGTGATACGTCCATTATAGAAGCCATGCTGGGTATTTATCGAGTTTATCTGGGTTAACTGAGGTGAGTTATCACTCTTATCTGGAAAATTTAAAATAAATGCTAAAAAAAGCACATTAGCGGTAGCTCATAGAGACATTTTTCTATAGAATCTCGCCTTCTCTGCAGGGGTGATTAGCTCAGCTGGTAGAGCGTCGCCCTTACAAGGCGAATGTCGGGGGTTCGATCCCCTCATCACCCACCAGATTTAGGACCGGTAGTTCAGCTGGTTAGAATGCCGGCCTGTCACGCCGGAGGTCGCGGGTTCGAGTCCCGTCCGGTCCGCCATACAAATAAAAAAGGCCACCTGTTTTTCAGGTGGCCTTTTTTTGTTCCTAATAAATTTATATGTCGAATATTTTTACATATAAAATATTTACTAATATAACCACTTCATATTATCTTTTAAACAAACAACAATATTATTAATGTTGGCATTTTTAATGCGTCACTAACGTATTGACTTCAGAGTTACATCTATCAAACTTTAGCTTTAGCTTTAGCTTTAGCTTTAGCTTTAGCTTTAGCTAAAATTAAAACATATGATAATCATAACTAAGGAGAGCAATATGAAAAAATGGCCTGTTTTATATTAACTGCGATATTTATAGTTTTACCTTTATCAGCAAAATCGATTTCAGTATATCCTTCTGATATTAGTATTGCACCTGTACTCCAAACCACTAGTGACTTTATCTCTGCATAGGTGAATGGTTCATTTGCAACAACAGGATATACACTGAATGACCTATCATTAACAAATATAACTAATGACTTCGAAATAAACTTTTTAATCTCAACACCAGATGGGATTGTAATGTTTGTATTAGATCCATTCTCTTATTCTGTTGATTTAGGTCTATTAGATGCAGGTGATTATTCAATTACAGCTAATTTTTATGTTGATGGAATTTTAGACAACTCCATAAATAATAACTTTACTGTATCATCCGTACCATTACCCGCTGCTGCATGGCTTTTCCTGAGTGGACTATTTTCAATAGCTGCTTATGGAAAAATATCAAAAAAATCCTAGGATAAAATTGGTCAGAGAACGATCATTTCTAATATATTAATGATTTAACAATCAACTTGGATAATTACTCATCAGAACTAGCTGGGGTAGAATTATAGTGCTCACTAATATTAGTAACAACTCTGATCCGCCCCAGTTTTTTTAAATAACAATTTTTACAATAATTAACCGCTTCTGCTTTTTATAAGTAAGACAGATTCTAAAGGGGTTCTCTCTTTAACCTATTTTTAATTAGATATTAGAAAAAATAATTAATACCAAAATATTTTAATTTACTAAAATTGCTATCCCTTTCAGTAATATAAAAATAATCTATTGCATCTTTTTATATTCCTGTTCATATAAATCAATAATCTACATCTGGTTAATTTTGAAATTGACGAAAATTAACGAACAAATATCTGGCTATATTTCCCATGATCGTATGAGAATGTACTCTGTAGCAAAATAAATTTTAAAATAATTTAAACCAAGAACCATTTATATGGTTGGAGGATAAAATGAGAAAAATAGTAATACTTTTTAGTTTGGCAATAGGCATGGTGCTGCCAACGAGCATTTTGGCACAGAGTAATGCACTTGCCGATGTCAACAATTCCTGCGGTTATGAGGTTTTTGCAGACTGTTCAGGATGTCACTATGGTGATATATCACCGACATATGAGCAAACACTATATCTGACAGAAGGTGCCTGTGCTTTCTGCCCAGAAGTTGCCAGTTGCTCTTCAACACCTCCTACCGAGGCAGAACTGCTAGCCGATGCACGTAGCACCACTAATGATTATTTTGAAACACTGTTCAAAAACTTCATGAAGAGTATGAGAGAGACGGGAATGATGAACCCTGATGGCAGTATCAATAATCCGAATATATTTGCGGAAGTGTTCCCGCGCTGTCCTGAACTTGGACCGATTATAGCCTCTGACTTTTCTCGTTCAACAGGATATCTGGTGAGACGTGTTACTAAACAGACCAGAAATTCACGGAATACACCGGATGACTGGGAACTGGAACAGCTCAACAAATTCGAGGATATGGCCGCTGATGGTGATGCACGGACTCAGTTTAATATCACCAAGCCTGATGGCACTATATTGCCAACCAAGGAATTTGAATCTTTTGCTTTGGTGACAGAAGGAAAAGGCAGGGATACTAAGAGTTACTTCCGCTATATGCGATCTATCACCATGCCTGGCATGCCAAATGAGCCACCTTTTCTGCCATGTCTGAAGTGCCACGGTACACTTGATCAGCTTGGTCTTGGCGTTGCAGATGCAGTACAGGCAGAATATCCGCATGATTTGGCTATGGGATATAAGAAAGGCGATATACGAGGTGCGTGGACGATTAAGATACCTCTTGATGTTAAGTTACGTGGACACTAAGGTTTGATCTAGAGTCTAAGCTTTAAAATTAAAGGGGTCGGTGACAAAAATTGATAATTATTTTTTGTCACTGATCCCTTTCTACTTTCTCATCAATCTATTTATACCACTTGATCACTTTATGCTACAAAAATAATTCCTCCGCACCTTTGTGATATGAAAGAATGAATGTCGCTTAATAAATGTGCTAGAGAAAGTGACCGAAGCCCTGATCATCGCTGTCACTAATGTTGGTGAATACTGTGATTTGACGCTGGTTTTTCCGATTATCCGTGTTCATCTGTGGATAATTTTCTTCAAAAAAATACTATAAAGTGTAAGCATAGCTCAGTGCATTTTTCAGGTGCTGCCTGTAACGTACTTTATATAAGTCTACTGTTGCTGAGTTTTACTAGATGCCTATGCTAAATGGCCATACATAAATATCAATTTTTATACTATTTTTGTCATTATATGGTGTATATAACTTAAGCAACTATAATAATAAAGAATGATTTCGACAGGAGACCAGCATGTTAATTACTAATATGGAAATAATTCCGGGGCAACGTATTAAGCAGCATCTTGGGCTGGTTCAGGGTAGTACTGTGCGAGCCAAGCACGTGGGACGTGACTTAATGGCTGGATTAAAAAATATATTTGGTGGTGAGCTGCAAGGTTATACTGAACTTTTGCAGGAATCTCGTGATGAGGCTATAGAGCGAATGAAAGAGCAGGCAAGTTCGGTGGGTGCTAATGCTGTGATTAATGTACGCTTTTCAACCTCGTCAATTACACAAGGTGCTGCTGAATTATTTGCCTATGGCACTGCTGTAATATTGGAGTGATGCAATGTATGATTTAATTGTATTTATTACGTTGTTAGCTTTAGGTTATTTTTTTGGACGTTCAGCCGAAAAAAGACATTACAAGTCGATTATAAAAAGAGAAAAGCAATATAAAAATATTATTGCAGTTAGTAGTCGTTTTCCACCCGCGTCTAATGTGCCAATGTCTTCATGCCTGGTAGCTGGTAGCGTTGTTATTTCAGTTGATTATTTCAAGCGATTTTTATCGGGACTGAGGGCACTTGTGGGAGGCCGTGTTGTTGCGTATGAAAGTCTGCTAGATCGAGCAAGACGTGAGGCGCTATTGCGTATGAAGAAGCAGGCAGGTGATCTAAATGCCAATATGGTCTTTAATATTAAAATTGAAACCTGTTCAATTTCCAAAAATGCTAAAGGTGCTATTGGTTCGATTGAAGTGCTGGCTTATGGTACAGCATTTACACCAGTTAAATAGGTCATTATTCTGAAATACAGTAATCCAGAAATAGCTGAAGGTATTAATGTTACCGACACTCATCCACTAAAAGAATTTGCTTTGCTTGTTACCGGGGCATTGGTTGCTGTTGTGATTATCACAATGGTATTAGCTTACTCTGTCGACTGGCTTACACAGTATGTACCTTATGAGTACGAAAAAACTATCGCAGAATCGTTTGAGATCAAGACTGAAGAACGAACTCCAGTTGATGATTATTTGCAGACACTGGCCGATGAGGTAGTTAAGCAAATGGAGTTGCCTGAAGGTATGGATATCACAGTTCATTATGTGAATCAGGACGTGGTTAATGCCATGGCAACGCTGGGTGGTCATGTGTTTATCTATCGAGGCTTATTAGAAAAATTGCCTCATGAAAATGCGCTGGTGATGTTATTAGGTCATGAAATTGGTCATATAAAACTTCGTCACCCTATAAGAGGTTTAGGCAAGGGTGTTGTTATTGGTTTAGTATTAGCAGCATTGTTTGGGCAGTCATCGGATGCTGCCACTGGTTTGCTGGTAGATACCAGCACATTAACACTGCTAAGTTTTAGTCGTGAACAGGAAGAACAGGCTGATGTGGAGGGAATGTCGGCAACTTATAATTATTACCAACATGTAGAAGGTACGGATGATTTATTTAAAGTTTTGATGAATGAGCATGATGAGCAGGGTGTATATACGCCGCAGATAATGAGTTCACATCCAGATACTACTCGCAGGATTTCATTGATCAGGCAGATATCAAATGAACATCACTGGCAGTTGCAGGGCTCATTAAAACCTGTGCCAGAAACTATAAAAAAACTATTAGCTGAAGATGCTGATAAAAAAATTACAAAATAATAATTCTCAGGATTCGTGAGTTAAAATTTAAAGTCGTATTATGGATGCTTCTAAAATAAATTCCCGTTTTGAACAAGCTAGCCTTGAATATAAAATCAATGATCAGATTACAGTTGATCAATTTATTGATTTATTAATACGATCTACTTTATCTGATCGACGTCCTATGGATGACCGTGAATGTTTACAGGGTATGGTTAACAATAGTAATTTAATGATCACTGCATGGGAAGGCGAGAAACTGGTCGGCCTTGCCAGGTCAATGACGGATTTTCATTATGCCTGTTATCTTTCCGATCTGGCTGTTGATGTGGGCTATCAAAAATCGGGGGTTGGAAGAATGTTGCAACAGCTTACACAGGATCAGTTAGCTGACAAATGTAAATTAATTTTAATTTCTGCGCCTGATGCAAATTCTTATTATGAGCATATTGGTTATAAGAATAACCCAAGGTGTTGGGTGCTTAATGGTTAGTTTTTAACAGGATATTTCGCCAGCTTACGCTGCAGAGTCCGACGGTGCATATTTAATCTACGAGCTGTTTCTGAAATATTGCCTTCGCATTCAGTTAAAACTTTGTGTATGTGTTCCCATTCAACCTGGCCGACTGATAATGGTTTTGTTCTTATTGGTGTTTCTTTATCGCCCTGTTCACGATAGAAAGCTTCTACAATACCATCAGCATCGGCTGGTTTTGCAAGATAGTGAATGGCTCCCAGTTTAATTGCTTCTACTGCGGTTGCGATGGAAGCGTAGCCAGTGAGTACAACGATGCGTGTGTGTTCATCTAGTCGTTTTAATTCACTGACCATTTCAAGCCCGGATTTCCCCGGCATTTTTAAATCGACCACGGCAAATTCAGGTGGTTCTTTTTTTGCACACAGAATGCCATCGTCAACATTATGAGCAGTGCTAACGGTATAACCACGTTTAGTTAGTGCTTCTGAAAGTACTTCACAGAAAACTGTATCGTCATCAACAATTAGCAGGCTAGGCTGGTCTTTTTGTTGTTCCTGGGTTGTATTATCAAGTTCAGTCATTTACGTTGTTAGTGTAATAGTTGATAAAGGTAAGTTTATCTGGCATTTTACACCACCATCTTCCCGGTTGAATATGCGAACTTCACCACCGAGACGTTCAAGTGTTGTATAGGTTAGAAACAAACCTAGACCCATGCCATCCTGTTTTGTACTCAGGATATTTTTACCGGCCTTGTCTTCAAGTTCAGGTGATAGGCCTGTGCCTCGGTCAGAAACGATAAATGTCAGTTCCTGATCATTCCATTGACCTTTTATTTCAACATTTTCGGGTGAAGCATCAGCAGCGTTATTTAAAATGTTTAACAGGGCTTGTTCAAGTGTTTGATCGACGACGATGCTCGGAGCGGGTTTATTACCTGAAAAATCAGATTTTACAACGACATCAGTGCGTGTTTTTTTCCAGCGATCTATTAGATCGGGAAGATAGTCATCCAGTTTAGAAACGCTGCCAGATTCTGCGCGTATTTCACCAGAAGCAGCTGAAATTGAGCCAAGAATAGTTTTACAGCGATCAACCTGACCTTGTAGTGTGCTCAGTTTTGATTCTGATAAGGCAGTGTCTGGTGATAGGTCTTTGAGTAGAATTGCCATAGTAGACAAAGGTGTACCCAATTCATGTGCGGCGCCTGCTGCTAGTGTACCCAGTGCCAGAACATGTTCATGTTTTAAATGTTTTTCTCTAAGATCGGCAATCTTTTTATTTTGACGTTGCACCGTGATTGCCATGCGTGAAGTGAATCCGGCGACCAATAAGGCGCTAAAAATAAAGCCTAGCCACATGCCGACGACATGCATTCTGAAACCGTCACCATGCATAGTATGTGTTTCTGGAAATGGAATGTAATAAAACAATAAAAGTGAATAGCAGCTAATGGTAAATGCTACCATTGCCCATGCATACCAGCCAGATAAAGTGGCAGCTGTGAGTACCAACGGTAATAAAAACAAGGGAGCAAAAGGATTAGTTGAACCACCAGAGTAATAAAGCAAACAGGCTAATATGATGACGTCGATAATCAATTGAGCAAATAACTCATGGTTAGAGACTGGCCACGGCATTCGTAATCGAACAAGACTGCCAATGCTGATAGCAAATGCAATAGATAAAATAAGTGTTATTGGAAAAAGGGGCAGGTGTACATGCAGGAAGCTGGTACTGAGCCAGACTACAGCTATGGTGCCCACTAATACAATGAGTCGTAACCAGATAATGCGTTGTACATTGATCGTGTTACCAGGGGTAATAAGTTGTTCTTTTTGCATAGGGCTATTGTAAAGCTTATCTTGATAATCACAAATAAGGTGCGACAATTAGTCGCGCTAGTATTTTTAAACTATGGGTCAATTAGCTCTATATGAGAAAACCAGGTCAAATTAATGATTAAAACAACGATACGAACATTGCGGATACCATTTCTTTTATTAACGCCAGTTTGTGTGTTTTTAGGTGTGAGTATCGTTATTACGAATCAGATAGAGATTAACCCGATTTTATTAGGCTTGACTCTACTAGGTGCTTTGATGAGTCATATTAGTGTTAATACGCTGAACGAATACTTTGACTTTAAAAGTGGCCTCGATCTGAAAACAAATAAAACAAAATTCAGTGGCGGTAGCGGTGCCTTGCCTGAAAACCCTGAAAGTGTGACCAGTGTATTTATAGTTAGTATTTTATCTTTATTAGTCACACTGATGATAGGTTTTTACTTTGTCTGGCTTTATGGTCTGGCTATAGCAGGCATAGGTGTACTCGGTTTGCTGTTGATTGTTACTTATACAAGCTGGATTAACCGTTATCCACTAGTTTGTTTAATTGCACCTGGCGTCGGTTTTGGTTTTTTAATGGTCGTGGGTACTCAATATATACTAATGGGTGAATATGTATCATTGTCCTGGCTAGTTGCCAGCGTGCCTTTTTTTCTGGTTAATAATTTACTGCTACTCAATCAGTATCCTGATATTCAGGCCGATGCCAGTGTTGGCCGAAATCATTTTCCTATCGCCTATGGCATTAGAAATAGTAACCGCGTTTATGCCCTGTTCTTGCTCGCGACCATAATAGTTATTACGGCGGCTAGCATGATGGATTACTTACCCCAGTTAAGCCTTATTGCATTGTTGCCCATACCGCTTGGATTCTTTGCTTTGCACGGAGCCACTAAACATGGCGCAATGCTCGGTGATTATCCGCAATATCTCGCTAGCAATGTAGCGGTGACAATGCTGACACCATTGCTGCTCAGTTTTTCGATAATGATGACTTGAGCCTGTATTGAAACAGGGTAATCTATTTAGCTGAAATACTGACATCCAGAACATGCTGTCATTTAATAGTTGGGCTAAATTTGCTATCATGCGCCTCCTTTTTCTGTCCGCATTATTCCCAGAGGTTCTGCATGTTTAAATTAGGCTGTCAAAGTCGAGTCTGTTTCCAAAATGAAATTCTATCTGGACTCACTGTGGCCCTGGCCCTGGTACCCGAAGCGGTAGCTTTTGCTTTTGTTGCTGGCGTAGAACCACTGGTTGGGCTATATGCCGCTTTCATGGTTGGCTTATTAGCATCAATATTTGGTGGTCGCCCTGGAATGATTTCAGGTGCAACTGGTGCAATGGCGGTGGTAATGGTTGCCCTGGTGGCACAGCATGGCGTTGAATATTTATTTGCAGCGGTGGTATTAACCGGTTTAATTCAGATCATGGCAGGTGTGTTGCGACTCGGTAAATATATCCGTATCGTGCCACATCCGGTTATGCTGGGTTTTGTTAATGGTCTGGCCATTGTTATTTTTCTGGCACAAATTCCTCACTTCCAGGTTCCTGGTGGCAATGGTGAATGGATGGCTAGCAATGATTTGTTGGTTTTTGGAGGGCTTATCCTGTTAACCATGGTTATTATTCATTTCCTGCCTAAGCTAACGGCTGCATTCCCATCATCTTTGGCTGCCATTATCGTGGTCTCACTAGTGGTCATTGGTCTGGATGTTGATACCAATACAGTTGGTGATCTGGCATCTATTAAAGGCGGTTTCCCTGAATTTCACATTCCAATGGTACCTTTCAATATGGAAACAATGACCATTATTTTTCCTTATGCCATTATTCTTGCTGCGGTTGGTTTGATCGAATCATTGCTGACCCTGACACTCATTGATGATATTACCGGCACACGTGGTCGTGGTAATCGTGAATGTATTGGTCAGGGTATTGCTAACACTACCACCGGCTTTTTTGGTGGCATGGGTGGTTGTGCCATGATCGGCCAAAGTATGATCAATGTGAACTCGGGTGGTCATAAGCGTATATCGGGTATTTCTGCGGCGCTATTTTTATTGATGTTTATTATGTTTGCCTCTAGCTTGATCGAAATGATTCCAATGGCTGCACTGGTGGGTGTGATGTTTATTGTTGTTATGGGTACTTTTGAATGGTCCAGTCTTCGTATCAT
>Ga0224511_10000696_pt1 | contig 17418 bp, 10 predicted proteins | sample SF_May12_sed_USG_2_FD_169988 | JGI IMG/M metagenome (GOLD analysis project Ga0224511, IMG submission 169988) | Sediment microbial communities from San Francisco Bay, California, United States - SF_May12_sed_USGS_8_1 | ecosystem: Environmental > Aquatic > Marine > Sediment | place: USA...
CCCCACAGCGTTGCCACGTCAACCAGCGCGCTATCTAACACGTTGAGCAAACGCCAAGCCGCGGCGTTTAAACATGCTCAAAACAAAGGAACAATTAATCTGCACGGACGATGCAACGCTTAGCCGTGTTTCGATATTTAATAGCATGGGGTTATAAGCGACAGTAACTAAGGTGGGCGGCGCTAACTGAGTGATCGTGGATCTGTAAAGTACATGTATATGCAGTTAGAGGATGGTGTCATAATCCACTTTTTTGCAGATTGTAAGCGTCTCCAATAAACACGTAATTCCACAGCACGTCTACCTTCCCTTTACCTAAAAAGTATGTATTACTTTCTATCGGTGTCTCGTCTGTGGTCACCTGGAGTGCCCCATTTGCATACAACATAGTTGTGTTCTTATATATTCCGATTAGCCAACATCATTTTAACTTCGATCGCTCATGTTTCTAATGAGATAATATAAATTGAAGAGATGTTCAAAGAAAACATGTTGTAAACAATGTAGACATATCAAGTTTAAGGGCACCATGACAAAATGGCGCATACAACAACAAAAACATATAACAACACTAAATACACATAAAAATCAAGATGTAACAGACATGCAGAATAAACTATTATGTGCGTTTTGTTTGGTATTTTATTTATTATATTTCTTAAGCCATGTTTATTTTTAAAATGATGTTCTTGCCAGTGTTCCAAAATGTACGTACATGAATAATCATTTAAAGAAACTATATCTGGTCCTATTAACGAGTAGTTTACGCCGGCAATCCGAAAGAGGCGGAATCCAAAAGTAAAACAGTAAGGCGTTATAAGAAATTATTGACTTCGGAAATCCATAATATCGACCAGTCTGCTGCTGGGTCGATTCTCCTTCGCCTAGCATCTACTGAAGCGATATATTCTTTGTTTTTTTCACTGCCTTTATGTGTGTATGCCGCTGTAATTTTACCACATTTAGACGTTACAAGATGGCCACCCCAAAAGCTTTGTAGAATCGCTGCCCTAACATGCCTCAATTCCCGAAAAATGGATTGTAATGTGTAAAAGAGCATTGTACATGGAATACACACAAAAGAATGACCCCTTCACAAGATCAAAGCACATCTAGCGCATTGGGCGGTGTTTGAAATTTTGCGGAACGGTGCATTGTTCAAGGATAGCACAAAAAAGAGCGAACTCTTAGTTTGGGAGTTGATTATAATTGCTATCATACATGAGGGTGACACCCCCCTCCCCCCTTGCGTACTGCGTACCGCTCTATTTTGGCATTGCGTACTGCGTACCGCCATGTTTTGGCATCGCGTACTGCGTACCGTTTAACAACAAAAACAACCATTTTGGGCGTTTCCATTTACATAAAGAAGTTAAAATTACAGTATGTTGTATGCACATGTACAGTAATTTTTGAAAACATTAGCTTTGATGTCTTTGCTTGTTAAATTTCCTAGATTTTGACCTCCCCAAATCCATGTTTACGTTTATAAATGCTGAAATGACCCCAAAAAAGCGCGAGCGAAGCGAGCGCGCAATTTTTCAGAGTAATTTGACTTTGTATGTCATGTGTGTTGTGTTTTTTTTAAATGAAAATTGAACCTTTTTAAAGTAAAAACTGATGTCTGCGTACGATATAACAGGATATCTGCGTACTGCGTACCGACCCTTTGCGAACTGCGTACCGTCTAAATCCCCCTGAATACTGCGTACCAAAAGGGGGGTGTCACCCTCATACATAAGAAATAAAAACTAAATAAAAAATTACACAGGTTAAATATAATCACATATTAAAAAACAAAGAAAACTGGTACTTGAGATCATATTCAGTATGTAGTATAAAATAATTACAGATCAATATAATAGTTATATCACAGAAAGATAATGTTGTTTAATACTGTTTTTAAAATGACTTATACTGGTAATAGCCCTGATGTCCGAATGCAGCTGATTCCAGAGTGTACAGCCATTGTAAGAAAAAGACTTCAAGCCATGGGATTTGACCTTTGGAACAGAAAAACAACCACTTTTACTGAACCGGGTGTTTTGAGAGTGAACACTGTCTTGTGAAACAAAATGTTCTGACATGTAATCTGGGGCCAGCCCATGTTTGATTTTAAAGACATGACACAGTGCTATTTTGTCAACTCTCTTCTGCACGGGTAGCCATTTGAGATCTTTAAATTGATTCTTAGATATGTGTTATATTTGTTCTATGCTCAACACAAACCTTATCATTTTGTTTTGAGTGACTTGCAGCTTGATTTTCAGCTTATTTGTAAGACAATGGAACCAAAAAGAGCAGGCATTATGATAGTCAAAGTGGCACTAAATGAGCGAGGATACTAAAAGTTTCTTGGTTGTTCATTAAAAACAATTGCGCTTGCGGTATAGAAACTTGAGTCTGGAGTTGACCTTTTGAATAATGGAATTGACCATTTCATCATAAGACAGGGAAATATCTTGATATTACATATTCTACATTACCCAAACATATCATGTCTAAATTAGATATATGCAATTTTTATGAACTTAAAAACCAGACGCAAACACACTAAACCTTCAGCGTGCAGCTGATGCGTTATGATTTATGCCAGTGAGAGCAGATGTTATGGCAATGAATTACAACCTCATATTCGTAGTAGCAATAAAAACCTGACTTTTCGTAGAAACGGAATAAATCTTAGGCCATTTTTTGTAACTCTGTATTGGATTAGTTTTAAAGTAGCATCTAAACACATTTTGCCACAAGAAACAGGCAGTGGATTTTAACAACAATGTTAGCATTTGGTTATATCGAAATATACAGAATATTAGTTCACTAAACATATGTTTCCGGGAATATAGCTTTACAGCCATGCGTCATGTACTTCTGCAACGCGAACATAGCCAGTGCCTGATTAATCGGATCATCAAATAATGTCCTAATGTCCTAGCAAAACTTATGACGGTTATGGCACCACATATCTCATTGGCATTTGGACGAGAATATGATCAATAATGGCTTATGATATATACCAGTATTTCTTGTCTGAAGTTGAATTGTATTCCGTCTCAGATAGTCATTACCAGAATAACCCATAGCTGAAATACGCATTTGCAAAACGCCGTAATATGTCTTACAATTTAATTCTGTAGAGCGGCCAGATTTATTCAAAAACAATTTTCACTTGGTATTCAGTCTTATGAGCTATTTTAGAGTTTGGTACGATCAAAATAAAGCCCTTCTTAGATTCAATATTTGATACTTTTTTCCCTTGCCTAATTTGATAAGGGAATAAAAATATGTCATTCAAAGATATGAATTGAGAGATATACATGTAGCCTATTGAAAGTATTGATAGATAGTTACTTAGCGAGGCCTAAAGAAATCAACAACTTGCATGTGGTTGATATTTCAGCATAGAGACGCAACAAAAGGAAACTAATCAGTTTATGTCCCGCAATTGATAAATGTATCGCTTTGTTTAAATCCGTGTATTTTACTTGATTTACGAATATTTATTTCAAACCGTTGTCTAGTGTTTGTAAAATATATGGTTTAAAATATTTACGACATGTTTGAAGAATGCGACCGGACATGATCAATACGTTTATTACAATCTACTTGGAAAATTCATAGATATCGTTTTAGCTCATCTAAGTTCAGGGTGAGCTATTGTAAGCTCTTCTTCGACCGTTGTACGTAAACACTTTCACTTAAAAATGCTTTGCCTGTATCTTTTGGTCAGACTTTCTTTAGAGCTTATCTTTTAACACTATTTAAGCATTGAAACCTACTACCGTAAATATAAGGAACTGTCAAACGTAGCTATCCATACATGTTAAATTATAACCATCCAAAAAAGGAAGTATACACATTTATATTTATATTTTCTCGTTATTTGTTGCATTTAATGATTACATAATTATCATCACTAACATACTGATATGTTTTTTCTTTACATCATTAAGATTTGTTGGATATGTATGAGTTTGCGAACAAGGGGAAATAACTATGCATATCAAAACCAAATTGTTGCTCAATTAGCAATACCAAATATGTAAACATCATCTTCAAGATGCCTCCACCAAGAAAATTATAATATTTGCTAATAAAAACAGCAGTTATTAAACAAAAACTTTTTGAATAGATTACAAATTTTAAAACGCCACAAATTACCTCACTTTGCATTGAAATAAGAACAAACTTAGTTTGTATCCAAATTTCGATTATAAATCATTGGTGTTTCGGCATATGCATAGACAGAATAACCTTTAATGGAAAACGTTCATGGGTTGGACTTATAGACTCAAAAATTAATCCAAATGAATGCAAATGCCATTAGGAATTAACAGCGTCGCAGTTAGGAATCAACAAGGTAGGCCTACCTTGTTGTTTTATTAAATGAAACCAATGATATGTGCAATAAAAGTTATTTTGATAAAAATTTCCTATATAATATATTATATAGTTTTATATTATAAATAATATTTAATTCCAAAATAATGTGATTTGAATCGATTTAGCAAAACAAAATTCAACTAAATTGGAAATACTTTTCTGTCATTTGTTTTTACAAATATGTTGTAACTAACTATTATTAGCATACGCACTTCTTTATCAGTACTACAAAGCATAACATGTACATGTAATAAGAAATCCTACGTTAATTAAGTGTATACTTTCTTTTTTGGGTGAGTATATTAATGAAAGAAATAAATTTGTTGAAAATGTGTGGCCCGCAAATTTGGCTTTGTATATTTACATTTCGAGCCATTGCGTTGTCAAATAGCTTGATATCAATCGATACTTTCAATTGACTCCGTGGTCCAAAGGTAACGCATCTGACTGGGTTGCGAGAGGTCCCGAATTCGATTCCTGTCTCTGGAAAGGATTTTAATGTTTGTTTTTGTGTTTTGTTGTTGGTGTGTCTTTACTGTCTTGTCAGAAACAAATTTGGCTCGAATCTTGTAATTCCTTTTGTAATGTTAATTTATTTGGTATACTTAAATTATTGCAAAATCTGTGACCGATTATAAGGTTATCAAGATACAACACTACCATCTCTGAAACCGCATAGTCGATTTTGACCCACTTCAGAGATATGGTCCCTGTGTGGCCCCCTACCGAAGTTGTTCTAACGTTTTCGATTTGTGGCATACGTCGGAAACAGAGTCCGAAAAAGAGGCCTGTTACATCTTGTTGTTCTGCGTTGTTTTATGCTGTTCTATCAGTTTGTTTTGTTTTGTACGGGCCATTTTTTTATGGTGCCCTTAAACTTGGCCTGTCTACATTATTTTCAACATTACTGCATATCTTTGAACATCTCTTTAATTTATCATATTACATCATCTAGAGGTCCTCTACTAAAGTTTAAATTATGCCACTGAGTTCAAAACTTGCCCCGCCCTAAGGATCCAAAACTGCTTGGTTCCAGTTGATAAAGCTACACAAGAATAATCATCGTTATACTTTGCTGAATAACTAGATCAAGGAGACTTCAGAGGAGCGACACAGAACCCTCTTGTTTAAACATTTGACAATACTGACATAGATTTATTATTAAACAATGCGGACACATTCAATTGGTGTATCTTGTTTTCAATAAAACACTCACGCATTGTCATCTGACAATATAGGTGTGTTTTCCATTCAAATGGGAAAAGTTAATATTAAAAACATTAAAACATTTTGACAGAATTCTGTGATAAACAATGAATAGACAATAAAGCATCAGAGCAAATCTAGCATGTATAATTTAGCCACGCGTTGTCCTGTGGGAGGAAAACGTGAGTAGCTCTGCCACCATCTATTACAATTTCATGACAAGTTTTAGGCGTTGAAGTGGTCAGGTTGTCTTCATTTGATAGTAAAGGTCAAGTGAATAAAGTCCAACTGACCTTAACAGAAGCGCAGTTTTAATTTACGATATCAATAGAATTTTTCAATAAAATCTAATGGTTTTTTTCTGTACTGCAAAGTGCCTATAACTATTTATTTGATTCATATATGTCTTTTACTGCGCCGAAAAGCATCGCATTAAATACCACAAAAATAGTGTTCTATGTTGTGTATGCTATGTTAGTTAACGAATAAAGCATACGGTAGTGTATTACATCTTAATACTGAGTATTTTTTAAACATTACTTCGAATTGTGTAATATCTTGAGGCTTCTGTAAAACCAATGACGTAATTATTTGGTTATGGGGAAATGCTAATATTATAACATGGCACTTATATGAACGGTTTGATGGACATAAAACTATGAACTGAATTTAGACATGTTGTTTTTGTTTGTTAAAAGTTTGGTTTTAACTTACATTATTGTTTAAAATGGTCAAAAAAGTTTAATATATAATTATCTTAAAATTCATTTTTTGTGATTAATCTATAATGAATATATAACAACATTTTTCGACATATAAATTGTACAAACAACATAATACAATTATTTTTATAAATTCATTTTGCAGTTATAATCTCCCAAGTTTAACCTCGACAGGACCGTATAAAAGATGATGATAAGCAGGGTTTATATAATACGTATGTCTGTAACACACATTGATACATGCAATAATGGTCAATTTTGCTCTCTAGTTGCCATAATGTACCTGAACCATGCTGTACGTTTACCATGTGTCTTTGTTCCACAATTTGTTAAAAATACTTAACATTTAAATACACAGTTTGTTTTTGAGTGTTACGCATAAAGGCAATTAATCGGTGATACTATTTTCTGTGTAATGTTTTAATGTTACATATCCAATGACTTGTCAGTGACGTGTTTAACGCCCACTAGTGAAAGGAACCCAGATTGTGTGGCATCTATCCAACTATATATCCGATGCTAACAAGGATGAACATCACATTGGCAACACTGCACCTATATTACCACCAGAGGGAAGTGCTGGTGAAACAGAAGCCAGAACGAATGTAATAATTTGGCGTCTCTAAATATAACAACTTACACAAAGAAGTATCTTAAGTAAGTATAAATCGTTTGTATGAAGATTAGCAGATAATGATATTTTAAAGTGAGAAATAATAAGTCATTCGTGGACATAATTTTTGATTTGAGCTCAATTACAATTTTTTAAACGTAAAACACTTTAAAATATAATAACATAATTTAAACGAATATTAAAATAATTATATAAATGTGCTGATCTACAACACCCAAGTTCACCCGTCGTGGTTTATGTTAAATTTGTTTTAAATTGAATGGCGGGTAAATATAAGTAGAACTGATTTTTAATATTAAAACAAAACCTCGACCAGATAATACCAATGCACAATTCCGTAAAACTTACATTTCTGTACTTTTCTTTTGTATGTGTGAAAAGGGTGATGAAGGAAGGAAGCCTTTTTTGTAATTACGTGCTATGTCAGAATGTCACCTGACCATCATAACCATAGTTTATTGGATTTAATTTGAACATGCACTGTTATAAATGATCATGATTGACAGTTTTGGGACTGTCTATATATATCGGCTAACAATTAAGAACATTTATGATATTGATCACAACATCCTCTGGTTTAATTGCTAAATGAAAACGACAAACAGTGTAAAACCGTAACTCTAGTCGCACCGATATTCTTGTTCGGCAGAAAGTTACTTAGGTATATGTGTAATATAGTACTCTTTTTAACCTAAGTCGTTAACAAACGATGTACTTTGCCATCAAATCACAAAAAGATACTTGCTGGAAAATACATCCCTGACCTTTACTGAATTCGCTTGTGCGATATGCAATGGCAATTATGACAGATTCGTATTGCCTCCCTAGTTTATTGTGCTTCTTGTGTTATCTAAGATAAAAGGCAATATCTTCTGCGACTTGAAATAACTTCCATCAACTAGATAATTGTTGTCCGTATTTTCATCAGAATGGTAATGAAGTATACAATACTCTAACTAGGATAAGTTTCGCAGTGCCCTTTGGAGTATCAGCCTATCCCGTTTCTCTTTAACTAATTAATGAAATAAGCATTAATGTATTGTTTTCTTGAAGTTAAAGCGCGCACTTAACCTTACTGCATTAGCTATGATAATACGTATTAAAATCACGACCGGAGCGCAATAGCATTCTTTACTGTTTTTGTACCAGGAGTATTCAGGCGCAATATGATGTGGTCAAATCTATGGTCGTTCTATGTAAATAACAACAACAAATTTAACATGTTTATAGGGACACAACTATGTTGCACTCACGTTTGATATAGAGAAACGTTGTAATACAATGTGACAAAGATTTTGTTTACCCACATATGCCGTATTCATCTAGAACTGTAATTTACAATACTAAACTGCAAAGAATTATTGTCAAGGCACAAGTAAAGTTTTAAGCACATGTCATGAATACGTATGGTGTAGTTTATTTGTTTGATTCGAATATTAGAGAAGGATAAGTGTTCAGCAATGAGAAATTATTCCAATCGTTTTAACAAGAAATGTGTGCATACAAGTTGCAAATCAACCGTGTTTTTAGTAAATCTTTATTGTTTATAATTACGGTTGAAAGAAAAAGAACGTTGCGGATGTATAAAAAGCCGTGTTTTTTTACCATGCCGTTTTGGCGCCTCAAGTCCGCAGGCAATCGGTGTGATTCGTAAGCTTCCGTAATCGTTAGGATTATACCTATTATTAGACTTTTGGTTCATTCTGGGTGATAAACACTGCGGACATATTGAATACTTTGTGCGAATTTCAAATCGATGCGTAACGCGCATGCGCGTATTATTTTAGTAAGTCTCCGATATCGCCGATTGCTTTTCGCGCCAAAACATTCTTTTACTGGGTTACTGGAAAAATATTTGATATATTTATTTCATTTTTATCTTAACAACAACTTACAATTTAAAGGAACGTTGGCCGTCAATAGTAATGTTACTATAACATGATTATGTTTTAATGGAACACTTTTTTTTTAAATTAAATTTGATGATTCTGAACACTAAATTTACTTTAATATAATTTTTTTTATATATAGACGCTTTTTTGTCAAAACAATTTGTTTTGTTAAAGATCCCTAAATACTCAAAAGCTTCGTTTATTTCTTGAAATAAAGTACTACTTTGCAAAAAAACAGTGTGTAAACTGGTATAATATAAATTAAAAAGATGTTCTAAAAAAGAATGTTGTAATCAATGTAGACATTTTTAGTTTAAGGCCACCCTGACAAAATGGCCCATTCAAAAACAAACTGACAGAATAGCACAAAAACACGCAATACACCAAGACGCAACATACATTCAGAATAAACTATTGTTTGTGTTTTTCAATGATATATCTTGTTTGGGTATAATGGTTTAAATCATTCAAAAGGCATTTAGTATTTTCTTGCGTCCACACGCATTATTTTTACAAAATGAGCACTTTAGTATTTGCAGTTCTAAAACACCATTTTCGTGCCCTTTTATTTAACAAAAGGCTATGGTATTAGAATGCCAAATTAAGGTTTTATTCTTTCCAGGCATTGGAATGTCTGCATATGTTTAGTAGGCGCTTTGTTAGTGACTAATATAATTAGCAGAACACTAGTAGTCCACATGCCAGCATTTGTTGATTCGAGTAAACAGACGCTGATAAAATGGTGTATGAATGTAAAACAGGTAAACTTATACAAGACACACATAAGTTTGTTTTGTAGCTGAAAGTCGTCGAAGTTAACGTCTATGAATCACAAACATCATTATTTTGAAGTGATTTTTCCGTTTCGGAAACCGATTACTCTAGTTTTTTACTATATATTCAAATCACTAAATAAACCAACCGTATGATAAAGCAGTTATTCAAAAATTGGCGTGCATCTAGATTCATAAAAAGTGTGTTAAATGATTTATAACACAAATGCATTCAGTGCGTTTTCAAATGAAGATATATTCCAGCTCATTCTTTTATATTTTCATATAACCCGCTGACAATGCGTTTCATTTACGTGACTACAAAAATAAATCTGAAACAATAAAGGTTCAATGTCAGAACTAAAAATTGTTGTTTGAATTAAACGGATGAAAGGGGAAACCGTTATCTCAAACGCTTAGACATTTATAGCTGCAAATAAAGGTGGTGAGACATATTGAAATGCCCAAAGCAGCCCCAAAAAGTCCATTTGTCATTTTCAAAAAATAGATGATATTGAAATGAAATAAGCAAAATACTGTAATATTACCTCACAAGTACCAATTTTTATTAATAAAACATAAAATTACTTGTTAATTAACCATTAAATAGCCAGAACAGTGGATTTCACGCGGGCCAGCAGCACTCAAAATCTAATAAGAGCATACCTTTCACACTTAGGCATATAAAACTCCATGCACTAACGGAGGTAATCTTAGAGTTTAATGAGTGAAACATTAATAGTTTTTCCAAAAATGAAAAGGTTAGAAAATATGACGTAAACAAAAGTTTGCACCAAAATTATTTTGTCTTTTTTGGACAAACTATTGATGTGTGGCTTATAAAACTCTAAGATTACCTTCGTTGGTGCATGGAGTTTAATACGGCTAAATGTGAAATGTATGTTCCTATAAAATTTTGAGTTCTGCATACCCGCGTGAAATCTATTGCTTTAGCTAATTAATGATTAAATAACGATTAATGTTGAGTTTTATTACTAATCTTATGCACCAACGGAGGTAATCTTAGACTTCTTGGGGCTGCTTTGGGCATTTCAATATGTCTCAGCTCCTTAACTGTCATAATCATTGTTTTTATGTTTTCGTGTACACTGGTCAACGTAATATGAAGAGTACACACGTGTGTACATGAGTGCACCTAATTAAAATAAGAAAAAGGTAAGACCAATGCAGCAATTATAAAACCATAATCGATGTAAGTTGATCTTTCAATAACGCTGGGGACAACTCTATATACGAAACAGTATTTCTTAAGTCAGACGTAAGCCAACAGTAAACAATACGTCTTTGAACATCGACACTTTTACTACAACTTTGAAAATTCAATTTGAATTCTTTCAATGTCTAATTAAATAATACTATTTGGCAACTAAGTAATCTGTGATGTAATTTTCGTTGTGTATCTTGGCAGCTCTGTATACTGTTTGAATGGGGACTTCCTGTTGTAGATACACACATATTAAGGGACATCGATTGTCCTCGGAGAGGCACTTCGTCTAATGGAAAATGCATTATTATCCATGTGCAATTATGGCATTATTTTAGAATGGCGATAAAGATGGTGAAGGCAGCATAACCTGGTTCATTAGGGTGTACACTGTTTACTTTTCTGTATGCCTACATTTTGGAAAAACGATCGTTACATGTATGGATTGCCAATCGCAATTAAAACATGTGTGTTAGGGTAATAAAGCGGTTTATATGTTGAACACTGGTAAGGTACATTTCCAAACACTTTTTTTTATTAGGTCATGGTTCAAAGCCAAACTGTCGAAGTTAATATGTTGTAAGAAACAAATCTTGTCGTTCAATGTTATTAACAATACTTAATCTTGCAATGTGAATCCGGGAACCGCGTATAGCTATTACAACAACAGTGTGTTACAACCATTGCCCCTATTACCGCAGATAACACTATGTTTGATCAAATATTTACGCCCGGTTGATCACGAATTGCTTGTAAAATGAAACCGACTTTAATCTTCCCAGCGGTCGTTGAATTAGCCAATAACATGAAATATGAAACTTGAGCAAATAGAAGTCCATTGCAGGATATGTTTTATAAGCTAATTTAGTGCGAGTTATGTCGTCAGTTGAAAACGCACATTTAGGTTTTTTAATATTACCGAAACCACCTCCATCGACGTCTTACTTGTGTTAATGTAAATATGTAATTGAATGTCTAAAAACTAAGGAAATGTGCTACGTTTGCCATGCTGGGTATAATATCAAATGGAAAATGTATTTGTTTTCGTTATTGAAACAATTATTATAAAGTGAAACTTTAAGAACATAATTAGGAATTTGCGTGATTTTCAGTAACTACATGTACCAAAGGCTTGCAGTGCGTAGGAATTACGCAACGAAAGCCTTAGTCCTAGTGGTTTGATAACATTCATCAGAAACACAAGCGCATTGGTATTTTAGTAAATATTTTCGATATTGTTATTAAACATCGCCGACCGCAGATAATGTTTGGATACTTTTTTGTGGGTAACGTCATGTACACAAATCGTCAGGTCACTTCACGCCTTTGTGGTATATTGCGGTCATAACCCACGGTAAATTTTCTTTCTTTTCAAATGCGAGTATTAAATTAGAACTGTAGTGCGTGTATTAACATTCAAATATTTCCTCAACAACCCAGTTCAAAGAAAAAACTTTCCGCTTAGCATTTTTTATTTACATAATTATATATATATATGGGGTGCATTTACCGCCAACAAAGATCCGTATTCTAAAGTGTTATGCCTCTCTCATTAAAAAGTATTTATATGAAACCATATCTATAAAGAAGATTAATTAAATAGATTATATAACTTAAAGACAATGTATTTTATCAAAACCACAGACGCCACAATCTATTTTTAATGTTAATATGTCTGCAGTTTTATTAATTATAACATTATTAATGAGAAAATCGCTGTTCATCGGTTTTTATTAGACCTATAAATTGGTTGTGTTAATCATCGTATATCAAATATATCCAATTATATTGAATTACATTACATCAGGATGAAACAGTTTTATATGAACAACTCATTAATGTATCTGCGGCATCCCAGTTAGTATTAGATATAATATTTTATATTCTTAACGTAGACAATGATGTAATTGGATGCGCACGTTAGAATATGTTTTTATAATTGTTCACTGTAAAGATAATGTATGATATCTTATTGTCCATTATATGCAAGTTGGTAAGATATTAACTCAAGTTAACAACGTGACTGACTGACTGAAAGCTCGAGAATCTTAAAAATAGTATTTTCTATAGATGTTAGTTGGTATTTTATACACACTTGATATCTGGTTAATTATTTCAAATTATGTAATTCGAATCATTTCATTTCATTGAAACTATTACGATGTTTTACTAAATAACGTTTATAACTACACTATTAGAGGTGCAAAATAAACAAAGCTTCAAACATGCTAAAGAACTAATAAAAACTAAAAAGTGTTTAGTTTATAAAAGAAACATAAACTGTTGACGACTTAACGAGCTCAACACAATACTTGTCATATTGCCCTTAAATTTTACATTGACGGCTTTTTAAGGAATTATTAATAAAAATAAAATAAAAATCCGAAAAACACAAATTTTTGCTAAATGTCTGTTGCGTTTGTGTGTTTGTTTTTGTACTGGCCATTTTGTCTTGGTGTCTTTTAACTTGACATATCTACTATGTTTACAACATACTTTCTTTGAACAGCTCTTCAATTTATATGTTTGTGGTGCCCTTAACATGAGCTTATTGTACATAATTATAAACATGATGCCCGTGTGCATACATAGACCAGGATTCACCAATTATAGATAATGATTACCTTTCAAGTGCTTACTCAAATACATTTAATTTGTTATTTTTTCAAATTTTACTTTGCAACTTCAAACATGCGTATAGTAACATAAATTTATGCTAAGCTATAATGATATCTAACTACTTAATAATTTAACCAGTTTTTAGGCATATACATCGTTTTCATACTATTTACTCCTCTATGTCCATTGCTTCAATATTCTTTACTGGACGCTCTAGCCTTGTCGCACTGATACGGGAATTACAAATGACATACATATTGCCTGTCATACATGCTTAAAATATAAAATAGAATAGCTCCAAAACTCTTCTTAGTCTTCGAAATCGAGACACGTTAACTAGCCCAGGCTTTTAGTTATACTTAAGTTAACTAATATAGACCGCAATGTTGTCCTTACCTTTATGTACATTTCCATTATTAAACTCGTGACACATTTTTGGAATAAAATTATAATCTACTGGTTAATTTGATCATCTTCATCTGGCAAGAGTGTGATGCGCCAAGCTTGTTGTATAATTCCTCCGCACTATGTCTGCCTACTCAAGCTCAATAGCACTGTATGGAACTGTCTTTGATTGCCTTTCCGCCATACACTCGAGATGTTCATCAGTTATGTGTCAGAGGCAAATCGTCGCCTTAAAACGATTATATGTTATATGCGCATGATTGTGTACATGTTTATTTCCTCAAAACATAAAGTCATAAATTATGCTGATGGTGTAAGCGTTATGACATACTGAATTCGTTTAACACATTGTTGTAAATAATTTAGGTTAAGATGCTATACATTTTTATAATATATATCGTAACATGGAACTCTTCTGTATACATGCCCTGGCTATCAAACTACCTTCTTAGTGCAAAAGCATTGCATTAATGTCTTAATGTTTTGTATTGTATTTTTTGTTTCATTTAACAAATGATTAATTACTCGTTTGTTTTGTCAGATACACTATTGATCATGTGTTTAAATGTAATCACATTCTCTACCGTGACTCTGTTCTGCAATATTCATTATATGTTTTGTTTGCCGTTCATTGTGCACCGAGTTGAACACGGCGTGAGAGCAAAATTAATGATGCTGCTATTGTTAACTGAAAATAAGCTATAATGACAATACCAAAAGTGTAATCTCAAATCTTTTAAGTCAATCTTTATTTGATTTCCAGATTTTTGCAAAACATTAATGTAATTAGACTCTCCAATATCAAACGTTTATATTTAGAAAATGCAAATCCGCTTAGAAGTTTCTCATTGACTTTCAAACATGATATTGTTGCTGGTACTTGTTATTGCTATATTCAGTTATCAATATGATAAAACTATTGATTGTGCATGTTATTCAAATTATGATACACGGACAATGAATGTATTTATTCTGAAATGAGCTTTTTAAACAGTGATCGGACAACAAGATGCTGTACAATGTCCACATGGACAAAGCATTTTGTACCGTTAATAGGTTCGTATATAGCTTGTGGCATTTGTAAATCAAAACCGATTTGCGGAGACCTTTTGACTAGAGCTGTTAATGACCCGTACAGAAACAACCACGCATAGCACGTACATGTAAGGAATGCATAAAACAACACGGCATAAAATACGTCTAGCTTAGACTGGTTTTTGTATTTATGTAATTTATAAAAATCTATTCATAAAGAGCTCTTTGGGTGGCATGTACAAACAGGAAAAGTAGGACACACGTCCATTTCTATTATCCCTGCGAACATCAAACCATTGTCAAGTTGATTGATGTGATTTTGGAAAAATGTTTGACATGTTACGATTTATCTAAATCATGTGCTCACATTTGACTTTTTTGTAACACGATCGGGATGTTAGTTATGCTCATGTAAAACACCAGATGCATTTCGCCTTACCGGAGTGTAGTTATTCAAATGTAACTGTGTTACAGATTCAATAAAACATAATATTGTTTTAATATGTTATTAATACTTTATCTCCTGAGGGAAACATTTAAAAACAGTTAACACATATTGTGCTTTGCGGGCAAAATTCATACATACATACATACTCACTCGGATTCATTTTTGGGGGGTAAAAGAATCAGGCAAGTGCTCGAGGTTACGAAAAAAAGATAATAAAGGCCAAGTATACCTCCAATTATGTATATGTACAGCTCAGCACATTGAAGAACAGACATATAGTTAATGCAGGAAACCTTTTCCCCTAAATACGGCATTTGTATTGTGTCGACCTTAATGTTCTTAAAGATGTTAGGTCTGTATCTTTATACCCTTATAATCGGTCACAAATCTTGCAATTTGTAAAGTATACTAGATAAATAAACATTGCAAAAGGCATTGCAAAACTTTATGACAAATAATGTGTTTTAGACAAAAAGTAAAAACACAACAACAACAAAACAAAAAATCAATCATAAAAACCCTTGCCAGAGGCGGGAATCGAACCCGGGACCTCTTGCATTCCATTGCGGATGCGTTACCACTGCCTTACTGAGTCAACTTCGAGTATTCATTGTATTAACGCTATTTATCTGTTTCGATGCAATGGGTCGAAACGTAAATAAACGAAGCCGAATTTGCGGGCCATACATTTTCAACAAATTCATAGTTTCTGTAATATTTTTACTTGCATGAATAACTATATGTGGCAGTTTTTCATATTTACGGGAGTAGCTTACACTGCTTTAATGTTAGATGTAAACAATTATGACCTTAAAGATACAGGCATAGTATTTTTCAGAAGCCCAATTCCTTTCTCTAAAGCAGAATTAACTGAAATGACAAAGAACGAAACATATTAGGATAAAAAGCAATACACGTCAAGTATGTAAAAACAATATCAAAGCATTGTGTACATACAGTTGAGATTAATTTTGTATTTTGGTCTACATTATGGTTGTAGCTAAACTGTTTGCCTGAATGACATATGTCGCTTTAGACGCATTTTTGACAAATAAATATTTGGAAATATTATTTTACTTTTATTGCAACTGAGCGTTAATGGCGTTTTGTTTGAAATGTATAACTCTTAGTAGTTTGCATAAAATAATCGAAAATACTTTTAGAATATAACTTACATAACTATACAATGAGATAACTTGATGTCTTAAATAAAGATAATAAATGTGCACAATACGACTTATTATAACCCTATATCTTCCACATATCGACATGATTCCATAAAATATGTTGAAATGTTTGACCACCGGCTGTTCTTCCTGCGACGCGCTGATGACACTTGTTAGGTTAACAAGATGGCTTGTGATGTCAACTGCTTTAGATTGAGAGGCCACTTAAGACGGACAATATCCATGAGAGTTCTACACAGGATCTATGTCTGATAGCTCAAACAAATGCTGTTATTCTGTCTCGCTTGCGTTAGGAACCTCTTTTTATACATAATGGCACAAGAGGTGATTGACAAGTAACCTTACAGGCACCTGAATTACTTATCATGGCGTTCAGAACACATAATTGCAATTGTGTCATGTTTGTCACTGTCAACCGAAGTCTAAGCGGTGTTATTTAAACTGTTTTGGTGGATGTATTTCTTTGCATTTTCAATGTTTTTATGCATGTTGTTGCACTAATAATATAAAAGTGTACATGCTTACACGCAGTCGAATATACTTGTTTGCCACAAAACATAAACGAGTTTACGCCTTTGCGGTTTGAATAGCGTCGTCAATTGAAGATTAAAATATTATGTTGGTCATAGCAGCGGTCTGCCAAACTAAGAGTCGTGAGGTTGACCCCAGGTCTAGCCAAATGTCTGATACAATGATTTGGAAATGTAATGATTTCAAACCCAAATACCATTTTTCCATGATTTCAGTTCGTCAATAGTCAATTCCTGCCACGACTTTGGGCAATCGGAAAAGTCTGATAGGCGTCTATGGATAATGCTAGTCGGTTATTTGTCATATGATTTACCTGTCAGCATATTGACACACAACAGACATCACTGCATTGTAATGA
>Ga0224511_10000697_pt1 | contig 17401 bp, 5 predicted proteins | sample SF_May12_sed_USG_2_FD_169988 | JGI IMG/M metagenome (GOLD analysis project Ga0224511, IMG submission 169988) | Sediment microbial communities from San Francisco Bay, California, United States - SF_May12_sed_USGS_8_1 | ecosystem: Environmental > Aquatic > Marine > Sediment | place: USA...
CGGCATCTTATCTGGAACTGCACTATTTTCAACAGTGTAGTTATGCGGTGAAAGGGTTAAAAAATGATATTACAAAACTAAGGGGGTGTCATTTATTATTACTTAAATAACACAGGAAAAATGTGAAAATGTGGACGGGCATCATTCCAGTATAGTGGTTCATATTTATTTTAAGTTTCATGAATTTCTACCAACTAATTACTGAGAAATGGCTGTAAATGAGCGTTTTTCAAAAATCAAGGGCAATAACTTCAAGTAAAATTGACCAATAAAAAAAAATTAAATGAACAGGCATGATCCCAGTATAGTGGTTCATATTTATTTTAAGTTTCATGAAATTCTACCAGCTAGTGACTGAGAAATGGCTGTGAATGTGCATTTTTAAAAAAATCAACGGACGGACGGACGGACAACGCCATTTCAATATCCCCCTCCCTATTTCATAGGCGGGGGATAAAATAGTAAGTTTGTAAATTTATAGAAACTGTGTTACAGAAAGCAAAGCAACCAGCTGGCAATTCATCTCATTTTTTCAAACACCCTGTTTAATTGTTAAACGTAGCTTGGTTCATCACATATATGTAATCAGTTTAAGTAACCTCTACAGTCTGAACCATTTACAATTCTTTTTTTTTTTGACGTTTCTTTCTCCCTCTTTTATTACAATTATATGTGCAGACTGAATGAATAAACCTTGCCACCTTGAAACCTCTATCTTTTGTGATGATGCTAGTTTGTGTATTTTCATAGTAAAACATTAGAAAAATAAAATTTAAACAGTCCCTGCCTACCTACCTTTTGTGTGTCACCGAAACACACATATTATTATGAAAGACATTAGGTATTTTTTACATTTCTCACGGTCAGGTCTATTTAATTCAAAACAAAGACATCCACAAGCAATTCCAAAATATATATTCAATTATGGGTCGACATAAAAATATGGACATATCACAAACAAAAGAGCCGCGGCAGAGGCTGGATTGACAAGACTAGTGACTTCAAGTTCAACAGAATGGCCCGACAAACTACTATATAGGCGCCTCTACCCCACCCCGAAAAGACAGTGGCTAGTATATTGAACACATTAATCGTTTGTGTCTAGGTATATTATGTGACAATGCTTATCTGAGTACGTATACATTCACATTTTTTCATATGTAATTTGGGAACAGTCAAACAGTTGGCTTACGACCTCGTGCAACTGTTTAAAACATTATCCCCAACACATGTTTTTTCTTCAAATAACCTATAAAGAAATTATTTTATTACATGTACCTGATCAACAACGTCAGGTAAACAGTCCAAACTATTGACCGGTGAATATATCGCGAACGTAGACCGTTTTTGGAAATTTAGAAAACCGTAAAAATACCAAATTACATTTATATAAGGTAATCAGTAATAATAAACTGATGAAAGGGAAAGCCCTCAGGAAGCATAGCCTGCACGAGAATACAGCAGCCTAATACGTATTATTCCTTTCATTGGTGTAAGGATTACGGATATTTTGATATACAATGTAGGTAGTCCGGAGTCATCGTAATTAAGGTTTTATAACCAGATTTTCAACCAGGCATGCAAAACAACAAAGGCGTGTAAATGGAATAAGGATTTTTTTAAATATCCTTAACTAATGTCGGTCAGTAATATACGGCCTTAAAATTGCTATTATAGAGACCTTTTAATTAACGGGAGATAATAGAATTGTTATCAGAGCCGAGCCATTGATTCGTTCTACCAATTATGTTTTATCACATGGATAACCTTGCTGAAATGCAATGACGTGGTAATTAAAAAAGTTTCCAACTTCACCTTTTCTATTTGAGGAAAATAATTATAATAAGGGTGAGGGCTGTAACCTTTGCCGTTTAATTAGGAATCAATGTACAGTAGATGTTGCCCTTATATGGCAATCATTTATAAACAAGAAATGTCATTAAACATTACAATTTTGCACCATACACATATATGTTTCAACAAACATACATTTTACATCTGTTTAAACACAAACAATATTGTTACTCAAATAAACAATTATGTTTTCGGGTCATACTCGAACGAACAACTGCCGCTGACAGATGCTTAATGAGTGTAGCTTTAAGTTGCAGATAACTGTTTTTACAAATACGTACACTTCTCATAGTTTTGTGTGAATTTAGCCTACGTTCTTTGCATTTAACACCACACATTCGTTAAACAGTTCCATATACTTACATTAAGGTTCAATACATGATGTAGATATCGTTGCTGGTCCTTTGTGATCATGGGTTGTATGTTTGTTAACATTTGAAAAAGGTGTTCCGCTTATTCGCTGAGACAACGTCAGTAGTGTGGCTACTTTCATCACCATTGATGAACATCTTCAATAAAACCAAGGCTGCTATATTCGCATTGGAAGCTGTGCTACCTTAGGGCTTTCCCTTTTTCAGATTAATATCTGTTCCTTAGATATCATTATGTCAAATTGTACATTGAAAGAAATTTTGAATAACTTCCAAACTGACTGACCTCTGTTTTACCACTCCCGTACCAATTTCAGATGCACAGCCAATTTCATAATGTATTATTTTGATGCAGACAATCATTTCGGAGATTCTTGTTTTTGCATAATTTGTTTGGTTGATTGTCCAATGCACGAAAACAAGTTAACTTCAATCACGGAATGCCATTATTTGATGGAATATTAAGTAACAAAAGGAAAGCTAGCCATATTTGCAATCACGTTTGCTATAAAATCTCATATTAGGCTAGAAGCCGACGCCGCAACGAACATGCGTGTTGGCAAATATACTCCAGTGCAGACAAACAATTCATGTTTTAAATTACTTGAGAAAGAAAACAAATGAGTTCCACTATTTCTATAATCACGCAAATATAAGTGAACTTAATATAAGAATTACGTGATTTAACACTGAGTGACACTTGTTTTTGTAATACTAACACCTTATCATATACCATATAAATACAAAAAGGCGTTTTGTTACTAAGACATTGAAGTTTTTTTAAATTTCAGATTGGACTCCTGTATGTCTCTTTCTTTAATTGATTCTAGTGGAACGCAATAAAACGCCAATAACAATGTGTTAGCCAATATCTAATTCGATGGTGCAATTTTTTTTATTCTGAACAATATCAATAAAATATATACTAAATAAAACACGATATTTAATTCTTTGGTATTTATAAGATAGGACGGCTGAAATCGACTTTACAAAATCCACTTATGAGTTGTGAACAAAACATATTTTAGCGCTTTTTCATTTACATGAAATTTATTTTTGTTTATACTTTTTAACCATACATATAGTATATATTTTTAAGTAAGTCGTATTTATATGTGTAATTAAAGTTAAAAAGGAATGCATTTCGTAAATAATTACCTCCCTTAGAAAAGAATAACACGCACATTGCCAATCTTGATTATAAAATCAAAAAAGCAAAATTGGTAAAAAATGCTTGGTAAAAAGTTCTAAAATATCATATTTTGAAAACACTATAATTGAACATTCCTCCGTTATCTTACCTTCTATGCGTATTGATAATATAACAATTATTTCATAATTAACATATTGATATAATTTGCCTCAGACTGAATATACTCGTATAATTGATTAAATTAACCTTATGAAGCAATCGTTCCTGAAGTCTACATGGTCATCAGAGACATACACATCATCATCAATATTTCACCAGACATCATTATATGTTAGCCTATTATGTCATCTATCTGCATCATCATCAACCCATGCACAACCATAACCATAGCACAACACAATGGTGATTTGATATTAGCACATGCAACCTCGTCGAGTACTTCGAGTTAGTCTCAGGCTAAGTAATTCATAATCAGAGCAAATCATTTTAAATATACCCAATTCCAAAACAAAACATAAAATACAAAAACAATGTTTTCACGTAAACGAGTAGCATAATTATGTTGTAAGATTATTTATGTTAAAGGGATTGAGCATAGAAACTACGCTCGTAATTCAGAGGTCTTGAGTCACAGACAATATGTTGTAAAATCCACATTTTGATTTATTTCACGACAATAATATTATTGGTTGGCTTATCGAACTATCGCCTCACTGATTAGGTTATATCACGTCAGTCAATGCTACAACAAGCGTTTCTCTTATCACCAGTACTTGCCTCTTTGCTCCCGCAAGCGACAATCTGAACTCATCGGACAGTGGGCTACACCACACCATCGCCGATTAGGCCGAATTGGCCGAGTAGTTCCGATTGCCGCAAGCGACTGGCTTCTTCCTCACAAGGGCCAGCTGTGAGGAACAACTGAACCAGACAAAAGGCAATATTTAGCATCAGTTATCACGGAGAATGTATTCCGCTCTCGGTGGAGATCCTCGAATTATGAGTTTGCTGCTCTAACCACTGAGCTTATCCGTGGCCGTAAGGCAATTATAATATAATTTTTAAACTATCGATATATAACCATGCAATGTTGTGTTATAAGGTTTTGTCACGAAAAGTTGCAAATAATAATTTTACTGATATTGACACGTTATCTAAAAAGGTGTATATGTGTATAACATTAAAAGTTTCAATTTTTGGACGAATGTATTCTTGTATTGTGAGAATATATTTGGCCTTATTTTATTCAAAATACACAACACATTTATTAAAACAGTTCTATTTTAACAAAAGCAACATATTGTTAAGACTGTGCGTTTTCTAGTACTATTTCTTTATCTTCGTGTTATTATTTTTTATTTGTTTTGGTGTGCTTTTGCTTGGACGGGGAATGTTCAATTAATGTTTATTTAGTTTTCAAGAAATAACAGATCTGACACCAACCGTGCCAGCCATTTCTTACTCCCCATAAGGCGTAAAAAATGTTCTTTGTTTCCACTAACATCGCCAAATAAATTAGGTAGGGTCGGTCGGCATAACTTTTTTTTCTTATTAACTTTTTTTTCTTTTTTCAAAGAAAGTTACTCATTTTTATATTCAAACATGTTCATTTTTGTTATTTTTACTTTAACTGGTTTAAAAAACAAGTTAAACACCATTATCTTGATGAATTGTCAACAAAACTGCAATAAATTGAAAACATTCTCAAAATTAGGTTAAATTAGGATTTTTTTTCTGAAATTGAGCTGAAAAAAACTTTAGGGTCGGCATGAAAAATTAGGGTCGGTCGGGTTAGTGGAAACAAACAACTTTTTTTCTACGCCTAACAGTATCAAAGTAGGCGGGACAGACACGTTGATCACAAATATATCATCTCAAACGTTGACTGATAACTTTAGACGACTCATTTGCGTGTGAATAGATTGTTTTACATGTTAATCCATAAGCGATGCAACTATTGCATGTGTTGCATTTAATTAGTGCATGCTGTCTTGTTGTATACCCAGAGAGAGGCGTCTTTGACCTGTTCTCTAAGATAACATAGCGGTTCTTAGTATCAAACACGCACCTTTTAGATTTAACTGCAGCGAATCAGACGCTTGACGCCTTGATTATATGAGGTAAAGCTTTGATTGTATTTTTACAAAGTATTTCTTTTCAAGTTTATTTCGTATTGATTACCAAATAATATTAATGTATAAGCAACACATACGGATTTTTAATCTGTACATATCGTACACATAGAGTAGGTGACACATTTGTTGTACGGCCACATTCGTTATTTCCTTTTTTATGCCGAACAATCTATATCTGACTCACCCCAGTCAAAATTTAATACCTAAAGTAATGTGTTATGAGTTTATAATAAAAATGTATAATTTTATATAAGTGTTTACTGTCAACATGTGTTCATTGGCCATTAAAAAACAACACATATTTTCTTTTATTACATCACTACAATCTGTGTTGGTCTGTTATGCGCAAAGAAACAACGTCTTACATTTAAGTAAACTATTTGTCTTAACAACACACAGTTGGCACTCCCTTGTTTTTATCACGTTGTTCTATCAATTATTTAAATCAACCTTTACTTTAACTGTGACATATCGTGACACGCATATATGGTATATTTCAAAAGTGTATTAATTAAAAGTTAAAAGTAGCACAACTAATGCCTTTTGAAGGAGCTTACTGTCACAATGACGGCTAATCAATATTTGACTGTCAATTTCAGCTCAAGAAATACTAAGATATACATATAGTTATTATAGTTAAAATACTTATTTGATCTAACGTGTTATGGCAGATAAATTGTAGCAGTAAGGAACTAGACTATGAATGCCTTGTTCAGCAGCACAGTTTCAATTTCCTTGTACTGTATATTCTTCAGTTTTGCTATTGTGATAAATGTATCTCCGAATTAGCGAGAATATTTCCAAACATAAATTCAAAGGTTAACGCAGTTAATTGTATATACCATTAATTAAACTGATGAAAGGGAAAGCCCCCAAGAAGCACGTCAGTAAGTGCGTTAGAATATGTTATCAACAAGAAAAGCAAAACTCTCGGAATGACAGGTTATCGGTACTGGAAACAACCACTCCTTTTACGGTTTTCATTTGCCTTCTTTACAAACTGTTTTGCCCTATTATTTCAAGAAAGATGAAACATTGCCACGAATCACAAGTAGCGCGGAAATAAAACGAACATTTTCTCATTACGTAATGAAAATATATTAATTTTAAATCCGATTTATCAGCCCTAGACTTTAATTATTATAAGGCCTACATTAGCAGTTCCGAGAAAGTCAATGATAATGTTTCTTTAAATTTTATAATTATGGCTCTATCTGTCAACTCCAGTTGATAAAAGTGTTCGGTTGTTTTTAATGATTTTAATTCTGACGTAAAGGTTCCGCGAAAATATTAGTTCATGTAACATCCTGTGTAACCTTTTCTGTAAATAGTTTATTTGACATTACTCGTAAATCACTTCAGTTTAACCGAATAATGATGTTTAATGTTAAAATGGGTTTGGAACGATTGTTTTGTAAGCAAACAAAACAGGAAAATGACCAATAATCTAACAGAGTTACATAACATTTTGTAAAATGATAAATGCTACAAATATATTCGCATTTTATTACACTTAAATCAAACCCCTTTTTAAATAAACTAATTACTGAGGTAATGAGAAACATGTTTGATTAACAGATGTCAAAACCACACATTTCACAAAAACATCATTTGAATAGGAATCAATGTCTTTCGCAAGCGAAAACACGGTCGCTTTTAGATGATCTAAATAACACTAGTTATACGCACTGTTGTTAATAACTGCTTTTTATGTTGCGGTTAATGAAATATCATTATTTATTTTTTTAATTTTTAAAATATTTAAAATATATTTTATTTTTAAAGTACTGATTAAATTGTTTTCAAATGATTTTTTAAATAAAATTCTTACCCCGAACGTCGGTGTAGATGTTGGTAAACTGTTCCAGCATACTCAGGCACAGCGCCTCGCTTTCATCGTTCGACATAATTGGTAGGGAGTTCGTAGAAGAATGATTCATGTACTCGCGTAACCGTTGATAAAACTGAGCATAAAGTTGTTTCAACTGTCCAAACGAGCTCACACTCTCATTTTGCCGTGCGACACCGGATTTTAAGCCGTAATTAACTTTGTTTTGCGTGTCATTCAACGCTGGTTTTACTTCCTGATCATTTGCATTAAATGTGTCCTTTGTTTCCTGTTTTATACCACTTTTACCACTTGTATTCAAATTTCGACGACGTCGTCTCAAGAGGCCGGCTGGTTGGTTGATGTTTATGCAGAGGTTTAACGAAGGTAACGTCCTTGCTGTGGAGAAATTAATGCCCTTTTCTGTCCTATTATTTATACAGTTTAATTTTCCGTACTGATCTTTCCCAGATGCGGGCTTAGTCTTGTCAATTTTATGGACAGAAGCCAATGAAGACTCCTTAGATTTAATCACTTGCTTAAGTATCAGAATGTAATTTTGTCGGGAATCTAAAAATGTCTTTCCGGAATAATTACCTATACGTTTCGCTCCTTTCCGCGCTGTGAACGCCGTCGGGCTCAAATGTTTGTAAGATGTCGCCAGTGCAGGCAAGCGAAGATTTTGAAGTGGCCGTGTCCTCAACACAGCACCAGAAAAGGCATTCGCATCGCTCTCTCGGCCGGTACGGTGGTCGACTTCATTAACGAGATAATGCAACGGCTCTGACCGAACTTTTTCTGGGAGTTTTTCATTTGCCTGATAAATCCCCGTATGATGAACAAACATCAATCTCTTATTAGAAGCAGTTGACAAGCGACGGTCCGAGGAAAATAAAATTGACTTGTCGTCTCCTGTTAAACCCTCGGAGTTAGCGGCATCGCTCTCAGTCCCAAATGTAGCCGAAACAAACTTAATGAACAACGTATTCATATAAATTACTGTCAATAAAGCCTTCCTCGTCATCACCAACATGATTGTTACCAAAGTGTCTCCAAATAATCTCTAAGCTCTGGGGATATATGAGGCTTCACTTTCATGAAGACAATAAAAAAAGACGAAGCGAATTTGAGATGTCTTTACGTGGCCAAACAATTGTCCAATTTGAACAGTGGCGTCGCACCGAGTCCAGCGGAAGATGCCACTTTCTACATAGAAGCTTTCTTAGCGTTGAGACGGCGAGATTTTACCGATAATTGTTTCTTTAAGATGGCGCTTCAATGCCTGTGGAGGCTGTTCCAATCTGGCATTTCCTTTTGTTCAATTATTGTCTCTCTTGTTTACCTTGTTTTTCTTGCCCTATGCCCGATAATGACAACATGTACTACTTAGCCTTCCATTAATTCTGCTGGACATAAATAAAGGCTTGAGAGGGAAATGTCTTACTTGTATGTTTTACGAATTAGTTTGGCTCCAATCGCCAGTGTAAAATACACAAAGTATTAGGCGAACGTTTACTTAAATAGTTTCTGTTTTCAAAGAAGGTTTAAACAATTTCCCAAACACGGAAATTGTTGTTTTATCTAAAAATCAAACGACTTAAATACAGGAAATCGTGTGTGGCAAATTGCAAAGTGTATTTTGATATTGTCTCAGAAGCATAAGCAATAATGTTTCTTTGGCATAATTGCTCTTAACAATGACCGAGGTTAAATTACCAGAAACACAGCAGCTTAGTTGAAGGAAAATCGTTCTAGACGGACCACCTCTGTGCCTTATGAGGCCGTTTGCCCCAGAGTTGTCCTTGTAATAATGGCTTAACAATCAAAATATACGTTGTCAGCAGTAATGAACACTTGCATATAGTGAAGAACACTTGCTTAAGCTTACATTTCCACTTACTTGAAATCGAGAACCCAATTATTGGTTTTGTGTGTGTAAATCACGTGTCAAGAACTTAATTGTCAACATAAAAAGGCAGATAAAAATATATATTCTTCTAAGAATGTAAGAACCTGTACGGAAAATGCATTATGCGCCTAACGACAACATATAAAATAAAACAACTCTTAATATCCAACGGACATATTTCTTCAGCAATGGAGCTTTTCTGTGACATTTATTCAGTCGGTTTTAGTTCTTTGTATAAATAATTGTTTTACAATAATTTTCATATCGAATGTTTTGAAGATTAGTACATGCTCGCCGATTTTATTTAACTACAGTTCTTATGTACAATTATAACATTGCGTGGAAACGCATGTGGTGTCATATATTAATATCTGAGCATTTGGATTACATGATTGAACACCATTTGCTTATATACAAAATGTATTTATAATTAGTATTTTATAGACGCAATAGTTCACATACATTAAAATAGTGTAATACTTTGGTATGCCTTTTCGACATCGTTGTAACATGAAAAGCAATATTGCTATATATAAATTATACCGTTGTCATTGATTTGCACGTTTTATGCTACTTAAGATAACCGCGACACGCATGCAATGTTGTATGCGTACTCATTGTCGTGATAACACGTTCATATCACTGGTATGTCTTGTGTTCTTAAATGGACTCCTTTGAAGTCTGGTCGTATAACACACTTAAAAAGAAATTTTTCGAAAACCTATATTTCTTGTTACAATGTACCAACGTATTTAGAGTATCAAAACCTATTTTGCGGTACCTTAATATATGTATGTCCTCTATCAATTTGGCAACTCGGTTTAAAATTGGAATTTTTCTGTTGAACAGGGAAAAGGTTACTAACGCTTTTCCGAGATCAACATATGTAATACCAGTTTTAAATGAATTGCCAACCGATAAAAGACGTACCTATGTACCACAAGATAGACAGCTATGCCAAACACACGTCGACAACAAGAAAATATAGGTTTTAGACATCTGTGGATCCTTTTAACAGTCGCGTTTTCTCTGATAGCAGAGAATGTCATCGAAGATTTCTGCTATTGAAGGAGAAGAACACTGTAGAGACTTTCAATGTGTCTGTCTGGCATATATCTGTGGGTCTATAGAATTCACATATTTTTCTGACAGATACAGATTCCGTTGTGTGATGCATGATAATTTACGAGTATGTTTAAGTTTTCACTCAATAATATAAAAAACACAATCAAGATGGTATTAGCAATTTTTATTAAGTGTGTGCATAAATCCAGTTCATTGCATAATTAATACATGTAAGCGTAATAGTATTTGCCCTAAACATACACAACCGCATCATAATTATAACAAACTGATTAAAATACTGTGCAATTAGAATATTTCGCGTTTGATGAATGTTCGCGTTGTCATCAGTTGGTCATATAAAACAATCTAAGTACCAAATTATAAGTGTCATTTTAAAACCAGCAATGCACACTTCCGCAAAACGTTAATGTTCTGTCCATTCTGTACCTTTTATTTGTTCGTGTGATATGGTTTTTCACACACACGAAGTTCGCTTATTTTTGTATTGTCAGATTGTAACCCAAAACTCATAACCATAATATATAATTTTAAAAATGATAATGTACTGTTATATACGCTTATGAGTGACAGTTGGGGAACTGTCCATTGAGTGAAAATAGTACCGTGCGAACAGTTCCAATCACACAATACGTACAACATCGAATCTACAGACACATTAAACAGACATATTTTCTAAGATATAAGCATGATGATTATAAATTTACAAGAGGGTCTAAATCAAACAAATCTCTTTTTTCGTGCATAAGTTATGCAATAGGCGTTTGATAAGTGCTTTAGAAAAAAACGAAGAATAATTTACGAGCTTCGATTACGCCCTAGTGGTTAAAATTTGTACGAATCGGAATTTCAACTTATGTTTATTACGGTAATATACCACGATAACTGGTAAATTATTTCGATTATGTCGTAAAATATTGCTAACCACAGCTAATTAAGGGAACTAGTATATTTCCGGTAGCGACATGTCAATAATAAAACAAATCATAGCACATCGCAGTGAGAACTTACAGTAAGCCCCCTTCAAACTCAAAATACTAATATTCATGGTAGATTACATAATATTTTAATGTTGCTTGTTATGTAAGTCCAAACTCCCCGCAGCGGTTACTTCCCTTGATCAGTACAGTAACCACTGCCACCACAAGAAAATCCGGCTCCAGGGAGCCGGATTTATTTTTTGCACTTTTATTTTTAAAACAGAATACTTTATAGTAAATAACGGCTGAGGTTTTGAATTAATCACATGATAGAGCATTGTCACGTGATTTTTTGTGTTGGCAGTGGTTAAAGTAACAAAGCGTGACGTAACCGCTGTGAGGAGTTTGGTAAATAACGGTTGAAGTTTTTAATCAATCACGTGATAGAGCATCGTCACGTGATTTTTGTGTTGGCAGTGGTTAAAGTAGCTGTGAGGAGTTTGATGTAAGTCTTGCAATGACACCCCTCGTGCACAGAGCAGTGAAGTTAAGTTATACATTATACACTTTTGTATAGATATAATTAATGAAATCCGTGATTTATATACAATTTTAAAATGTCTTCGTTTATTGAATAATATTATTACAGTAGGAATTTTACCACACAAAGTTTCAAAAATTAACACGACAGAAGAATCCTATAGCCATGTCCCCAACAAATGTCTAATTTGTTTAAACAAAATAAGCCGTTGTGTGTAGATACGTTTGACGGTTTTGTCTGAGTTCGTACTTGTATGCGCTAATCCTTTTATTTCTGACAGGGTTATGGCTACATAGATATAGGCGGTCCGGCGTCATGTTAATTGATTGCAGTAAGAACCATTGATGATGCTGGAGATGGGGTTTCCCAATAGAAAGGTCAGTGTAAGGTTCCATTAAATGCTTCTGCTACTTTTATAATGCATAAATCCATTGCTGGGCATTATCTCTATAATCTGTGTTTCTTAACAGAAATATTGCAGTAAGAATTTCACCACAAGGTAGTTGATAATAATAAAACACAAGGCCATGTTTGTGGTTAAATCTATTGTTTTTTAAACTAATGGTCGGATTTGTGAATCTATCCATTATAATTATGTAGCCAGATTGGATGTTATAACATCTATGCCTTCCTTCCGCGTGTTTGTTTAAAGTGTAATTTTGCTATAAAATGATAAAAATCCCACGACAATTGACTGTCCAATATAGAGGGCGCAATTGGAGTCCCGGAAGTTGCGCACACTGATTGAAACGGAGCCCCACGAGACCTGCGTTGCGTCATTGTCGGGCAATAATTCAACGTTCACATGAGCCCCAATATAATAATATGGCATATATCAGCTTGCTCAAGTTTAAGAATACTCAATTATGTATCAAGTTTGTAATGTCAATATCTTTTGTTTTTTCCTTATCTAGAAGCAATATTGCTACTATTTTAGACAACTCATACTCATCTCGAAAAAGTCTTGTTTACAAAGGAAGTACCAATGGAACGGTTTCTATGTGTTTTCTCCCATTTGTATTGTCCACTTTAGATATCAAAACGAATATATTGATAAGAATACAAACTTAAACATTTAAATACAGACTTTTGAAAGAAAAAACATTTTCACTTTGATGTTGCAATTACATGTAGGATTACCGGTAATTTGATATTTTTTTGTTTTATTGTATCAACCTTTTCCTTTTACTTTTTTTAAGTAATAACAGCAATAAAGCATTAAAAAGGGTAAACTACATGTTTAACACAGTTCACAAAAATCCTTTTTTGAATGTTTGTATACATACCTCATCATCATTTACATTAAAATGCGCAATGCGCTAAACGAAACTAGAAAAAAAGCGTATAAAAGTTCAATTACTCTCTTTCGTTTGCGCCTATTTTACCCATAATGTCGCCAATAAGACTAACCCATGAACTGTCGTGCTCAGAAAGTTGAAAACTCTAAAGCAAACGCACAAAAACGTTTGCAGGGATCATGGTGCCTATGAATGATACGAACTGTATTTTTTATGTTCTTCATGTAAATGGAGACAACAAACAACTTGATTTGTTGTAAAACAGTACGCCAAAACTAGGCCTTACGTAATAAACTGTCCAACATAAAGAAATACGCAATACACGGCAAAGCATGGGAGGAGAGACTAACAAAATGCCTAAAACAGTATTTTTCGTCAAATTGTTATCATAACAAGAAAACAAGCTAGATACAGAGCGAAGAGGGTAGGCGATTCCTCTGCTGAGGCGGGCATTGTAACCAATAAAGCGATTCGCGATACGATGTGTATGGAATAAAACAAAATACCGTTATTTACTAAGGGACATAACCGATATGTTAGATGACTACTTAGCACATCATTTGTATCGTCCCTTTGTGTAAAATTTCATACGACGCGAGCAATCTATTTCTTAATACTTCTAATCATGAACATACTATCGTGAATTATTACGTATTATTAGACAAGAAATGCCACTAGTACCTAAACACGAGCCAACAATCCAAGAGACTAGCATTGATCCACTTCAACATGGCGCAGATAAGTCAAGTGTAGGCGAACTAAGACTTATATAACATCTCAACTAGTTTGTAAACGAAGGTCTTCAAATAAAAAAATCCCGCACGCAGCGGTTTTAACTGTTATTGCACTTATTTCGCCAGGTTGATGCGTTCTACGCCATTAAAGCGCCTGCTACAGCTTAATTCTCTAGCAATTGATAAAAGAGCACAGACGTTGTTCGAACATTTTAATAGATGCAAAATAGAAAGTAGAGCAAAACTAATTGAACACTTGAACGTAATTTGTCTAACATATTATGAAATAGTATTCCGATATTAGGAGGAAAAGGTGGAGTTTAACCGTCAATGCGAACATAAAAAAACACAAATTTTACTTATTTAAAACTGCCATTATTCATTTTATAAAAAATACGCGTTTAAGTACTTAAAATATGGTTCGGTGTCGGACGATTCATGATAAGATTACTTTTTACGGCAAAAGTAAATTATTTCAAAACAGAACATGTACAGTGAATAAATTACGTTTTTATTTGATGTTTAGTTGTGAATGTGGTCCCTTTAGTTGTCGTTTGCTGTTACTTATAACAACGGAGAGGGGGAATAAACAGGATGACGCCCGTTCGATGTAACCTTGTTAGCCCTGGGCCCAATGTGACTGTAGTCACAGTAAGGGAAGTAACTCTTTTAGCCTTACTTGTCCACTTGTATTCAGGTGTACTGAATTATCTGTTCTTGTTGGTGACTGTTTTAATATATTATTGTATGTACTGTATATTTTGTAATGTCAGCGTAGAGAGTACAGTGCAAGGATACGGTATGTTGTTTTACAGTTACTGATTTAAATACTTAAGTGACAAAAAGTCTGTGATTTCAGTCACGTTGAATTTTTATTTATGGACGCAAAACAACACCAGATAGATTCATAAAAAATGTGTAAATATTGCAAGTGCTGTATTAATTGTGAGTCCAGCAACTCTGCAGATCCCTCCATGTGCATTTACGGGTTGTTGCAATTTTTTCTATTATCAGGTTGATGTAAAATTTAAATTGTATCTCATTAGTCGTGACACAAGATAACTTAACAAACAAAATAAGATGTGTAGGCTATTTATTTATTTGATTTTTTTAATTACTTATTTTACTATAAAAAATATTTTAGGCTTGATATAAGAGCAATACCAGAAAGTTGAAAACTGTACCGTCTTTGTTATCTTCTAGGTAGGATCGGGTGACCCGAAACACATGTTTTATGTTATGTTTAGGTCTTTTACCGTTAAATAATTATTGGATAATTTGAATATGCAGCTTGCAACATTATTAACAATGTGTAAAACACACAATGCGTTGCTTGTAAGGGACCTACAAAAACACAGTATAAAACTAATGTTAGAACCTAATTAAAACAAGTTTAACAACATCAACGCCACGTTTGCCCGTCCCATTTTGTGATTACATCGCATAAATTCATTAAGCAAACCTCTAACTAAAATGCGCATTAAAATCTGACTACATATTTTATGTCCTGTCGGTAAAAGCACCTAATGAACATGACTGACTGGCTAAGTCTCCCAATTTCCAAGAAAAGCGACGTGTATATGATTTCCCAGCAAGCCTTGCACGATACTTAATGCGATTTTATGGTTATCGATATCGTGCTAAGGGCACATTTCTTAATTTGTTGAGAACAACTAATAACCATACTTTCAGAAGACTGCGGGTATTAGATAATGCAGATATGAACACTTCAAACTAGTTTACTATTTCATAAGCAAGATAAATATCATTTAGATATTATTATTGCATTAGGTAAATGAAGGGACAGGAATGAAACATTAATGAATATTTTTTATAGTTTACACATATTTCTCGTGCAGCAAGCTAAACGAATGCACATTGTTATACACACATGGACATTAATTATACATACTCTACAATAACAAATGACCTTCATACGACTATAAGCACTACATATGCTACGAATCCGCGAGAGTCTGTAAGTCTTAGAAAACAAATTTGGGACACCGAATACAGAAAACCGGCATTAACACAACACAACATTTAAATTATTAAATGATGTAGACTATCTTTAGATTCTGTCAACTAAATTTGATTGCAAATTTGTTAATATAGATCTCTATAGGATTTCTTATTAATAGTTTGCACTACTGCTATGACAGTGTGCATGCTATAAGTTACATCATATATGTGTATGAAAAAAAGAAAAAAAAAAGAAAAAAAAAAGCTGTAGCAATTACAATAGCATTTCAATCGAGATAGGGGTAAAACAGAAATCACAAAAATACACTTGTGTGTGCATTTTGTTCGATTAAAAATCACATTAATTTAAACAGGATACACAGTGCACAGTGCAACCACATATTGAGTAAATTATATTAAAATTACCTTTATTTCCACACGCTGTGGTTTAAACAAAAGTGTATCCGTGTGTGTCCTTTCTGGGACTTTGGTCATTTCCAAAGGCATTTGCATGGCAACCATTTTAGGTCGCTGGGCACAAACAATTAACGATTTATATTAAATATTTTCGGTACGAGTATATGCACTAGCTAGAACAACAGTTTTTTTCTTTATCGAAATGCATTTTGACACTTGACGAATGATCCCACCATTATGTTATCTTTGTTATGATAAACACATTTTTTCTCAATTTTTCAAAATATAAAACACGTTAAAAGAAAAAATGTATTATCAATTCAAACATGTTTTAATGCACAGACAAGCACAAAAAGGTCGGAGTAGTGTCAAACAAAAAAACGTCACGTACACGTTAACAAAAAGATAACTGAGTCTGTACAATAGTGTGATTCCGAAATCTGATATTTCAAATGTTCAGGATATTTGTATGAACCAAACAGTTTCATTTTAATGAGTAAACCACGATTGTTTTATTTCAATGTATATCAGGTAATAATGTATATCAGGTGACTGCGTGATGACTGCTTCAGTAACGTCTAGACATTAAACTGGGGGTGGGTGTCAACTGCAACAAAGCGATGTTGCCATAGCTTTCTTTTCATAACCATCTGATTACATTGTCTCATTTGTGTAGGGCTACTATCAAACTGATTGATCTTTATTTTTGAATTACTTCTAGTTTTGTTCTCGTGTTGTCCAATTACACATTAAACAACCCTCGTAGTTCTCGTCGCAAACACCTAAAATGAAATGTTTTGTTATGTGCAAATTCTACAATCAGATTTAGAAGCTAATAAATGAAATTCTTTTTAATGATATGGCTCCGTTTACTGTAATAACTCATATTCCTTGATGACATTAAAGATGCTAGGTCTGTATCTTTTTACCCTTATAATCGGTCACAATTCTTGCAATACGTTGAGTATACTAAATAAATTAACATGGTAAAAGGTATTGCAATATTTTGCGATAAATACTGTGTTTTGGGACAAAAAAGTAAAAACACAACAACAACAATACAAAAAAACAAACATAAAAACCCTTGCCGGAGCCGGGGATTGAACCCGGGACCTCTTGCACCCAAAGCGGATGCGTTACCACTGCACCACCGAGTCAACTGAGAATATCGATTGTAGTCAAGCCATTTAACTGTT
>Ga0224511_10000698_pt1 | contig 17395 bp, 16 predicted proteins | sample SF_May12_sed_USG_2_FD_169988 | JGI IMG/M metagenome (GOLD analysis project Ga0224511, IMG submission 169988) | Sediment microbial communities from San Francisco Bay, California, United States - SF_May12_sed_USGS_8_1 | ecosystem: Environmental > Aquatic > Marine > Sediment | place: USA...
CTCCAACTCATTGCCAGCTAGTGCACTGTCGCTTACCATTCTGTTACTTCTTGTTATTATAGCTGATACGTACTGTGCGATGATGGCAAAAAGCTGACCAGCGCTAACCGTGCCTTTAATAGGATAGGTTGCATGTATGGCACAAGCTGGAACATCTGCAAAAAGCATATTTATAGTCGCCCAATATATAGGCCCTTATATCAATCACCCTAGTGCACAACAACATGTTGAACCTCCTTTAGTGGGAAACAAAATTGATCATGTCTCTCATTAGTAATATTGGCTAGTCATGGCACCACCTGGGGTGGTGGTCTCTGTAACAAATGGTGAGCCAGAAAATGGGATACTAGCCAGCGCCTGACAATACATGTCACCTCCACCTCCAGGTATTAACAGTAGTTCTATTACCATACATTCCATCTCTTCCACTTGCTTTGCACTCGCACCTTGCTTATCAGCCAATCAGGTGAGTAAGTGAGGCTCCGTATCGAGGAAAATCTACTCACCAAACTCAGCACATTGTCTCAGTATACCAGATACGGCGATCTCATCGGAGCCAGCCATGATATTGACAGCTGAGGACACGTCATAGCGAGGTTTCGGTCCGCTGTATATGTCTGTGAAGCTCAGGGAGTCACTGAACCATTTCATGCCTGAGGTATTTTTCGCGTCATCCCGCAAGACCTTCATAATACTATCCGGGACCTGCGAACAACAAACATGAACAAGTAGAACTTTACCATGAAAAAGAGCTTCTAGATTCGCACTATTTAAATCAATGGATCTGTTCATATTGCAACGATCCCTTGGATCTGTGACATGTCTTTTACGCTCCTGAATTCCTGTAACACCAACAAGCTGGTTTTTAAGTCTGATACTCGTATTATAGGCTTTACTGATGGTTATGCATGTAATGCCCGTATGGCCAAAGATGTCCAGCACTATCCCCATGGTGATGATTCTACCACATTTAGTGATGTAGAGCCAATTCCTGAGGGGGAGGGATTTGATTTGAAAATGTTCTTTTACATGGATACACTAAATAAGACCATAGGCCATGGAAATCAGAAACTCTATTTTGTCAAACAAATACAGTTATCGGAAACGAAGTCAAGTAACCGCCGAAGTAAAAATCCAGGGTACCACAAAAACAAACAAAAATGTCATTGAATACATCGTTACCATGAACTCACTGGGTAACAAAGACAGATACGGAGATGAGTTCAGTTTTTACAAAAAAATACTTCAATATGAGCAAACTCCCAAGTGCACCATTATTTGATAACCAGCTACCCACATTGTTTACGCCGATATGTCTTTTGTGATGACACAATTCGATATAATAGCCGGACTAATTGAAACTCTAAAAGTTTGGTGATTTTGTATAAAGATTCATATCCCTATTGGAAAACCTTTAAAACGGATCTTACAGATCACCGACTTTGTGATATGACTTCCTAGAAGAAACCCATCCCATTCCAGATCAATGCCCCCACTATTTATCACAGCTTGGCGGCATGAACGCATTTGCATTTGTCCTTGGGGTTAACAATAGGAGAAACTATATGAATGTTGTTGACTATAGTTTCTCCGATTTAAACTCTGGACATATATTCGGGCAGCGGCAGATGTGTCATGAACCAACCAGAAAATGGCTCTTGAAGCATCCAAAGTACAAGTAGCGATGATAATCCAAAGATTCATTCTCCAACACACATTAAGGTAGGTACCCAAGACATAGTCAGTTCGTATTGAGAAAGTTCAAAGGTCATGGCAATTTCTAGACCTGTGCCTTAGATATCTCAAGAGCCATTGTCTGGTCAGTAAATGTAAAGGTTGTTCCCATAGCTCATAATGGCCGCGTGGGGAAGTGGCTGCTAGAGACCCAGCGGTGTAACTGAACTGGGGTGCCACAACTCTTCCTCATTGCCTTCACCTTTGGTAAGTACATGGGGTATATTCACCTGTTGCTGCCTAAGTATAAGTTCAGATTTTCATTTAGATAGTGTAGTAATGGCTCACCTTGTCAAGCAGATCATATTTCCTCAATATCTCCAGCGCCTGATGAGGCGTGGAGTAGTCAGCAGTTGTGGGTCCACTTGCCACATCCGAGGCTTGCGCGTGTGGTAAATTACTAAGTATCAATGATATGACCTACCAAGAGAGAAATGCACTAGAGAGGCGGGGAACTGTCACAAGTCAGGTGATCAGTACGGGGCATTAAGTTGCAATATACTCGGCTCGTTGGGAATCTGGAGAGAGGGATCGAGGGGATCTTCAGCTAAATAAAAATATTCAGCTTATTGAGGAGATGGTATGATGGGAGGGACACTTATCACCCATTGTCCTCCTGCCTGTATATACTCATCCAATATTTTAAGCATCGGTCATTTCCATAGATGCACAATGTCTATGAGATACTATCTGTTAGTGTTAGCTGGGGGTGCGCATTTGAACAAAAACTATGATTCGAGTCGATTCGGATTCCTCCTGTCTGTAATCCATCCTGATTCTCTTGTGTTCAGCATTCTGCGATTCAGATTCAGTGATTGTTTGCTAATGTTCATGAGGATTATTCGCAAACTGTGAGATGAATCAGAATGAACTCAATTCTTTTAATCGATTTGGGCACCTCTGCCGATACCACTACCGTTTCACAAAGCAACATGTTATACCCATAGACATATGACTATGGTTTTCCGTTTAAATAGATTTATTATGCAGGAACCACCATGGGTAGATCATACTGGAACTCTTCATTTTGAAGGTTTTTTACCTGTTATTGGACAGCTCATTCAGTGTCACTAACCGAGTCAAAGTGGAAAGATGCGGTCAGGTATAAAATATTTAGTAACGGAGAATTCCAATGGTATAAATTCTAAGGGGTCAGCTCGAAAGTAGTCCACACAAATATAAATTAAAAACGAACCCCTTCCGTATGACGTTAAGCTAGGGTGTACCGAGATTTTTAAACGGCACAGTAAATCTAATATCAAACCTGTGCTGGAGCGGCCATTTCGGCCAGGCCGCCGCCTTTGATGAGGCTGAGATTTTTTCTAACCGCATTCATATCCAAAGTGATCACTCCCGCAGCTTTCATTAGCTTTGTGAGGGTTCTCTTGGCTTCGATTGTGATTGGTGGTTTCGGCAGAGTGATCAAACTAGACCCGCCACCTGCGTATAGGAATAGCGAATTACGTTAGGTGTTTCGTTAGACGATGCAATGAGTGTATGCCCAGTGGAGGTTAAAACTCAATCTCATTTCACGTGTAGAGGTCATCTGTAAAGGTATCTGGATGATTTTTTTGGGTCAAAGCATTTGGTAAATTATCTCAAGAATTCACCACCCATCAGCGCAAACAACCCCCACACCCTACGACTGGGACAGTGATGCGGATAAGTGGACAAAAGTAAAAAGCACACCTGCCCAGGGGGGCTGTTACAGGTTATCTAGTCTGTGCGCGCTGCGGCGCATTTAGTGCTGGCTTGACAGTCAGATGGTATGTTCATTAGCTAAATATGACTGCAAAGGCATCTATTACATTTTGCTGATTGGGTCAGGGATATACATTGAACGATGTGAAATAGGGCAGCAAAACTCACTGATGACATACTGTGGTGAGAGAGCCCTGAGCACCAAGTCTCCTCTTCCTTAAAAATACACTTTTGGAACTCCGTCCCCTTGGGTTGCCCAGACTTTAAGCACTGCACTCACCCGAAAATAATGTGATAAGGATATCATTTGCAGTAAGACTAGACGCCAGGTGAGAGATTTGATGAGCAGCTTCTAGAGATTTTTCACAGGGAAGACTTCCATCACCAGCTTCAATGATTTGAAATTGTGTCCCGGGTTTAGGTAACAGATCCCTACAAGTAAAAACAATGGCAGAGAATGCATAATGTACCTGAAACCGGTTCACATGTAACAAATAAGGATAATTCCAAAATTAGTGCATTGGTAACTTTGATGATCATGGGACGAAGAGATGTTCCCGCTCAACAGAAAAGAGCTAATAGAGGGCTTGCACAGGAGAATGACTTTGTAACGACTACCAATGCGATGGCTCTGCTTTCACCTTGAATCGTGATAAGTCGGAACCGTAGAAAATTACCAACCAACCATTTACGGGCCTCTGTGAGAGCTGTAATCATTCCTTCTGGTACAACAGTAATGGCGTTGACGATATGATCACCAAACAATTCTTCAGCAACCCGGGCCATACCAGTCACGGCTTTTCCAACGGCAATAATGTGTACATTCCTATCCAACTTGTACACTCCCTTAACTGTCTACAATTCAATCATTTATCATGTCATGATACAGGCAGTGTTGATTATGTAAAGCTGCGCTAACTGAGATGGTGAGTGAAAGTCACGACAGACACACATAGAAGCCGGTTCATCACTTCAATGCATTCAGAGGCAGCAGAAACAGTTCTACATTATTACAGATTGCATGTCAGACCATATAGAGATTTTTGCCATGCCTTTTAGCACAGTCAGGCACAGTTTCTGAAGCATGTAGTAGTTATATTCTAAATCTATATGCCTCCAACCACTAAGCGTTAATGGACATGCGCATCATTTGTCCTTGAGTGCCATGGGCGAGATGATTTATGGATAAATTCTTTTCTGTCCACTAGATTATCTCACATGGACCAGCACATTGTGGGGATAAACCGTTAGCAAGAATAGATCGATTAACAACCAACAGAAAGGTATGGTTACGCCAGTACCGAGGACAGAGTGACACGAGTAATGAATCAGTTCATTGCCAAAATCTAGCGGGTTTTACCTGCTGTTTAATGATGTCATACGCCTGAAACTGTATGGAAGAAAGGTGTCAGACTAGCGGGTACAATCACAAACCCACAACGGTTATTGAAGCTTAACCTATGTACAACATCTACAGGTACAGAGTAATGGTGAAAGTATTCTGCTAGTATCACACACAAATCTAATCATTGCACCATGCAGTTGAGAGAAGCGTCTAGAAGAGCATCTTAACAAAGTGTCTGACTGAACACAGAATATGCAGATTTGGTATTGGTAATGGTACCTGTTGATCGTCATGGCCGTGAACCTGTAAGATATAAACAAACACAAAAGTGTATGCGGTCATAGAGGAAGGCTGGAAATGCTGACCGGTGTGATGGGCCGCTGATTGCGTGGTGACTGATCTCCTCATTATTTCAGGTATGTACTATGTACTGTATGTTAGCGTGTGGTACTAATTCTGATGCAGGTTTCGTTGAAACTTGACAGTTATAATATTGGTCATGCATAAATTTACCTTGAGCTGATCGATGGAGGGGTCGATTTGAAAGGCTGAGCGAACCATACTTTCTGAGCTCACTGATTGGATACCAGCCGTATACAGCTGCATGGCAATAGCAGCTAGGTCTGTGTAGTCTACTATTGAGAGAAATCAACTTGTTTCAATTATCAAAGTGAATGGAATAATATTCCACAATTACACATCAGTGAGCAGCCTTGCTTGGCTAGATACGCATCATACACACTCTAGCTTATTTAATTCTTCAAAAGACGTTGTTCCACTTTGAAATCATCATATACTATTTTCACATTTACTGATCTGAATATATGATCCATCAAATCTGCCTTTTATGTCTGCCCATGTAGCCCTTTCAGCAACTGTTTGACCCGAGACTGCACTAAGCAGGAACAAAGGCTCACTTTTGTCAATAAAATTTGTTTTCAGTGACCGACCACTTATTGGATGTAGACAGTAGCATTCTCCAATTTTTTATGGAGAAAGTTAAAAGTTTTGAGGAACAGAGAAAGCTGTTTGCTCTTGATCAAACGTTGTAAAACAAAACCTATCGCCGCGGCATACACGTTGTGCTAGTTAGTACCTCCAATAGAAGGACGAGCATTTTTTGGTGGAGGCAATGAGTGCGACGTTAGAGTCGAGAGATAGCATGCCTTTCTCAATCCACGAGGTTGCCATTGTGGTTGCGTCAGAAACACATTCGATACTCTGCGTAACATTGTTAGTAGCGGAGATTCAGCACTTCACCGCATAAAGGTTCTACAAAAACAATTAAACATACACAATTCAAAGTGAACGCGAAACAACTTATTTTTATTGAGCTAAGATTGCTAAACGGCTGGAGAAAACCGGACTGATAAACTAAAGCCAAATCAATCCCAAACTCAAAGGTTCAGTTCACAGAAACTGAGTAACTAATAGAAAATCCGTCACTGTTACTCTTACGGTCTTACTGTTAGTCACTTAGTTAGTCAGTGTTAGTCAATCCTGAGTAATTCACCCCTCCCTGCGTATAGCTTGATCGGCTATTATACTTACTAAGAAATCGTTTGCTCAACTGAAATTATGATAGGTTGACTCTAGTTGTGTCTATGCCAGCATTTACCCGCAAGCTGCAAAGGAATTCCAGCCGCACGGCTGAAGTCTTGCACGGCTGCGTAGCTGACGATCGGCGATTCACGCGATGCACGCCGTTTTGTTATGTTTTTCACATGGGCACTCATTCATTGGGTGTTGAAACGAAGGTGCTGGGATATAGACATTTGTGTGTTACGCCAGATTATATCTGTTTTCTCTAAACTGTTCATCTACTAGCCGCTGTTACATGCTAGAGCCCCTACGAATAGGGCTCTAATCTACTAGACGAGTACTAGCTGTTTCCGTTTGATTCCTGCGCTGACTTCGCATTCGATCAGTCACACTCACAAATGATAAAGGTTATATAAATATATAATGGATTCTACGAAATTTAAAGTGTTATGCGATAGAATAGATGAGCTCGCAACCTCAGGAGACATAACTCTCTGTACCAAGAAGATGAAGGATATAAAAAGAATATGCAAGTGGGTGCAATTCCATACGCCGGTACTACTCTACACTACACTCTACACTACGTCTACACTACACTGTAGTCTACAGTCTACAGCGTTGAGTGTAATTTTACTACTAGTAGTAGTACTACTACTAGCACTACTACTTACTAGTTTACATTACTACCGTAGTAATAACTAGTCTCAGTCTGAGTGACTATATAGACTAGTCCACTTTAGACTTAGAGTCTAGTCAATTGTCAATATCCATAATTATATTATAAAATAAATGTATATTTAAAAAATTTTACTATCATATTATTACCCATCAAAATGTCCATACCATACTGATACTCACTGGTCTATACTAATTACTATGGACCAGTATGGTACGGTTATGCCTTATGGTCCATAGTCAGCGTTACTGATAGTTTGATACCAAATTCACGGGCGGACACTCAGTGTAGGTAAGTTAAAATTTACAATTACAACACCATCAACGACAACCGTCAATGGTTCTGAACACTGGAGTTTAGACTGATTTCTTGGTAATTATTAATTACAATCGTCTTGAATTCACCGCAAAACAAAACCAGAGATTGTATTTGTCCACGGTTTGAAATGCATCTCTACCAATACACCACATATATTTATGCTTGTCTAGGGAAAGTGATGACTATGTGAGGCATTGCTTTGATCTGATCTGGTCTCAACTGAAGAAAGAACATTCAGAAGTCAGATTCTCCTGTTTCCAAATGGTGGATGAGCTCTTTTGCAAATCACATGTGTTCAGAACACTTCTTCTGGATAACTTCCAAACTTATCTTGAACTAGCACTTGGTAAGTACTAGGCTTTGAATACCTTGTGTGTTATGCAATATAACTAGCTAAGTAATCTTCAAATTCATGGTTTTGATATTTTATTCAGGCATTGATGATAAGCAATTACGAAATAAAAGCGCCCTGAGTTGTCTCCTGAAGACATACCTCGCTCACATGTTTATCGTAACACTAAAATATAGCCCACCAATGCCTTTGATCATACTAGTGGTTTTGTAGGTTTAGTCATATTGGTTTGGCCTAAATTTTCCACCCTTTTTTGTGTTTACACAGAGATTGACCTGGACTGTCCACTACCTCCTCCTAAAAAGGCTGCAGAAAGACTGAAGAATGCTGCTTATCAGGCTCTGCGAAAATGGCATGAAAAGTACTCATCAGGTAAATACTTATTCGACATCTATTCCGCGTGATGCTGTTCCCGATTAAATTAAGAAGAAGGAGTGTTTCCACCACCTATTTCGCTCCTTCCAGTCTTACTATATAGGCAATCTTGAAAAAAATTCTTGAAGGGGAATATCTGTTACAAATACATCTTGGGAAGTTGGACCTCAAGGGAGTACCAACGCCACAATATGTTGTAGCAATACGCTTGGGCAAATTTCGGAAGTCTAATCAATTTGAGCGGAGTTTTCCTCTAATGTCGCGCTGGTGCCGCAGCTTGCAAAGTAGATTACTACACCCTGACACTCTTACCACAGCGACCAACAGACCAAGAGCCTTTTGTTGAATCAAAGATAATACCTTTACAGGTTATAGGAAGTTGGAGCTAGCTTATAATTACCTGCGAAGTTGTCATCAGGTTGACTTTAACAAGGCGGATCACATGACAGCTCTTCAGCGGCAGCGTGAACGTGAAGCAGAGATTCAGAAGCAGAATCAGCAGGCTAAGAGAATTGCAAATGTCACAAAGGAGATTGAAGGTAATGATTTGAAAATTTTATTTACATGGATGAGACGATAAGATGAACTTTTGAAAACCGCTATTATATTATCCGATGGAGCTCTGCATCAGTATACGCCTTAGCTTCGTTAGTGCCACCAGGTCATTGCCACTGCATGACACGTGAAATAAACAAGGCCCACCCATTAGAATACCACCTCTATGGGGCAAACCGTGGAACATCCTGAAAACAAGCCTTAGGCTTAATGATGCGGTCCATGTAAAAAAGATTATCTTCTCTTATCAGTGCAGCTATATATATACCGCAATTTCATCGGTCTTATTGAGAAAACCCATGGAGCATGGCACTGTTCTGTTTTGGCTTTGCTTGATACACATCTGTCTGTACTCATTAGAAGGTTGATCGGTCTTTCGATAATTCTGTTATAGAAAAGACACCGGACATACTGGACATTGTCACCCAGCTGGGTACCTGCTTGCGCCTGCTCATGGCCGATTCAGAAGAATCCGGAATTGATGTGTTTGACGAATCATTGTTAGACCAGCCTGAAACCAAAAGCTGCACCGAATCAAGTAAGAATTTCTTCATTTTAACATCAAAGCGATCACAGGTTAGTGAACTTTTTAATACTCTCATTTCAAACAATTCCCCAAACTAATTTTATTTGTGTAGCTACAAGGATTAGACTGAAGTTAGTGGCCTTTGTACTGCTAATGTTGTACAGTTTTGGCTATTCCCAATGCCCCAAAGTGCGCTTTTCAGTAGACTTGAGTTAAAACATTTATTTAGACTAGTCTCAAATAAAGGTAACAGTATTTTTTTAAATTAAGACTAGTAATAGTTAAGGCGAGCAAATCAAAATCTAGTCCAAAGTACAAAGACCGCCCAGATCATCAAGAAAAATATTACTCAAGATTCAACGGCCATACTAACCTCGTGATAATGTATCTCTGTATGAATTTATGAACTTTATCAATTGGGTTGTGTTCGTTGGGCAGAGCATTCTAAGCTGATTAAGCCCTTGACATAATCTGTGTGCTGGCTCATTAAGTCCCACAGGCTCATGGTGACTCTTCACTTTAGATTGCACTGAAGAGGCCCTGCGTCAGCACGGATTTGTCAATCGGAAGATGAACATCAATATCAATATCTCACAAAGAAAAGTTGTGAAGGAAAGCGAAGACAATACGGATATCATACACAATCTCGATGAGTTAAAAGTAAGTCATGTTTACTACAGACAATGCAACCAGACCTGATCGCCCAATAAATACTTCTTTTGTACCATGGCCAGTGTCAGGGGTTTGCAGAAATTGATCTACTGAGTCTTTGACTAAGCGTTTCCCAGGGTACGTCATTAGGGGAGTTTCTACTCGCACCGGCATGCCCCACAGCGAAGGTAAACTCTATAGACGGGCCTCCTCAATTTATTAGGCCTATTCACGTGATTTCTGTCAGACGCGATTACGCGAACAGATAGGCGCAGTCAAAAACACAAGGGTTTCGAGTGCAATTTCGGATGCATTAGAGTTGTCCTCTCTCAATGTCCTGCGTGTCTAAGGACAAAAAAATTGTGCCGTCTGTTTCACGGTCTGTAACACAACAATGAAGAGACCCGTGAAGCGGCCATAGAATAAGAACGAGATCGATAGTAAGCCTTGACATTTTGATAACCTTGACACTGTATAAACTATCATGCCTACTTTCAGTCGCAGAATTGTGTTCACGTGATCAAGTTCACTTTCAGACGTAGCTGAGGTACATGGTTTGTCCAAACGCTCTTTTCGGACGCACTTTCGAGCATTGAAACTGAGAATGAGTCTGAACCCCGGTTTCAGGACCCAAAACTCGATCACGTGAATGCACCTAATGTCGCAATTCGAAAGCAGCGCGATGTTGCAGAAGATGAAATTTTTCGCCCCATCTGAAAATCTAACCAGAGACCTCTGATCCAAGGCCCAATATGTTATGCACTAATCCATTGCTTCAGCCCAAAGTGGAGTTTACACGAGCGGTAACCGCTCAAAAGGGCCGTCAAGTGGGTGTCAGCTTTCGGTGATTCAGTGGCAAGACGCCAATCCTGCATGCACTATTTCTTCAACGTCAGGCAAACGGCAACCAATGATGATGCAGATTCGAATTTGCTGCTCTACCAAGTTCGCCCTTGACCTGAACACCGGAAGCTGAAATCTATGCAAAGTAACTTAGATCAACGCTCTCATTGGTCGCCGCGCCTGTGCCACTTGGAAAAATAGTGCACGCAGCATCGGCTCACAGCGGCAATGTGCCGCTGGATCGATCACCGTAAGCTGACGCTCATTTGAGCAGCACAGACAGCGGCGCCCTCTCTGTGCCTCTTGCCGCTCACCGCTGACACGCCAGTGTAAAGCCGCTATAACAGATGCTGATTCCATACAACCAACGTGTTTACTACAGCACTTAGATACTGATTTTGACAGGTTCTACTAACAATGAAATACTTGCCATTGATTACTAAATGGCTTTCCGTCTATCAAAAAAATGGAGCGGACCAGCAGCTGCTAACCTCTACCATTGATCTTAAGCAGACTGTGCTTACGGCTCTACAAGATTTGGATATACTCAGTATACACCGATTAGATGAAGGTATGACAGTCTTGTGTAAAACTATAATTTTACCATAGGATATGCTATATTGTATTGTTATAGTATGCTGTATTATGTTATATATTATATATTTTCATATTATATAATATTACGTTATACTGTGATACATTAACTTTTATTATATTACAATATGTAATATCTATTTTTTATATTATATTTATGATATCATATTATACTTTATTGTTTGTGACCTGTCCTATTGTTCCTTATCATATTAGGTGCATTCGCGTGATTGGTTTTTTCATGACTGAATGGATTTGTGTCACGAAACCTGCTAAACTGTTCAGGAGTGTGACCGAAAAGCGTTATTTAAAAAAGCATCTTTCACCTTCGGTTGTAGTCTGCGACTGAAATCACGCGAACAGAATTTTCCTACTGAAAGTAGGCTTTGGCATGGTAGCAAAGGCTATACCAAGATAGGACACGATCTTTAGTTTGTACAAGAATGCAAACTGACCCGATTAATCGATCAGTGCACACCCGCTGGGTCTTGTAGGGGCTCAGAGCTCAACAGCAATAGAGCTCTCACCTTGAGGTGGAACTCAACAGTGGTTAGTTTTGTTGCTCATCTGTGTAAATATTCCAAGATCTTTGCATATGAAAGCTAACCCGCTTTTATCTATAAGCAACATATTCCAGTTCCGGTTTCGATCAGACGGTACAAAGACGTTGGCATTATGTGCGATCTACCTGTCGATTGAATTGCTTAACGCAATAGAATGTATCAGATCCCTGTAACTAGAGCCCGTACAAGGACCCAGCGGTATCATTCGGAAAAGGAGCTTTGTGTCCTATCTTGGTATAATCTTTGTTGGTAGTTTAGGCAACTGTCAAGGTTGCCGCAAAAGACTCCATTACTACGTTGGGATAACGATCAAGCTCTGATGTGATAGAAATACTCCTAAGTTTTCTGACTGCGACTTTGTTGTTTGCTTGATCTCGGCTGATTTTTTTATTGCGACTGACCGCAATCACGCGAATAGACCTGATATATCGTGAGTGTTGTATTGTTTCACATTGTATAATGGCATTATGTATGATGACATAATGTATATAATTATTCTATCAGATAGTGATGATGATGGTGATTTGGTGGACGTACCAGAGGAGGTAGATGAGGTTGCCTTTATGAAGGCTACTCTAGGGATGTCCGGCATTCCCTCCACACAACCCAGCACAAGTAAACAAACTAACACTAAATCCATGGCACCGGTGATAGACTATGACCTCGATCTGGAATATTGGGATAATCCTGATGAACTAAAGGTTCCGGAGGCTCTACCCACAGATGCCTCCCGTGGCTGGATAAATACAGCGAGGAACTTCTCTGTGCATAGCGTATGTGCATAGCGTATGTGCATGTGCTTACTTGCTGTTTTTGTTATCGCATTCCTTCTGGAGCATAGTGAGTTTAGTGTCAACGCTTCGCGGTCTCTCCAGCCCTCTTGGTCCCTCACCACTTTTGCTACTTTAGCCCATTCGTCTATGCCGCATTTCTTTAGTTGCTTCAGAATTACCCCGCACTGTGTCCCCTCTGGTCATCTTGGTCATCGTCTGCCCTCCGGCCTCTATGATAAGCTTGTGTTCCTCATGCTTCCATTTCTCCACATAGTGTATGTATGTTGGAATAATGCAATGTATTCATTGTTGGCACCTTTTCTTGTTTTCTGCGTTATACCTGTCACGAGGCCAGCTGATTCTGCTGCCTGTGCAAGGGAGACTAAATATTAGAGCGATTGAGGAGTCGCGTTTCAGTGCCCGGACACATAAAACGGCCCGAAATGATCTTATTGAGTCCAAACCGAACGAAGTGAAAACTGGACTGAAAAGGTGCCGAAGTCCTCCCCAGTTGTCAAGCATTTCTTAGTGGTTTGGTCATGGAGTTTTTCTCCGGGGAAGATAGCTCCATAAGCTGGATAACATTTGGGTATGTAGGGCAATTCATATGCTTTGCACAGTGAAATTTGGACCATCCAACATCAGCCCTTTTTCACACATGGAACGGACACCAAGTCTTGTTTGCTGGTTTTTAATAAAGTATTTTTGCTACTTCTCTGTGATGTACAAGCCAAATTTGTCTATGTTGTAGAGCCTACAGGAGTTATACAGCTCACGGAAGATAGAATTTGCAGGGAAGTTTGTGCCTGTGAAATGGTCATGCAGAGCTCTTCTGGCAACGGGCCGGCTCTGTCCCCGTATGGACAGGATCAAGGTTTGTTAGTCGCTCACTCGCGCTGTTGGTTTATTATATAATGCAGGTGAAACAATGGCAACGAATAGCACACTGGGCCCCGAAACGAAAGTCTCTGCTTCCGTTCTCAGTCTGAGTGACACTTCATCGGATTCGAATTGCAATGTTTATTTAAGGAGGCCCCACCCGACGATTCTCCTTTTTTCGAGACACCCTGGCTCAGGCAAAAAGTCGCTTACTAGGAACCCATAGACTTAGTAGGGCAGGCTAATTTCTAGACTACTACTAACATCTGTCAGGAGATGCCCAAGAATCGGATTGCGCACATGGGATGGTTATGGTGTATGGATGAATATAAAAAGTAATTAAATGTCAGTGAAATCGTCTAGAAAATAATAAAAGTAGAGCGGCTGTTAGAGTGGGATACATCACATTGGTTTATTTTTCATGATGGGGTTGATGGGTCGAGGCCAGAATCTCTAACTATATCAGCTATCCATGAACACATTGTGATCGCTACTAGTGTATCTTGCTGACTTTCCTACAAAATCTGGGTACTATCCTCTGCTGTCATCCGTAAAAACACAAAACTATAGTTGTGGGCTGGATCTCTTTCATTGCAGTGTCCTTTTCATGGGCTCATAATAGCAAGGAATGATGATGGAACTCCAGCAAATGCTGCTGATGTGGAGAAGTTCAAACAGATTAAAGAGAAACAACGGCGAGGTGTGTCTAATCATCATTGACTTCAGACTGTCCTTACTAAAACCTGATGACGCAATTTAAAGGGGCTAAGTCACGGTCAGGGAAGGCACGTTTTCGGAGTTGTGTTTCCCGTTCTTGAAGGGAGGCAACTTCGCAATCATTGCAGAGATAGCGAGTACCCTTTCCAAAAAGCAGGATTGTAATTGCTTGATTGTATTGATGTATTGTGTGTGCGAGCCTGTGAAGATATCAGTTTCCTGCATTTTTTGCCTTGCCTTTCTTTCACAGGATTTAAATTTGAAGGCCAAGTCACAAAGCAGGTTTAGCCATAGAACTAGGTTGATCAAAGTGCCAGCTGACACAAGTTACTGAGCTACTGTAAGACCAGAATCTTATTTGAATCATACCATTTGGGTGTATCACATGTTACAATTATACAGATTGTGATTTGCGATAAAATTACAGACATAACTATGATGGTCAACGCCATATACAGAATCTGAACTAACGAAGTCGAGTTGCGTTTCATTTGCAGCTAATCCGGAATGGCAAGATACTGCCTTACTCCAGGATATTCAGGCTCAGACCGGTATAAATCTCAAAGTTGAGAAGAAGAATGATAAAACCAAGAAAAGTAATCTCACAAACATACGCAAAGTCAACAACACCCCAAGACAAAGACTGGAATCAAAAGTTCTGAGCAGGTATGGTATATATTGGACGCTTTGTGAACTCATTTCCAAGCCTAATGGTAAATTAGTTCCTGCTTCAGACATAAGTCTTATGATGAGCGACTTGCCGCCTGCCCAATTACCGTACTGAGCCTGGCACTGAGAGATGATGATTATTCTGCATGTATTATTTGTTGCAGGAGAGCGCTGAAACGTGTGGCCGGTGCTCTGAATACTCTGGACAGCAAACGCTTAAAAGACAAGTTTTGTCACAGCTTTAATGCAACATTTGCCAAATAGAATGCGGAGGCCCGCAACCTTTTTGAGATATTTTTTATGGCTAACTGGTATTATAAAATACTTTATTGACAATGATTTACACATAGCCTAATACAAATGTAAAATAAACGCAACTATGTTCAATAGACAAAATGGAAGTATGAATGTACAGATGAAGGGTGCAGTGAAGTATAAACCTGGCCATAAAATTTATCTCCCACCAATCTAACATGGTCAAGCGCTTCGGCTGCGACTTCTGCTGTGGCTCTTACTTCGGCTTCTGCTCTTTGCCTTTGCTTCAGGAGTTTTGCTACTACTTTTACTACGAGATTTGCTTCGACCATGTTCTTTAGATACCGATCGTTGCCTTGACCTAGATTTCTCATCCCGTTTCTTTGATCGCGACCTTGATCTGGAGTATGATTTGCGACGAGAGCCGGATCGTGTACGGCTGCGACGCGATCTGGATTCACGTCGCCTAGATCTCGAATCTGATCTCCGTGATCGCTTTGCTGAACGTGAGCGAGACCGGGTACAGCTTCCTAAAATAAGAGAGCCTTATAAGAATGCTGCAAGACGGCATACAAAGCCCGTCAATTTTCAATAAAACTATTACTATATTATGCAACCAAGTTGTTGCCTGGGCAGAGTTAGCGTAGTGGAAGCAGACTATGCCCACGGACACCTCCACTCCAGCAGAGCACTCGCTGATTGTGAAGCATGAGCTAGGAAACTGAATGAATGGTCATGGGAGTTTGTGGGTCAGACAACTTAAGCCATTTGTTTACACAGCACCAGCCTGGCTACTCTGCACAAAAACCACCACCAGCAATTGGTCTAATGACTTACTGCTACGTCTTCGACTGTCTGAATCTCGACTGTCACTGCGACGAGACCTTCTCCTACTGCCTGACCTTCGTCTGCTACCAGACCTCCGCCTGCTGCCAGATCGGGACCTACTTCTGGACCGTGTGCGACGCTTGGCAGGACTTCTCCCTCGACCGTATGGACGAAACCCTCGCATGCGACAATCCCGGCCAAAATGCCCAGTCTTTCCGCAGCGGTAACAGATGTCATTAGGACGACCCTGCCAAATATATGACCGCACAAGTGAAGATCATGTTGTTGCACTACTAATGAACAGCTCCACCAACAATTCATAGTGCCATGATAAAGGACTCACCACTGGTAGGACTCGGCCTCTTCCTTTACACCACTCAACTACCATGGTAGCTCCCAGCAGTTTTCTACCAGCTTCACCTCGTAAAGCGTCCTATCAAAATAACAGCATAACGTCACCCTAAGTCCGATGTTCCCTTGCGTCTTGAACAAGATAACCCCTAGACCAGGATACCAGAAACACCGAATAGTGCAAAAAAGTTCCCAAAATTGCTTCAGCATTCACAACTTTTCTCTTCTGAGTTGTTGGCCAGCTGTTACAATTATTTTTGAAATGCTACGCAGGGCTTCATATTTACCAAGGAAAAAACAAACAATTATATCTCATGGATTTATGGATGTCTCACCAACAGTTTTGATACATTGGTGCAATATGGAATGTGCTACTCCGATACACTCGACTCCAGCCACTGAATGGTGGACTCCTGTGAGGACTCCAGCTTTTATTTCTAAGCAACTGGACTCCTTGTGCGTTACAGGACAATCTCCCATGTTAGAACTATCATGGCTCCAGTTCATTTAGATAGTAATGTCTCCAAAATGACTCCAGGAGGCAAAGTGTCTCCAGGGCACTGCTATGGTATGATATTAACAGTTACAGAATGCTGCCTGCGCAATGTAGACCATCATTGCTGGGGCTTTAGACATACATCATAGAAGGGCTTGCTACAACCGTACCAGGCATCTTTGACACATGCAATTTATATGATCAACTGGACACAAAAGCCCAGGCAAAAACGTGGCAGTTATTATTATTATTTTATCAGTACTACATATTTTAGTTGTCCGCTATTCAACTACAACCCATTAGTAATAGTAAGGTAGGACTTTCAGATTCAGATTAGCTAATGAAATGTAACAAACTCACCTCAGCATCTCTCTCATCCTCAAAGTCAACAAAGGCATACGCAGTATCTTGCCCTGAAAAAAGTATATGATCCAGTGGTTAACTCATTTAAATCAAGAGCAGATCATATTTTCACTAGGTACAATTGATTGGATAAACTATTAGTTAGGTAGAAACCAAGAAAGGTGAATCAAAAGATGATTATCATGAAAATCAAATCAATTCAAGTAAAAATTCTCAGCTGTCGGCAGAACTAAAATTAGACAGCACTTAAATTGAAACATGAACGCACACTGAGAGTGAGTCACACACT
>Ga0224511_10000699_pt1 | contig 17371 bp, 16 predicted proteins | sample SF_May12_sed_USG_2_FD_169988 | JGI IMG/M metagenome (GOLD analysis project Ga0224511, IMG submission 169988) | Sediment microbial communities from San Francisco Bay, California, United States - SF_May12_sed_USGS_8_1 | ecosystem: Environmental > Aquatic > Marine > Sediment | place: USA...
CTGACCCGCCAGATTCAGGAATTTTTCGGTGTCGGCAAAGGCGCGCGTGATGACTGTATCAAACGGGCTATCTGGGACATAATCCTGCACCCGGCTGTGGACAATTTTCACATTCGACAGTCCCAGCTCACCTGTGGCCTGAATCATGAAACGGGTTTTTTTGGAACTGCTATCAAGCAGGACAAATTTCGTCTCGGGCAATGCAATCGCCAACGGCAGACCGGGTAAACCGGCACCACTGCCAACATCCAGTACAGACGTGCCCTTGATGTAAGGCAGAGTGACCAGTGAATCGAGCAAGTGGCGGGAGATGAGATCCTTTCTTTTTCTGATCGCAGTCAGGTTATAGGTCTTGTTCCATTTGTGTAACACTTCAACAAAAACAATCAGCTTGCGTTGTTGATCTTCTGATAGCGCACACTGAATCGAATCCAGCCCTTGCGCCAATCTTTCCTCAAGTGACAACGTACCTTTGATAATGGGTTTAATAAATAACTCCTTGTCTAAATGAGTAAATATATTACCCTTCCGCTTTGAACCTGATGAGAGGTACTACGCACTTTTCGCGTAGAGATTTTTCTTTTTGAGATGCACCAATAATAAAGAGATTGCGGCAGGTGTAACGCCAGGGATACGTGATGCATGGCCAATGGTTTGCGGTTGTTGTGTGGTCAGTTTCTGACTGACTTCACTCGAAAGCCCACTGACTTTGGAATAGTCCATGTTTTCCGGTAACGCAGTTTCTTCATGACGACGGTGACGCTCGATCTCGTCAAGCTGACGATCGATATAACCGGCGTACTTGGCCTGTATCTCGACCTGTTCGGCGACAACCAGATCGGCCACACCTTCACCAAATACCGGTAAATTACGCAAATCATCGTAACTCACGTCTGGGCGACTCAGCAGATCCATCAAACGATATTCACGCGACAACGGTTTACCAAACGCATTGTTGGCTTCTTCTTCTGTTAACTTATCGGGCTGTATCCAGGTGTCGTGTAAACGCTGTTGTTCCTGTTCAATGGCTTCGCGTTTTTGTTCAAATGCCTGCCAGCGTTCGTCATCCACCAGACCCAGTTCACGTCCTTTGGTTGTTAAACGTAAATCGGCATTATCTTCGCGCAGAATCAAACGGTATTCAGCACGGCTGGTAAACATACGATAGGGTTCCATTGTGCCGCGTGTGATCAAATCATCGATCAACACACCCGCATAGGCTTCATCCCGGCGCGGTGACCAGGTTTCTTTTTCCTGTACAGTAAGTGCAGCATTCATACCGGCAATCAAACCTTGCGCGGCAGCCTCTTCATAACCGGTCGTGCCATTAATTTGTCCGGCAAAAAACAAGCCATGAATAAATTTGGTTTCAAGTGATGGTTTCAGATCGCGCGGATCAAAAAAGTCATATTCAATCGCATAACCGGCGCGCGTGATGTGTGCGTTTTCAAAACCTTTCATGGAACGCACGAGTTCATACTGCACATCAAATGGTAAACTGGTGGAAATACCATTCGGATAAAGTTCGTGTGTAGTCAAACCTTCCGGCTCAACAAAAATATTATGTGAATCACGATCTGCAAATCGCATGACCTTGTCTTCAATCGAAGGACAATAACGCGGACCCGTGCCTTCTATCACACCGGTGTACATGGGGGAACGATCAAGACCGGCACGAATAATGTCATGCGTACGTTCATTGGTGCTGGTAATAAAACATGAAATCTGTTGCGGATGATCTTCCGCCTTGCCCATAAATGAAAACACCGGTACCGGATCATCACCGGGCTGTTCTTTCATCACAGAGAAATCCACTGTCTTGCCATCAATGCGCGGCGGTGTACCGGTCTTTAAACGATCAACACGGAATGGTAATTCACGTAAACGTTTGGCCAATGCATTGGAAGGTGGATCACCGGCACGGCCGCCTTCGTGATTATCCAATCCAATATGAATCACGCCGCCCAGGAAAGTACCGACTGTTAACACCACGGTCGGTGCATAAAACTTAATACCCTGTTCAGTAACAACACCGGCAACGCGTTCACCTTCCACAATCAGATCACCGACCGGTTGCTGGAAAATGGTGAGATTAGGTGTGTTCTCCAGAACCGAGCGCACAACACCTTTATATAAAATCCGATCTGCCTGTGCACGAGTTGCACGTACCGCCGGACCCTTGCTTGCATTTAACCGACGAAACTGGATGCCGGCCTTGTCGATAGCACGTGCCATCAAACCGCCCAGCGCATCGACCTCTTTCACCAGGTGACCCTTACCGATCCCGCCAATAGCCGGGTTGCATGACATCTGCCCCAGAGTCTCGATATTGTGGGTCAAAAGCAGGGTGCTCGCGCCCATACGCGCGGACGCAAGCGCAGCCTCGGTACCAGCATGGCCGCCACCAACCACAATGACATCAAATTTCTCTTTATAAATCATGGGGATAATATAGTGCAGATATCCTGCCCTGTCTTTCAAGTGGGCAGATTTTAGACGATCAGCGGGGGAAGATCATCTATAGAAAAATCAACAGGATCAGAATCTGTTGGTTTAAATCGACTCACCTACAAGTGATTTCACCTTTTTCTCTTTTATAAACTTCGGCAATGGCTTTGTTTTGCCCGGATACATTCTTTCCATTTCCTGCAGTTTTAAAATCCGGTTTTCAACATCCGGATGGGTGCTGAGAAAGGCGGGGGGCATATACCGGCTTTCCTTTTTATCACGCATTTTCCGAAAAAATTCTGTTGCACCGGAGGCATGGCCATAGGTTTGTTGTAACAGCTCGACACCAATGGCATCGGCATCACTTTCCTGTTCACGACTGAAGGCCAGTTGTTCCAGCATGGCGGCGTTACCGATCAGGTTTGAAACCAGACTACTGTTTTCCATGCCGGTAAAGACCATTAGCGTTAAGCCAATCACGACGCCTCGTCCCATACTGCGTAACGGGTGGCGTTTGTATTGATGTGCCATTTCATGTGCCAGCACCATAACCAGGCCATTTTCGGTTTCCATCATTTCCAGCAGACCGGTTGTAACACCGATATTGCCGCCCGGAAAAACAAACGCATTGGGTTCTTTCATTTCCACAACCCGAACATGAAAACGAAACTTGTCTTCATCCTCACCACTGTAATGTGTGCGCATTTCATTCACGCGCTGATTAAGCCAGATTTCGGTTTGATGGTATTTGCCTTCTTCAACAGGGTGTTCAATAAATTGTGAGGCAAAATATTCGTTTTCAAATTCTATCGGGATATAGGAAACAAGGTGGTTAACCAACAGGCTGAGGATAGCAACGGTGACCAATACAATACCGAGCACACCGCCGGTTAAAAGCGCAAATTCTTTCAGGTGGTTTTCGCTGGAGGTATTAATGCCCTCCGGTGGCAATTTGGGTGTGTATTTCATTTAATCATTACTTGTTGACGGATAATGCTGTGCCATAGGCAAGCACTTCGACCGATCCAATCTTGTTGCGCTTGTTATTGCCTTTACTGATAGAGGCGGTTTCAAGCCTGACATTCATGATCACCAACGCCCCTTTTTCCGCTGCCTGTTCTTTCATGCGCAAGATGGCCTCACGCCGCGCACGATCGAGCAGTGTTTCATAGCTTTTGATCCGTCCGCCAAACAGGTTTCTTAAACCGGCAAGGAAACGCTTGAAGTAATCGATTGAAATAACCACGCTGCCCGTGACCAGATCACCTTTTACCGGCATGCCCTCTCGCGGCATGGTCTTGATGGTTAATGCCGGAATACGCAGTAATTGTTTCTCGCGTGCAAAAATAGACTTGTAATGCCTTTTTTCAGCAATCTGGCCAAAGGTGTAGCCAAGTGCAAGCAGGGTGATAAAAATAATGAGTTCCATTTTGGCTCTCCTTATTCCACACGCACGGCTGTACCGTAGGCATAAAGTTCGGCTGCACCTTGCGCGACTGATGATGTGCTGTAACGCACATTCACAATTGCATTGGCACCAAATGCCTCTGCCTGCGCCTTCATGCGATCCGTGGCTTCACTACGTGCCTCGGACAATAATTCGGTATAACCTTTCAACTCACCACCAAAAATGTTTTTGAGGCCGGCCATGAAATCACGACCGATGTGCTTTGCACGAATGGTATTGCCTTGCACCAGCCCAAAATGCTCAACGATATTTTTGCCCGGCACCTGCTCCATATTAGTAATAATCATACTTTCTCCTTATTTGAATAAATATGGCTGATATACACACACTACCATGTATTGAATAACAGAAATTTATCTAAAAACCCAGCACTAAAACTGCTACTATTCTTCTTATGAAGTTTTTACTCAATTATTTCAGCAAGATGCGCGGCGGCAAACACCGTCCACACCCTGCTCCCTATCACGAGGTTTTCTGGTCTACGATCGGTGCTTTCATTGGCATATATCTGGTTTATTACATTGGTCATTTGCATGAGTTGCGTCTGGAAGACTCACTGTTTCTGATCGGTTCTTTCGGAGCAAGCGCTATCCTTATATATGGTGTGCCAAACAGCCCTTATGCCCAGCCACCTAATTTGATTGGTGGACATATCGTTTCTGCCATTGTCGGTGTTGCATGTGTTTGGGTGTTGGGTGATCAACCTGCTTTGGCCGCCTCACTCGCCGTTGCACTTGCGCTGGCCGCAATGCATCTGACCAACACTATTCATCCCCCCGGTGGTGCAACCGCTTTAATTGCCGTGGTTGGCGGTGACCAGATTCATGCACTTGGTTTCTGGTATGTGCTTTCACCGGTCGGGCTTGGTGCTTTTATTATGTTAATTGTAGCCTTGTTAATTAACAATCTTTCTCCACACCGGCGTTATCCACAATTCTGGTTTTGATTTTTTATCAGAATATAATCGCAATCTAATATTGGCTTTATTCCTGTAATTCCTGATTTTATATCTCTGTTTCTTTTTATTTTGGGGTGGTACAGTCTGGCTGTCGGCTTGCTCTATCTAACACGGTTATATTCAAAATTACGGGAGATAACGAGATGAGAAAATTTATTAAGGCTGGTGTTTTGGCTTTGATCACTGTTTTTATGCTAGGCAGTTTCACGGCGCAAGCAGGTGATGCAAAGAGTGGTTATAACAAACAAAAAGTGGTTTACCATGTTAACGATGTTCATTCTGCAACAGCGGCATTTCGTAACATAAAAAATCATCTGAATGCTGTTGGTGATAATAATGCAGATATTATTGTTGTCACACACAGTTCGGGTGCATTTGCACTGGTTGAAGGTGCGATGGGTAAAAAAGACAAAAAATCTGGCAAGGTCTATGAATTTGATGGTGCGATATCGGAACTTGCTAATCGCGGAGTTAAATTCAATATTTGTGAAAACACTATCAAGGGGAAAAAAATAGATAAAGGGAAAATCAATATGAATGCGACTATTGTGCCTTCCGGTGTAGCTGAAGTTGCTCATCTGCAACAGCAAGGTTATGTTTATGTAAAACCCTGAATCAACCGTATTAAGTTATATTTTAAAACGGATGCATTGCATCCGTTTTTTTATAGCTCAATCTTTACGGCTTCTGATCCTTTTTTTGCCTTGTTTAAAGCCATATCAACACTTTCATCTCTGGCAAGCACTACCCCCATACGTCGGCGGCCACTGACTTCCGGTTTACCAAACAATCTTACTTGTGTATTCGGTTGTGCAATCACGGTTTCCAGATTGGAAAAATTGACATGATCGGAATCACCCTCAACCAGAATCACACTGGAAGCAGATGGCCCATGGAAATGAATATTGGGTATAGGCAAATCAAGAATTGCGCGTGCATGCAAAGCAAACTGTGATAAATCTTGCGATATCATGGTGACCATTCCGGTATCATGTGGACGAGGTGACACTTCACTGAAAATAACTTCATCGCCTTTTATAAACAACTCAACTCCAAATATGCCTTTTCCTCCGAGTGCATTGGTAATACTCGTTGCCATCTCACGCGCCGATTCCAGCGCCTTGTTACTCATTGGCTGTGGTTGCCATGACTGACGATAATCACCATCGATCTGAACATGACCTATAGGCTCGCAAAAGCTGGTACCATTTTTATGCCGAATGGTTAGTTGAGTAATTTCATAATCAAAATCAACAAAGCCTTCGACAATCACCTTGCCCGCACCGGTACGCCCACCCTCCTGGGCATAATTCCATGCCTTATCGATATCAGGCTCAGTCTTGATGGTGCTTTGTCCTTTACCTGATGAACTCATTATTGGTTTAACTACACAAGGCAATCCGATCTCATCAATTGCTGCATCAAATTCTTCACGTGTTGATGCAAATCGGTATGGTGACGTCTTTAATCCAAGTTCTTCTGCCGCAAGCCGACGTATGCCTTCACGGTTCATGGTCAGCCGGGCGGCACGTGCTGTCGGGATAACGGTATAGCCTTCATTCTCCAGCTCAACCAGTGTATCAGTGGCAATGGCTTCAATCTCGGGCACGATATAATGCGGTTTTTCTTTTTCGATGACTGCGCGCAATGCTTTACCATCCAGCATCGAAATTACATGACTGCGGTGTGCTACCTGCATGGCCGGTGAATTTTTATAGCGATCGACCACAATAACTTCCACACCAAGACGCTGTAATTCAATAACGACTTCCTTACCCAGCTCTCCACCACCGCAAAAAAGAACGCGGGTTGCTGTTGATGATAATGGGGTGCCTATGGTGGTCATTTCTGCTCCTGTTATATTCAAGGTCAATTATTATGCGCTTAATCCGTTTTATTTTACAAAATCTTTATACAAATATTACAAAACCTGCATCCATCTATATTAGGGTGTGAGAATGAAATATCTGTTTATCATTACCATGCTTGTTTGTTCTTCGGCCTCAGCTGAACCTGTCACGCTTGTCTCCGGACAAGGGCAGAAAGTGTTAATCGAACTCTATACTTCTGAAGGCTGTAGTAGTTGTCCGCCTGCCGAAAAATACCTGAATACCTATCGTCACAATAAAGAGTTGTGGCATACCTACATTCCGGTTGCCTTTCATGTCGACTACTGGGATTACATCGGCTGGAAAGATCGCTTTGCCTCGCCGTCTTTTTCAACGCGTCAGCGCCAACATGCGCGCGAACGTAATGTGCGGAGTGTTTATACACCCTCTTTTATGGTCAATGGTGCGGGTTGGCAACCTGGATGGTTTGGTAACAAAGCACCAAATGTTAAATCCGCTATCTCTGGCAAACTCAATGTTACTATAAATGAAAAACAGCTTACTGCATCGTATGTTTCACCTGTAGAGCAGGAAAATGATTTACGTCTACATATAGCACTTCTCGGCATGGATTTGGTATCTCATATTAATGCCGGTGAAAACCGTGACCGTACCCTGCCTCATGATTTTGTCGTTATCGGATTCAAAACCATTCGAAGTCATGATGGTGAGTGGCAAACCCTGTTACCTGAGCTTCATTTTTCAGAAACTGAGGCCAGTGCCATCGCTGTCTGGGTAACACAGAACCATAGTTTGAAACCATTGCAGGCTGTAGGTGGATATCTCTAAAATTTGTTTCGACATGACTTATGTCAATCACATTTACTCTAATCTACATTAGTCTGTCGCAGATTTTTGCAATATCCCCGTAAAACCAGCCACAAAAAGGTCTATCTATGAAAAATTCTCTACCTCAATCACAAGCTATTTTTAGTCCGTTTTCTCTTGAAAACGAGGATCTTTACAGGCGCTGGTGTGATACAAAACTTAAGGATTATCCAGAAAATCTCGGTGATCTTCTGGTTGAAATTAATGATCCTCGCCAACTTAAAGAAAGTGAGCTCGATGCGCTTAAACGCCTGTGTCGCAAAACCAATATGGCACTATATGCCAGTAATACCGGCACTGATCCTGATCCGAAAATTCCGCTATTACTTGGTCAACGTTTCGGGCTTGATGGGCTTAATAAAAACTGGTTAGCTGATGATAATGGGTTGACTTCATTAACAGTCAGAAATGCAGGTCCACGACAGCATTATATTCCCTACACCAACAGGGAAATAAAGTGGCATACGGATGGTTATTACAACACACCTGATAAACAAATCCACTCACTGAATTTACATGTTGTACAACGTGCTGCCACGGGTGGAGAAAATGCATTGATGGATCATGAAATTGCCTACATTTTACTACGTGAGAAAAATCCGGATTATATTCGTGCATTGATGGCAAACGACGTATTAACTATTCCCGCACGCATCCAGGATGGTGTTATTGCACGCCATGAACAAAAAGGGCCTGTATTCAGCATTACTCCTTCTGGTGATTTACATATGCGTTTCACGATTCGTAAAAATAATGCACGCTGGGCTGATGACGCTTTAACACAAGAGGCGTTGCATTATCTAAATGACATACTGAACGGAGATTCTCCTTACATCTATCGTGGCTTACTGGAGCCCGGAATGGGGCTTGTCAGTAACAATGTGTTGCATGATCGTGCTGCCTTCACTGACGATGCTGAGCACAAGCGTCATTATTATCGTGCACGCTATTTTGATCGTCTGGCAGGGACCTATGTCTTAGATTAGAATTTCTTTCTGTTATAAAAAAGCCCCGTTTTAGAAATATAACGGGGCTTTTTTATTTTGCTGCCATCCACTAACCATATAAATCAATAAGATATCTTAATTCATCTACCTAAAATATTTTTGAACCGTTTCATAATCCTCCACGACTCACTAAGTACTTAACCAACAAACAAAGAGGATTTAAAAATGAAATCATTAACACTAAAAACTACTTTAATCGCTATTGCGCTAACTGCTGTTGCTTCTTCAAGCTTTGCTGCACCAAACAATGGACCAAAACCACATTGCCAACTAGGTAAGATAGCTGTACTGGAAGATGGTATGTGGCAATGTAAGCAACCCTCAATCAAGGCGGCTGATAGTAATATGGAATCACATACCAAGGGCAAGAAACTAGGTCAGAAAAAACCAGAACGTGCACGTCCTGATTATGTCATTACAAAAGTAAGTCGGACACAAGGCAACGATAAAATGCTTGCTGTTACCGTCACGAATCAGGGCGCTGATGCATCTGTGGTTGGCTCTGAACTGTATGCAACGGTTATGGGCGGCGATATTGGTACTGCAGCAATTCCTATGCCAGAACTCAAAGCTGGTCAATCTCAAACTACATTTGTCAGTTTTAACCAAGCACCTGATCGTGGTTCACGTATTCGTGTAATGGCCGATGGAAATAAACATATTAAGGAATCAAAAGAAAATAATAATACAAAATATTTTACTTACTAATTTCTCCTCCCCCTTAAGGCCACGTTACAGAAATGAACGTGGCTTTTTTTATTTGCCTGCATAAATAACCAGATAGCTGCAGGTACAGGTACTGCTGTTAACTGGTAGTCAATAATATATATTGGATCAGGTAGTCCATAAATAGACACTTTTACACTCAGCTATCCATCAAGACTCGAGGCATTTGCTGAATTACCAGACACCAAAATATTCCAGAGACTCTCTCCTGTCACAAACATTGCCAAGCCATTGTTGTTTATTTTCCAATGCAAAAACTGGAAAATATTTCTCCCAATAGATCGTCACTGGTAAATTCACCTGTAATTTCAGACAGCGCTTGTTGCGCCTGACGCAATTCTTCCGCCAGTAATTCCCCTGCCTTGTTTTTTTCGAGTTGCTGTTTTCCTTTTGCAATAGCATCTTGTGCGCGTTGTAATGCATCAAGATGTCGACGTCGTGCACTGAAAACACCGGTTCCGGCATTGCTGTAGCCCATCGTTTCTTTTAAATGTTCTTTTAATATTTTTATTCCATCACCGGTTTTTACTGACAACCATATGTTGGTCTGTTTATCTTTTTTTATTTGTGCCTGTTTTTGAGTTATATCAATCTTGTTGTGAACGATAATAGTTTTTGTTTTTTCCGGCAGCTGTTCAAAAAAATGTTTTTCCATTTCTTTTGTCTCAACACCACTGTCCAGCACCAGTAAAACAATGTCACTTTTAACTATTTCATCCCATGCACGCTTGATACCTTCTTTCTCTACAATGTCGCCCGTTTCCCGCAGACCGGCTGTATCAACAATATGCAGGGGGATTCCATCTATCTGTATTTGTTCTCGCAAAACATCACGAGTTGTTCCGGGGATTTCCGTGACAATGGCCGATTCACGACCTGCCAGTACATTAAGCAGGCTCGATTTGCCGGCATTGGGTGGTCCGGCTATGACTATTTTTATGCCATCACGCAACAAACATCCCTGTTTGGCAACATCAAGTAAATTAGTCGATTTTTCCGTGATTTCCTGTAAGTGAGTACTAACTTTTTTGTCTGAAAGGAAGTCAATCTCCTCTTCCGGGAAGTCAATTGCGGCCTCAACATAGGTACGTAATCCGATTAATTCATCAACCAGCGCATGAATTTGTGTTGAAAACACCCCTTCCAGTGATCGCTGTGCTGCCCGGGCAGCCTGCTCCGTCCCGGATTCAATCAAATCAGCAATGGCTTCAGCCTGTGCCAGATCAATTTTGTCATTAAGGAATGCCCGTTCTGAAAATTCACCTGGTCTGGCACCACGAACACCCAGTTCAAGTACACGTTGTAATAACATGTCCATTATCACCGGTCCCCCATGTCCTTGCAGTTCAAGCACGTCTTCACCGGTAAAGGAATGTGGTCCTGGAAAATAAATAGCCAGACCGGTATCAATCACTTCATTATCTTTATTTTTAAAATGGACAAAGTGAGCATAACGCGGTTGAGGTGTTTGACCTGTGATAGCCAGCGCGATGTCTTTTGCTTTTGATCCTGAGACACGCACAATCCCTACTCCTCCCTGTCCCGGAGGTGTGGCGATTGCGGCAATAGTGTCTTTGGTATTGTTCATGGTCGTTATTCGACCAGTATAGATCAGGCCGATCCGGTAATGCGTTTGTTAATGACCCATTGCTGTGCAATGGAAAGCACATTATTAACAACCCAATACAGTACCAATCCTGACGGGAAGAAAGCGAAGAATATAGTAAAGATGAAAGGCAATGCCATCATGACTTTTTGCTGAATCGGTTCCATTGGTGCCGGATTCAGTTTTTGCTGGATCAGCATGGAAATACCCATAATAACGGGCAATACAAAATAAGGATCTTTAGCCGACAGATCAGTAAGCCAGAGAATAAAATCTGCCTGCCGCAACTCGACGCTTTCCAGTAATACCCAGTACAAGGCGATGAAGACCGGGATCTGCACGAGTATCGGTAAACAACCACCTAGCGGATTGATCTTTTCTTTCTTGTAGATATCCATCATGGCCTGATGCAATTTTTGTTTATCATCACCATAACGTTCTTTTAATGCCATCAGTCTTGGCTGCAATCTTTTCATGTTCGCCATGGATCGGTAACTGGTTTCAGATAGCTTGTAGAAGGCCAGCTTTATAATCAATGTCAGAATAATGATTGACCAACCCCAGTTTTTAACAATGCTTTCAATAAAGTTAAGTAACCAGAATAAGGGTTTTGCCAGTATGGTTAGCCAGCCAAAATCAATGGTCAGTTCAAGATGCGGTGCAATATTCTCAAGGGTCTTTTGTATTTTGGGCCCAACATAAAGTTGTGTTGATAGTTGTGCCGGCTGACTGGTGGTTGCTGCTACACCGGGAGTTACAACACCAATAATATAACGCGGCCCGTCAAGTACTTTTGTATAGTAATAGTTATTAACATCTTGCTGTGGTATCCATGCACCCAGAAAATAATGCTGGATCATGGCTGTCCAGCCACCTTCAATTGTCTGTTTTAGGTTTTCACTCGCCATATCATCAAAGGAGATCTTTTTGTATGGCTTGTCCTTGGATGAAATAACACCACCGGTATAGGTGTAAATGAAGTATGAAGAATTGTCTTCACCAATTAGACGCTGGAACTGTGAATATAAACGTCCCTTCCATTCTGTTGGGCTTTTGATTTGATAATCAATATTGATTAAATAGCTGTTGCGTTTGAACGTATAGGTCTTGGTAACTTGAACGCCGGTTTTACCTTGCCAGTAAAGGTGGACTTTAAGTTCATCTCCCTGCAATTGATACTCAGTCTGTTTTGTGCTGAATACTGCATGATGATCCGGTGCTTCTTCAGATGAAATAATACCGGTCTGTGCAATAAATATATTTGGCATCCCGTCATTCATTAGCACGTAATGATCATCCGGTGTTTTATTATCAACCGGATACTTTACAAGTTTTGCCCTGCGGATATCGCCACCACGCGTATCAATTTCAATTTCAAGTACGTCTGTGACAACCTGTATCTGTTGTGCCTTCTGGAAGACATTTTTTATTTCCAGTGGTGCATCACTGACTGTGCCTGTTGCAGCTGCAACATCTTGTGGTGCATCCGGAATATCCTGTTTTTTAACCTCGGCAGTACTCTGTATTGTTGTGGTTTCTGCAACAGGCTTTAAGCCGTAATCACGTTGCCATGCATCCCACAACAGAAACAGGACAAGAAAAAGCGAAACAAATAAAATCAGTCGGTGGGTTTCCATATTTAATACTTTTAATTAGTTATTTTTCTGTTATCGGTTTCGGGAACAAGATCGATGCCACCCTCATGCCATGGGTGACATTTTGAAATGCGACGAACTGACAGACCAAGGCCTTTCAATACGCCATGTTTCTCAATCGCTGTTTCGGAATAACAGGAGCAGGTTGGATAAAAACGACACTGGTGTCCAACAAAAGGACTAAGCAAATAACGGTAACCCCGAATAATAATGATTAGCAGTTTTCGCATCGTTCAATAATCTTTGCCCAGTGTTTGTCTAACGCTTTACGCAGGTTTTTATTATCACTCTTGCCGGTATCTACACGACTGATCACGACGATATCCAACCCGGCAAGCAGTAACTGGTTTAAACGAAAACTTTCCCGTATTTGTCTCTTAACACGATTACGAGAAACAGCATGCTTCAAATGTTTGGCAGCAATTGCTAAACCCAAACGTGCATGTGTTAAACCGTTTCGTCGGGCAAGGATCGTAAAAACGCCATCAACCGATTTGCATTTATCTGGATCGTTGAATACCTGTTGGTAATCTGCCGGACTGGTTAAACGCATCTGCCGGGGAAATGTCCCGGTTTGCACGGTAAAAAACTCTTTCTACTTATGCGCTCAGACGAGCACGACCTTTTGCACGTCTCGCATTGATGACTCGACGACCGCCTTTGGTTTTCATGCGCGCACGGAAACCGTGTGTACGTTTGCGTTTGAGATTACTTGGTTGGAAGGTTCTCTTCATAATATTTCACTGAATCTTTGTTTAAAGCATTGATACCCAAATACATGGGCGGCCACGAACGCGAAAATATACTTTAAACAGGCACTTAATGTCAACAAAATCCCTCTGGATCACCTCGTGAAAGAGGTATAGACTGTTCTCCCTGCACAGCTAGTGCAGCATGAATTTCTGGCAAAATAATAAGAAAACGAGAGGGGCTACCGGTTTGTTATCACTCTGGCAGATGTGTCTGGATCGGTTAGAAGGGGAGGTTTCTTCCCAGCAATACAATACCTGGCTAAGACCTTTAAAAGCCGTCGAGGATGGCCCAACCCTGCGCTTACAAGCACCAAACCGGTTTATTCATGACTGGGTAAATGACCGCTTTCTTGGGCGTATTCAGGAAATAGCCCATGTTCTCAAGGATGATGACCCTGTCAGCATTACTTTAGAAGTCGCCAATAAAGAACCGGCATTCCAGCGCAAGATTGAACCGGAAATCGCACTTAACAAGTCATTTTCTTCTGCACAGGCAAGACCAAAAAACTCACCTCGGCCAGAAAGCAACTTAAATAAATCCTTTATATTTCAAGAGTTTGTAGAAGGCAAATCCAATCAGTTAGCCAAGGCGGCAGCACAGCAAGTCGCTGAAAACCCGGGAGAAACCTATAACCCTCTGTTTATATATGGCGGCGTAGGACTGGGTAAAACCCACCTGATGCAGGCGGTTGGTAATGCAATGCTTGCCAATAAGCCAGATGCACACATTGTCTATCTACATTCCGAGCGGTTTGTCGCTGATATGGTGAAAGCCCTACAGCACAACGCAATTGATAATTTCAAACGTTATTACCGTACCGTTGATGCGCTGCTAATTGATGATATTCAGTTTTTTGCCAACAAAGAGCGATCTCAAGAAGAATTCTTCCATACTTTCAATACCTTACTTGAAGGGCAGAAGCAGATTATTTTGACCTCAGACCGTTATCCCAAGGAGGTTACCGGGCTTGAAGAACGACTGAAATCCCGACTTGGTTGGGGGTTAACGGTCGCAATAGAGCCGCCCGAGCTTGAGACGCGCGTTGCTATCCTGATGCAGAAATGTAGTCAGCTCAGTATCGAACTGGACTCTAATGTCGCTTTCTTTATTGCCCAGCGCATTCGTTCAAATGTTCGCGAACTGGAAGGCGCTCTCAGAAGGATTGTTGCTAACGCCAATTTTACTGGTGAACGGGTGATTACCATTGATTTTGCCAAGAAATCTCTGAGTGACTTACTGGCACTACAAGATAAACTGGTCACGATTGAAAATATTCAGAAGACAGTTGCTGAGTATTTCAAAATTCGAATTTCCGATTTGCACGCCAGTAGCCGTAGTCGTTCTGTTGCGAGACCTCGTCAGGTTGCAATGGCTTTATCCAAAGAGTTAACCAGTCATAGTTTGCCTGAAATTGGCAATGCATTTGGCGGCCGCGATCACACCACGGTTCTTCATGCATGTAAGCGTATCAATAATTTACGTACCGAGGATTCCCGCGTGGAAGAAGATTATAAAAACCTGTTGAGAATACTATCAACATAATGTGAAAATACTGTGGATAGAATATGATGTTCGTGTTATCCACATTTCATCCAACGGAAGATCACAGGTTTTGGGTGTAAATACGAACAGAAATAATATTTACAGGTTCTTATATTTATTGAAGAAAAAAATGTTATTCAGTTAATAACAGGCCTAATAAACATAACAACAAATATATAAATATATTATTTAAATAATACTACTATGAAATTTTCTATCGAAAGGGATCTACTTTTAAAACCACTCCAGTCACTTTGTGGTGTTGTTGAGAAAAGACAAACCTTACCAATACTTTCAAACCTGTTAGTAAAGGTTGAAAAAGATAAACTTTTCTTAACATCAACAGATCTTGAAGTTGAAATGCATACGTCCATTTCTGTGAAAGGCACCGATCCAGGTGAAACAAGTTTTTCTGCAAGAAAATTTCTTGATATATGCAGAACTTTACCAGAGGGAGCATTAATTGATGTTTCCAAAGAAGCATCAAAAGTAACAATAAAGTCTGGAAAAAGCAGGTTTTCCTTAACAACTCTGGATCCTAGTGAATTTCCATCAGTCGATGCAGTTGAACAGGGAATCAGTTTTTCTATAGCTCAAAATACGTTTAGACGCCTTATTGAAAAAACACAATTTGCCATGGCACAACAGGATGTTCGTTATTATTTGAATGGTCTGATGCTTGAGCTCTCACAAAAAGGTTTACGTTGTGTTGCAACAGATGGGCACAGGCTTGCAATGTGTGATGGTGATGTGGAAATAAGAACACCGGAAATTAAACAAGTTATTGTTCCAAGAAAAGCAATCATCGAACTGGGAAGATTACTGGATACAACGGATGACGAAATAAGGGTTGATGTAGGTACGAATCATATTCACACGGTTTTTGGTGAAACCACATTCACATCAAAATTGATAGATGGGCGTTTCCCGGATTATCAAAGAGTTGTTCCACAGGGTGGAAATAAAATCGTTATTGCTGATAAGGAACTGTTAAAACAGTCGCTCACGCGAGTGTCAATTCTGTCAAACGAGAAATACAGAGGTGTAAGGTTTACGGTTAGTGATGGCTTACTTCAGGTGCAAGCACATAATCCTGATCAGGAAGAGGCTGAAGAAGAACTGTCTGTTGATTACACAGGTGGGGATCTGGAAATAGGTTTTAATGTTACTTATTTCATTGATGTGTTGAATGTTATCCCGACAGACAAGGTTCAAATAGTACTTCTGGACTCCAGTAGCAGTTGTTTAATACAGGAACCGGGAAATGAAGACTGTAAATATGTTGTAATGCCAATGCGTTTGTAGAACCTGAAGAAATGAGCCTTTCCTTTCTGGAAATCCATCATCTCCGGAACATAAATCACACCAAAATCGAGCCTTCCTCTGGCCTGAATCTCATATACGGCAAAAATGCCAGTGGTAAGACCAGCTTACTTGAGGGAATCTATTTGCTCGGTTTGGCAAGATCCTTTCGCAGCCATAAAGCAGGCAGTTATATTCAGGCAGAAAAACAAAAAACCACCCTCCACGGGAAACTCAAATCTGTCACAAACGAACAAATAACAGCTATTGGTTTCGAAAAGTCATTAAAAAACACAGAACTAAGGTTAAAAGGGGAACGAATTAAGAAGGTTTCAGAGATAGCCAAAGTGCTTCCAATACAAATAATGGGCCCAGAGAGCCATTCATTGCTGGATTCTGGCCCAAATATGCGTAGAAAATTCCTGGATTGGGGTGTGTTCCACGTGGAACATGATTACATTGAGATATGGAAAAGATACCGAAGAGCATTAAGACAGAGAAACAGTGCCTTAAGGACGAACCCAAGGGTTGTTTCTTCATGGGATTCAGAATTCTGTGAGACTGCAGAACGAATAGATAACTACCGCAGAGAGTATTTAGCAGAGCTGAAGCCGCGATTCTTCGAAAATATAGCTCAACTGACAAGTCTGGATGGGCTTAAATTATCTTATAGGAGGGGTTGGGGTAAAGATAACTCGTTGAAAGAACAGCTAAAAATGTCTCTAGAAAAAGACCGGCAGACAGGATATACCGCTCGTGGGCCCCATAGAGCTGATTTAGTTCTTCAATATCAAGGGGTTACTGTTGATCAACGGCTCTCCCGCGGGCAACAAAAGCTGGTTGTCTATGCGCTCAAGTTAGCTCAGGCCTCATTATTTGATAACAGCAACCAAGGCTGTTTGGTTTTGATAGATGATTTACAGTCTGAGCTGGATGAAAACCATCGTAACCAGGTGTTGCAGCTATTATGCAAGACAAAATCACAGATATTTATTACAGCAACCGATGCGGATTCTCTGGATACGGGTTATTGGTCCGAGAAAAAAATGTTCCACGTGGAACACGGAAACATTCAAGAAGTGGTATAATGACGCGTCCATCAAAACAGGTATAACTATATGTCTGAACAGGAAAAATACGATTCCTCCAATATCAAAGTCCTCAAAGGTCTGGACGCCGTACGCAAACG
>Ga0224511_10000700_pt1 | contig 17366 bp, 13 predicted proteins | sample SF_May12_sed_USG_2_FD_169988 | JGI IMG/M metagenome (GOLD analysis project Ga0224511, IMG submission 169988) | Sediment microbial communities from San Francisco Bay, California, United States - SF_May12_sed_USGS_8_1 | ecosystem: Environmental > Aquatic > Marine > Sediment | place: USA...
GCCCAATGGCAATATAGTCAGGAAGCCGTATTACCAGATTCTTTTCAGTGACGGCACTGACTACAGCTTCCGGTCAAACCTACATGATCTGACCAAGGCGCAGCAAAACGAGATCATAGAATTCATCAGCCAGTCTTCACATCGGGAAATTTCGGTTATCGATCCGTTTCCAGAGTCGGCCGGGCAGGGCAATCCACCGCAGTGATGGAGCAGGAAACAACAGAAGTGCTGGACGCACAGGGAGATACCCCCGCTCAGACGTCCCGGGTTGACCGTAAATGGTTGTTATTGTCTTCAGTGATAGTGGTGCTATATACCGCCTCCTGGTTCCTACCCATTGGCCTGCGTAAATACATCGGCCATGAAGGGGCGGAACTGGCGCATGGCTTACTTAAGGACAGCGCCAAGGATGTCTTAAAAATTCTCACAGGCAGTAAATCTCTGGACCCAAAGTTATTCCTTAAAACCAGCGGCGGGCTGTATCTTGGGTTGGTTAACGAGTTGTTTATTGTCGGGTTCCTGCTCTCCCTGTTCCGCAACCGTTGGTGTCTGCTGTTCGCCGGCCCGGCCTTTCTCGCCATGACAGTCTGGGGAGTGGCCTTTGAGGTTTATTATGGCTATGGCTTTACCGCCTGGTGGTTGAGCGGGGGATTGTTGGGTTACCTGGGAGTAAAGGCAATCTACCCCGAAAAGATCGACGCGAAGGCCCTGGCAATTTCACTTCCCCTCATAGTCTGCTATCTCCTAACCGTTTTGGTGCTGGCATTGGTATTAATTGATTCCTGATCTACACAATATAAAGTAGGGCGGATTAAGCGTAAGCGAATCCGCCTAAGGCGATTCTCTCTCCCGCAGGAAGAGAGTTTAAGATTCACCCTCACCCCCAGTCCTTTCCCGTAAGCGAGAAAGGGGAACCCGGCGCAATGAAAAAGCGATTGCGCCCTACGTCGTCTGTAATTATTCTGGTGTCAGAGTGAAAGCTCTTGAGAGTTCACTCTGACCCCAATTATTCCACAGTCAATCTGGAGACATGAATTAGTGAGAGCAAGAACATTATCCATCCTGATATTCACCGGAATTGTTTTGAATGGATGCGCTGCCATGGAAGGGCTGGGTGATATCTGCCTGCATGACGAAGCCTATGCGCAATCACAGTGTCTTAAGCGCGTTCAGGAAGAAAAAGAAGAGCGAGAGGCCAGTCGTCAACGTGACGAGGAATATGAGGTCATGCGCAGAGAAAACGAGGCACTGGAGGCCGAGACAAGACGAGTGATGGAAGAACATTACAGGAGGGAATCAGAATCAAAGGAAAAACAATAAAAGGGAAACCGGTCGACCGATCCGGGTCGGACCAAGCTAACTGCCTTTGGCGCAATAGTAAATCCATTGCGCCCTACGCAGTCGGTGCTGTCATCGGCACAAGCTAAATTCTATCTTTGCCCGGCACAATGAAAGTAGGGCGGATTAAGCGTAAGCGAATCCGCCGTAGGCGGTTCAGGAAGAGGGTTTACGATTCACCTTCACCCCTGCCCTCTCCCGCAAGCGGGAGAGGGGGGCAACCCGTACCAATCTTTACCGACCTTCCCTCTCCCTCCGGGAGAGGGCTAGGGTGAGGGAAAGTGTTTTCACTTGTACTCCTTCCCCAATCCATTAAGATATTTTCCAAATGAATGGCAAAACTCAATCAAAGGTAAGTCTCGGGCTGATCAATCCCAAAACCCCGGAAAACATCGGCGCGGTCATGCGTGCCGCGGGCTGTTTTCAAGCGGATGCCGTATTTTACACCGGCGAACGGTATGATCGCGCCGCACGGTTTAACACGGATGAGCATGCCTTGGGATCAGAGTAAGAGCTCCTGAGAATTTGCTCTGATCCTAATCATTCATCTAAGCACCCCTATATCTAGGGCTCACCGTTGCTATACAATTCTTCCGTTAACCACCGTCGGTTTGATCAGTCGGAGGAGATATGGCTACCCATGACTTCAGCTTGTTTGGCTGGCGTTGGATTGCAGGCGTGTACGTTACTCAGATTATCTTATGCGGCGTCGTAATCCTGGCCGGATGCGCCGGTCCACAAACAGGCCAGTCCGAGGCGGCCGGCAAGGTTGAATTCGCGCTCATCGGGGATATGCCCTATGACGGCAAGCAAGAGGAAGAGTATGCCAACCTGATGAAGGCAATCGACAGGGAAGATCTCGCCTTTGTGGCACACAATGGCGATATGTGGGGAGATGGCATGACATGGAAGGATACGACAAAGGGCCTGGCGCCATGCGGTGATGCCGTTTTTCAGGATCGCCTGGCTCGGGCAATGAAGTCAGAACACCCTTATATTGTGGCGCCGGGCGACAATGACTGGACCGATTGCTGGCGGGCGAAGCCGGTTCCCTATGATCCGATCGAAAGGCTATCGAAGTTACGCCAGATGTTCTTCAGCGGAGAAAAGAGCCTGGGGCAACACACCTTGCCATTGACTCGGCAGAGCTCTGATCCGAGGTACGCAAAATACCGGGAGAACGTACGTTGGGTTTATGGGGATGTCATGTTTGTCACCCTGCACATGATGGGGAGCAATAACAACCTGGGTCGCACACCGGACATGGATGCCGAATATAAAGAACGTAATGCCGCCAATCTGGCATGGATGAAGCAGGCGTTTGCCTTGGCGGCACGAAACAAAAACAGGGCCATTATGATCATTGCCCAGGCCAACCCGCAATTTGAAAATGGCTGGCCCAATAAAGTGCAGGAGAAGTACATGTTACGGGGAGTTGGCCTAAAGGCGCCCGAGAAGAAAAGGACAACCGGATTTGATGATTTCCTGGCGGCGCTGGAACAAGAGACACTGGCCTTCGGTAAACCGGTTGTCTACGTTCACGGCGATACGCACCTGTTTCGCGTAGACAAGCCGCTATACGGCTCACACAGCAAGCGCGTCATCGAAAACTTTACCCGAGTGGAAACCATCGGCTTTCCCGATACGCACTGGGTCCGGGCCATTATCGACCCCAACGACCCCAACGTGTTCACATTCAAGCAGGAGATCGTGAAAGAGAATCTCGTGAAACACTAGGACCAGACAGTAAGTTATTGCTGGGAGGGGTGGTGGTGTATGATATTTCAGTTTTTTGGAGCTGGTGTAACAAATCAGAGTTTCTACTCTGACCCCAATTATTCTTCTTCTTTTTCTTCTATCTCGTCCTCAAACCACAATAACGTAGCTATATATCCATCTTCTTGAACATACACTTCCTCAATGCAAGTTTCTGGCAGGCAATAATATTTGTTCTCGTCAAACCATAGCGAGGCATCACACTCATCATTATGAAATGTCAGATCATCTACTTTACCTAGAGACGCAGTAAGCGATGAATTAGGAATACTGGATCCTCTTTTTGCATACCTCAACCAAAATGGATGTTCCCCCCCGGTATACCCATATTGTACTTTCAACATATGACTAAAAACCACGGCTACTGGCCGATCATGCAGATCGGCATATCTATTTGCACAAGCCTGAAAGCTCACATCTAATTTATCTGCTAGAAATTTTATACACTCAATGCTTGGCTCCCTACTAAAGCATTTTTGTTTATTTAGCCATGGTTCTGGCATTAGCAGATTTGCTGAAAATTCATTTGCCTCTGCCTCAATGTTTTGAGAGCTATTCATTTTAATGTCTTTATTGATTTTAGTGCTCATATCTTTTGATGTGCATGACATCTGAAACCCATGGTGTGGGATCAAATAATGTCCAAGTTCATGTCCGAGCGTATATCGTCTTCTGTGATGTCTAGCATCCGAGTTGATTACTATGATTCCTTCAGACTTCGTATCATTTGCAATAAGAGCACCCTCAATACCTTTAAGTGACTCATATCTTATTTCCTTAATACCGCATCTATCTGCCAACTCTTCCAACGATACAGGTTCATCCCACCCAGGATTCTGATGATAAATCTCTGAAACTATATCCTTCGGCCTGTGAAGATCAGCCAATTCCATTAGATCAATATCAAGCATTTTTTTTATTATACAAGGCCTCAGCAGCAGCACGCAAAACTGCTAAATCAGAAGGGTCTAGGTTCTTCTCTGATAGTTCCCTAGCAAAGCTCAATATATCAGGGCTAGTACCGGTATTATCATTATCATTACCAATTAAATAATCGATACTGACACTGTAATAATTTGCGAATTTTTTTAGTAATTCAATAGACGGGTTTTTAGTAGTACCCCGCTCTAGCTCCCACACGTGGGCCTTTGATATTCCAATATCATCAGCCACATTTTGTAGAGACCCCTTCTTCTTGTCTGTACGCAGTTGTTTAAGTCTGGCTCCAAGCGACATTTTTTACCTCGTTTCTAAATTATCTGCTTATAAGGATAAATCAAACGACTACATAAAAATAGACTTGACTACATAGAACGTAAGATATATCATACGTACCTATATTACTAGATTATACGGGAAAAGCTAGATATGTCTAAGAAAAATCAACATGTTGTACCACACCAAGGTGGCTGGGCCGTAAAGTCGGAAGGGGCTTCAAAGGCATCTTCTATCCATCAGAAACAATCTGATGCTATTTCGCAGGCCCGGAATACTGCAATCAAGAATAAAACGGAGATGCTGATACACGGAAAAAATGGGCAGATCCGCGAGCGCAACACCTATGGAAAGGATCCTTTTCCTCCCAAAGGATAGCCATGATGTCAGCTGCGCTTAGCCAATCTCAGAAATTCGAGCCGAATAATTCGGCACAGATACCTGGCGCCGGCCCTATTGAAATACTTAGGGTTATCGGGGAGCAGCTTAAAAACCGAGTTTATCCAAACGTGATGGAAGGTGGGTTTGTAGTGCCCAGCAAACCCACTTTTCCTTTTAAACCCTTGGGCAAGGAGACTGACGATGTCAGATCAAGAAAGAAACGATCCACAACCGGATCATGGCAAAGGCCCTCCTCCGGGGAAAGGGAAACCAGTAAACCCTGGACGTCCCGTCAGGCCAGTAAGGTCATCGAGCCAAGTATTCAAGCCGCTTACGCAAGCGAGCTTGACACATTGCTAGATGCCTACCCCAGTACCCAGTTTTGGCATGACCGCGACGGTTTTTGGTTACTCACTGAGAGCCAGCTTCTGCCCAACCTTGGCAGAAAGGCCGTTTTTCTCTGTAGAGTTAGCATGACCAGACGGCATGTCAGAAGCTGGGGTTTCTGGTCCCATTCCATTATCGACTACATATGGATTGGCCCGAGGCATACCAATTTTCCCGATGGATCAATCTGTGCCTTTGATCCGAATGATAATAATGCATGGGTGTTTGGCGAGCCCATTATTGACCTATTAGACATCTACTGTCTGTGGGCGACACAGCACTTGCATTTAGAAATCATTGGTAGCTGGCCTGGGCCTCAGTCTGCCAACATTACCTTAGAGCGCATACTTGAAATTAAAGATGATGAATATTGTGGCTGTGGCACTGACTTACCCTATAAAGAGTGCTGCAAAGAAAAAGATCGTGCTGCAAATATATACGTAGTCTTGAAAAATTATATTCTAATGACTCGAGGTGGCCATCGCTTCCCGCCAGATATAGTTCTTCAATTTATGCACAAACAGAACCATCCACCAGAGGAAAGCTTATTGCTCCCCTAATCACAATGAAATATACGAAAGAACAATTGAGAAAAATATACAACCGTACTGATGGTGGATGTCATATTTGCCATAAGAAGTTATCGTTTTGTAATTACGGCAAGATATCAGGCCGAGCCCCGTGGGAAATAGAACATTCGAGCCCCAGGTCTAGAGGCGGCACTGATCACTTGAATAACCTATATGCTGCATGTCCATCGTGTAACAGATCAAAGGGTAACAACAGTACAAAAAACGCCCGTCAACAATTTGGAAACACACACGCCCCTCTATCGAAAAATAAGAAGCAAGTCATTCGTAGGAAAAACACCGCTATTGGTGGAATGTTAGGTACCGTAGCTGCAGTTGCGTTAGCAACCGGACCTATTGGCCTGGCATTTCTAGCTACGTCAGGAGCATTACTGGGCAACAGTTTGAAACCCAGACAAAAATAATTGGAGGTGGGGCGCAATAAGTAATCGGAAGAGATTAATAAATCTATTCATACACAGTTAAGACACTATTTGAGGTCAAAGTAAAAACTCTCGAGATTTTATTCCCGCCTTAATAATCGTTGGCTAACGTGTAACCCCAATCACCCTCCAAACGCTCGCTGTACCACACCGCTTGCCAACAACGCCGCGCCATAGGCCGCCATGGCGGAAGCCGGTGGCGTGATGGGCACGCCAATGATGCACTCGCGTATTTTGGTCCAGGCGGGGTTGTGGCTGCCGCCGCCGGTGGTTTTGATTTCTTTTACTTTGGGCGCGCCCAGTTCATGCAGCAGTTGATAGCCCCGGGCCTCAATGTGGCCCATGCCTTCGAGCATGGCCTGAAAAAACTGCACATCGTTATTTGGGCGCGGTTCGAGTTGCGCGGTTCTGTTTGGGTCGTTGACGGGAAAGCGTTCGCCGGTGCCGGGCAGGGGATAGTAGTTAAGGTTTAATAAATGCTCCGGGTCCAGCTGGGGTGTCATGGCTTGCAGTTGTTCCGTTGTGAAGTGTTGCAACAAGACAGCGCCGCCGCTGTTGGAGGCGCCACCGGCGAGCCACTGGTTGCCCAGGCGATGACTGTAAATGCCGTGGGCCGGGGACGAAACCGGGACATGGGAAAGCAGTTTAATCACCAGTGTCGAACCCAATGACGTGACACCTTGCCCCGGTTCGCTGACGCCTGCCGCCAGAAACGCGGCCACGCCGTCACTGGTGCCGGCCACCACTCTTGTTTCCCGCGGAAATCCCCAACGACTGCTTACGGCTTCGGTAATGTGGCCCACGGTATTGCCCGGGGCATGGACTGTGGGCAATAGCGTTTCGGGCACCTTAAGTTTTTTCAGCCAGCCGGGCCAGGCCAGGGCGTGTACGTCATAACCCAGCTTCAGGCAGTTATTGTAATCGCTGTGACCCCATTGGCCGCCGAGCTTGCCGGCAATCCAGTCGCTTTGGTGCAGGGCATGGCGTGTTGAATTGGGCAGCCCCTGGTCCTGAAACCACAATAATTTGGAAAGACTGCTGCTGGCACCGAAGCATCCTGCATCCGGGGGCGCCGCCTCGGCGACGCGTTGTGCCTGCGCCTGGGCGCGGCTGTCGTTGTACATGAGCGCCTCGGTGAGCGGCACGCCGTTTTGGTCGCACAATAATAAGGTGGCGGAGGTGCCGTCCACCGCCAGGGCGGCCACCCGGCCCGGGTCGATGTCACGGCAGATGGCATTCAGACAGGTCTGCACCGCCTGCCACCAGAGCATTGGGTCCTGGCTGATTTTCCGGCCTTGGCGTTGGGGCGTGGGGATGGCCGTGTCGGCCGTGGCCAGTAATTTTTCCCGGCCATCGATGGCGGCGATGCGGCAACCGCTGGTGCCGAGATCAATACCCAGATAGATCGGGTCGGAAGGGGTCGCGGGAGTTGCCTCGCCGGGCATCAGGCCTGCTTTTTGGCCTGGGACGGAGAGCGCCCTGCGTTCTGGCGCCGGTCGCCCAGTTGCCGAAAACGCGAGTCGTGCTCATGGGTTTGGCCGGTTTGGCCTTGTTCGCCCGAGTTCTGCGGCAATTCGCGGGATTCCCGGGGCAGGTCCGGGTCGGCGGGCAGGGCCTGCCAGCCCGGTTGCCGGTGCTGCACTTCCACGGTGGTGTAAATGCCGCCACGCACGTAAAAGCTGGCACGCAGACGCATGTATCGGGGTTGAGTAGCGGCCACCAGATCGTTAAGGATGGTGTTGGTCACGGCCTCATGGAAGGCGCCCTCATTGCGGTAAGACCACAAATACAGCTTCAGGGACTTCAATTCCACGCATTTTTGGTCCGGCACGTATTCCAGGTACAGGTCGGCAAAATCCGGCTGGCCGGTCTTGGGGCACAGGCAAGTAAATTCCGGGGTCTCGATCTCGATGATATAATCCCGGCCCGGAAAGGGATTGTCGAAGGTTTCCAGTTCTTTGGATGGCTGAGTAGGCATTTTAACGGCTGTATGCTAGGTTTGCGTTTCGTCGGCGGATTGTAACGCAATTTTTCATTTTTCATCAGGTTCTGTAACGACTCTATGCGTCTTAAACATATTAAACTCTCTGGTTTTAAGTCATTTGTTGATCCCACCAGTATTCCGGTTTCTTCCAATCTCATTGGCGTTGTCGGCCCCAACGGTTGCGGCAAGTCCAATATAATAGATGCCGTGCGCTGGGTGATGGGTGAGAGTTCCGCCAAACATCTGCGCGGCGATTCCATGGCCGATGTCATCTTCAGCGGTTCCAACACACGCAAGCCCGTGGGCAAGGCAACGGTGGAACTGATATTCGATAACAGCGACGGCCGTGCGCCGGGCCAGTACGCCGCTTATGCCGAGATTTCCATTAAGCGTGAAGCCAGTCGCGACGGTCAGTCCAATTATTTTTTAAACAAGACACGTTGCCGCCGCAAAGACATTACCGATTTATTTTTGGGCACCGGCCTGGGGCCGCGTACCTATTCCATTATCGAACAGGGCATGGTCACGCGTGTGGTGGAAGCCAAGCCCGAAGACCTGCGCGCCTTTCTGGAAGAGGCCGCCGGTATTTCCAAATACAAGGAACGCCGGCGCGATACGGAAAACCGTATTCGTCACACCAAAGAAAATCTGGAGCGTGTGCTCGATATTCGTCAGGAACTGGAAACCCAGTTACAAAAATTACAGCGTCAGTCCAAGGCCGCGGCCAAGTACAAGGAATTCAAACAGGAAGAACGCACGTTGCGTGCCCAGTTGCTGGCGTTGCGCTGGCGCCGGCTGGATGAATCCATCAAGACCCACGAGTCTGCACTGACGCAACACGACATTGAACTAGAAGGCGTGATCGCCGGCCAGCGCGAGATTGAAGCGGCCATTGAGTCCCTGCGCAGCCAGCAGACGGAAGCCAACGATCATTATAATGGTGTGCAGGGTGAGTTTTATTCCCTCGGTGCCGACATTTCCGGTATTGAACAAAAGATTCAGCATGTGCGCGAGACGCGCGCGCAGCAACAGCGTGAACAGCAACAGGTGAACCGCTCCTGGGAAGAAGCCAGCCAGCATTTGACCGACGATCAGCGCTTGCTGGAACAGTTGCAGCAGGACCTTCAGGCCAGCGAGCCCAAGCTTGCCGCCTATCGCAGCGAACACGAAAAACTGGCGGCGGATCTGCACGGTGTGGAACAGGAGATGCACGCGTGGCAGACCGAGTGGCAGCGTTTCAATGAAATGGCGGCCGAGCCGGAAAAGGCCCGCGGTGTTCAGCAAACCCGTATCGCCCAGTCTCAGGAACAACTGGAAACCCTGCGCAATCGCCAGAGCCGTTTGCAGAATGAACTCGCAGACATTGAACGCAGTATTCAACAGGAAGATGTGGAAAGCCTGCGCTTGCAGGCCAATGCCCTGGACAAGGCCTCGGAAGAACAGGAGCAGGCCCTTGAACAGATTGAGGCGCGCATCGTCAGTGTGCGCAAGGAAGGCGAAGATGTCGCTTCCGAACTGGAAGAGTTACGTGGCGACGCGCAAAGCAAACAGGCGCGTCTGGAATCATTGTTGGAATTGCAGGATGCCGCGCAAGGCAAACATGATCAGCGCCTGAATGAATGGTTGCAGGCACAAGGGGTGGCCCAGTCGCCCCGATTATCCGGCGCCATGTCTGTCGAGGCCGGTTGGGAAAAGGCGGTAGAACGGGTATTGGGTGATCGTCTTTCCGGTATTTGCGTGGACAACTTTGATAAACACTCCGGCGCCCTGACATCGCTGGAGCAATCCAGCCTGGTGCTGTTTGATCAGACCGTAAAAAGCGATCGCGCCAATGCCGTTGCCGGCAGTCTGGCGCAGAAGGTGACCAGCGACGTCGAGCTTGGGGATTTTCTGGGCAACATTCTGGTTGCCGTGGACCTGGCGGAAGCCCTGCGCATGCGCGCGTCATTGAAAGATCATCAATCCATTGTCACGCGTGACGGTGCCTGGATTGGCCGTAACTGGGTCAGCCTGGTGCATCAGGAAGGCGCGCGCGCCGGTGTACTGCGCCGCCAGAAGGAAATCGAACAACTGGAAGCGGGCATCAAGGAGCTTCAGTCGCAAATCGATTCCGTTAAGAGCCGTCTGGAGCAGGCGCGTGCCACGGTACAGGACCTGGAAATCGAGCGTGACGAACAGCGCAAGACACTCAATGAAAGAAACCGCAAGCGCACCGAGGTGCACGGTCAGCTGGGCAGCAAAGAGACCCATTTAAAACAGCTGAAGGCGCGGCGTGAACAAATTAATCAGGAACAGGAAGAGGTCCAGAGCCATATTCAGAATCACGCCAATGTCAGCGGCGATGCCGAGCGTTTGTTGTCAGAGGCGGAAGCGCTTTCCGGTACCCATGCGCAACAGCGCGAGGAACTGGAAGGCAAGCGTAATGCCTTGCAGCAAAAGCTGGAGGCATCGCGTGCCGGTGTTAACGGTGTTCGTGATCAGTTGCATGATCAGGAAGTGGAACACCAGCGTCTGAAAACCACGTACGAGTCCACGCAACAGAGCGTGCGCCGTCTGGAGTCCCAGTTACAGCAGTTGATTGCCCGCCGGGAAGAACTGGAACAGGCGCTGAGCAATTCCGATCAGCCGGAAAATGAATTAAAGCAACAGCTGGAAGAGTTTTTGCAAAAACGCATGGCCGTGGAAGAGCGCCTGGTGGCCGCACGTCAGGCCGTTACCGATCTGGAATCCGCCATGCGCGAGAAAGAACAGGCGCGCAGCCATAACGAAAAGCAGGCACAGGAAATCCGCGAACGTGTGGAACAGGAACGCATGGCCAAGCAGGAACTGAAAGTGCGTCAGGACACCTTGAACGAACAGCTGTCAGAACTGGGTTTTGCCATTCAGGATGTGATGACCGAGTTGCCCGCGGAAGCCACCGAAGAGGCATGGACAGAGGAACTGGATAAGGTGGCCAAGCGCATAGAGCGTTTGGGCCCCATCAATCTGGTTGCCATTGAGGAATTCGAGGAGCAGTCCGAGCGCAAGGCCTATCTCGACAAACAGTACAACGATCTGACCGAGGCATTAAAGACGCTGGAAGACGTGATTCACAAAATCGACCGTGAGACCCGCACGCGTTTCAAGGAAACCTTCGACAAGGTCAACAACGGTTTGCAGACATTGTTCCCGCGCCTGTTCGGTGGCGGTCATGCCTATCTGGAATTGACTGGCGAAGACCTGCTGGACACAGGTGTATCCATTATGGCCAGACCGCCGGGTAAACGAAACAGCACGATTCACTTGTTGTCGGGTGGTGAAAAGGCGCTGACGGCGGTGTCGCTGATCTTCTCTATCTTCCAGCTGAACCCGGCGCCATTCTGTTTGTTGGATGAGGTGGACGCACCACTGGATGATGCCAACGTGGAGCGTTATAGTAACACCCTTAAGGAGATGGCCGGGGAGACCCAGCTTATCTATGTGACTCACAACAAGATCAGTATGGAGATAGCAGATCTGTTGCTTGGTGTTACCATGTCCGAGCCCGGTGTTTCCCGACTGGTGGCGGTTGATATGGATGAAGCAATGGAGATGGTTGTGTAAAGAATGACTCTTCAAATAGCATTATTGCTGGTTGGCCTGGTTATTGTCGCGGTAGTAGTGCTGAGTTCATTTGACAAAGCCCGGGTTAACAAACATTTCCATGAAGCACAGCGGGGGCGGGCCAAGATCAGGCGGGTCACCAAAGATGCGCTTGCCCTCATCGACCGGACGCTGCGTTCCGCCTCGCGCCTGGATATCAATCCCGGTCCACTGCAGCAATCCAAAAAGCGTTTCCTGAAATCGGATGCGTTTATCCCTGAGCGAAAACCCAAAGATGCCGATGACTCGTTTTACGAGACGCTGGAAAGTTTTGAGCGAGTGGCAGCGCAACCTCTGGATGTGGATACCAGCTCCGCCACCAGTTGGGATAATGAGGACAGCGAATTAATCAGCGAAGTGCACACGGAACCCCGACGGCCGAAAAAGCGCCAGAGCATGCCCGACCCACAGATAGACTTTATTATTGATCTACCCGGCAAGAAACCCGTCAGCCGCGACAAGGCGCTGGGTATTTATAAACAACACGAATACCTGCTGGAAAAACCCCGCTCTATTTATGGCCTGAAGTATGTGGAGGGCGTCTGGTCCAATCTGGATAACGATCCCGAGACCAGTCAATACAGCGATTTGTTTTTGGCGATCCAGTTGATTGACGGCAAGGGCCCCATTAGCGAGTCAGAGCTGAATACCTTCGGTCAATTGGGACTGAAACTGGCCGATACCCTGAACCGCCCCAGCAAGTTGTCCATGACCTTTGAGCAGGCCATTGAAAAGGCCAAAGAGCTGAGCGACTTGTGTGACAAGTGTGATGCGATTGCCAACATTAATGTGACGGCAGCGGAGGGCACCGAGTTCAGCGGGCGTGACATTGAGAAATCGGCCCAGTCGCGGGGTATGGCCTTCGGTGAAATGAATATTTTTCACAAAAAGAATGATGAGGCGCAGGGTTGCCGGCACATGTTCAGCATGGCCAACCTGTATGAGCCGGGATACTTTAGCCCGGATGAAATGGATACCCTGACCGCCCGAGGCCTAACCCTGTTTATGCATATCCCCTGTACCCATAACCCCGTGGCCGTGTTTGATGACATGGTGGAGACTGCACGTGCCTTGAGTGAAGACCTGGGTGGCGCTATGGTGGATCAGGACGGCAAGGTATTAACAGAGAGTGGCATCAAGGCCATTCGCCATCAGATTGAAGACATGGAAGATGCCATGGAGGAGTGGGGCATTATCCCCGGTAGCGAAACCGCACTGCGTCTGTTTAATCAATGACCCGCGCCGGTGATGCCGCTGCCCGTATTGAGGCGCTCAGGGAATCCATCCGCTATCACAACTACCGTTATTATGTTCTGGATGATCCGGAAATCCCGGATGCCGAATTCGATCGCCTGTTTCGCGAACTGGTAGAACTGGAACAACAACACCCGGAACTCATCAGTGCCGATTCGCCCACGCAGCGCGTGGGCGCCGAACCTCTGGCGGAGTTCGCCAAGGTTACCCACGTTATTCCCATGCTGTCATTGAATAATGCCTTTAGCGAGGAAGAGCTGGCGGCGTTTTATAAGAGGGTGTCGGAAAAACTGGAAACGGAGACCGTCGAGTTTGTGGCGGAACCCAAGCTGGACGGTTTGGCCCTGAGTATCACCTATGAAAACGGCAAGCTCGTTAATGCGGCCACGCGCGGTGACGGCGTTACCGGTGAAGACGTCACACATAATGTTCGCACTATCGACTCGGTGCCGTTGCGTTTACGCGGCAGCGACTATCCGCGTTTGCTTGAGGTGCGCGGCGAAGTGTTTATGCCGCTTGCCGGTTTCGAAGAACTCAACCGGCGCCAGCAAAAAATGGGTGAGAAGACCTTTGCCAATCCGCGCAATGCCGCTGCCGGCAGTTTGCGTCAACTGGATCCGCGCATTACCGCCCAACGTCCGTTGCAGATTTTCTGTTACGGCCTGGGACAGGTGCAACCCGACAAGGAATTGCCCGTGTCTCACTACGACAGTCTGATGCAGTTACGCCAATGGGGATTGCGTGTTTGTCCGGAAGTGACACGGGTAAGCGGGTTCAAGTGTTGTCTCGATTATTACCAGAACCTGAGCGCTAAACGCAGCGCCTTGCCTTACGAAATCGACGGCGTGGTGTACAAGGTCAACAGTTTTGTGCAGCAGCAACAGTTGGGCTTTGTTTCACGCGCGCCGCGCTGGGCCATTGCCCACAAGTTTCCGGCACAGGAGGAACTCACTGTTGTCGAAGCCATCGATGTACAGGTAGGACGTACCGGCGCCATTACACCGGTGGCAAGACTCAAACCGGTGTTTGTTGGCGGTGTCACGGTGACCAATGCCACATTGCACAATCGTGATGAAATTGAACGCCTGGACGTGCGTGTGGATGACACCGTGATTGTACGGCGTGCCGGTGACGTGATTCCCAAGGTTGTGTCGGTGGTAAAGAGCAAGCGCAAGGCCGGCGCCAGGAAATACAAGTTTCCGGATAAGTGCCCGGTGTGTCATTCCAGTATCGTTTATGAACCCGAGCAGGTGGTCGCCCGTTGCAGCGGCGGGCTGTTTTGCAGTGCCCAGCGCAAACAATCCATTAAACACTTTGCTTCACGCCGGGCCATGGACATTGAGGGGTTGGGCGACAAACTGGTGGAACAATTGGTGGATGAAGGTCTGGTGCAGGATGTCAGTGATCTTTATCGCCTGGATAAAACCCGCATCGCCGGGCTGGAACGCATGGCCGACAAATCTGCGGAGAACCTGCTTAAGGCATTGGATGTCAGCAAGAACACAACGTTGCCCCGCTTTCTTTATGCGCTCGGTATTGGCCAGGTGGGAGAAGCAACGGCCCTGGCGTTGGCCAGACACTTTGGCGACCTGGATGCCATTATGTCGGCGAGTGTAGAACAGCTAACCGCGGTCGATGACGTGGGACCGGTGGTGGCGGAAAGTATTCATACGTTTTTTCGGCAGCCGCACAATAAAGATATTGTCAAAAAATTGCGCGGCAAGACTATTGGTATTCATTGGCCGGCCCTGGAGAAAAAACAGGTCAGCGGTTCGCCGTTCGCGGACAAAACAGTGGTGTTGACGGGTACGCTTGCCGCCATGACCCGTGATCAGGCCAAGGCACGGTTACAGGAATTGGGTGCCAAGGTCGCCGGCAGTGTTTCCAGAAAAACGGATTTTGTGGTGGTGGGTGAGGATGCCGGATCGAAAGCGGACAAGGCACGGGAACTGGGTGTGACCATGCTGGATGAGAAGACCTTTCTTGATAAATTGGGTGGTCACTAATCTACCGATGTAATAGCGATGCGATCGTTGAAGCATAACCAGAGCAAAACCGTGGTATGCAGTAGCCCCTCTCAGGTGGTTTCGTGCACTCTTTACAGGCCGCTCTATTCTGGGTTTGGGGCGGGGGCCGGCCAAATCACGGGGAAAACTGCCTCTCAACCTGACAGAATACCCGGAATATATAGGGTATTAGCACCTCACCACAGCGCCGATCAAATGCTATAAATAAGATAGTCAACACGCGTCGAATAACGATAAGGAACCCGCGCGGCAAGCGCTGCCGGTTCTGAAAAAAAGGATAATTCCGCAATAACATGGCAAAAGATATTAAAGTACTGATCATTGATGATTCGGCGCTGGTCAGGAAATTACTAACAGAAATTCTGAACTCCGCCAAAGGGATTGAAGTTGTCGGAAGCGCCAGCGATCCCTTTGTTGCCAGGGAAAAAATCAAAAAGCTGAATCCGGATGTGTTAACGCTGGATGTGGAAATGCCCAAAATGGACGGGCTCACCTTTCTGGAAAATCTCATGCGCCTGCGCCCCATGCCTGTGGTCATGGTGTCCACGCTTACGCAAAAGGGTGCCGACACAACCCTGCAGGCACTGGAATTGGGTGCCATCGATTTTGTTTCCAAACCGAAGATTGATCTGTCGCACACCATCGACGCATACGCGGAAGAAATTATTGAGAAAGTGCGAGTGGCATCGGAGGCCCGTGTGCGCCCACTTGAACGGCGTATTGTTGAGAAGAAACCCAAACCTGAGGAGAAAAAACGGGCCAGTGCTATTTTGGGAGTGGATCCGAAATATTCTGCGGATGTTATTATCGAAAAATCAGGGCCGAAGCGCCATCTTCGGACAACGGAAAGAATTATTGCCATCGGTGCGTCAACGGGTGGTACCGAGGCCATCCGCGAAGTGCTCATGGGGATGCCCGGAGACGGGCCCGCGGTCGTTATTTCTCAACATATTCCCGAGGCTTTCAGCGCACCGTTTGCGGCGAGGGTGAATAGCCAGGTAGAGATGCAGGTGTTCGAGGCCAAAGACGGTCAGCAGATTTTACCGGGTCATGCCTATATTGCGCCGGGGGACAGTCATTTGCTCGTTATGCGTGATGGCGCCCGTTATGTCTGCCGTCTCAACGACGGTCCGCCGGTGAATCGTCATCGTCCGTCGGTGGATGTCATGTTTCGGTCGGTGGCCCAGAATGTGGGCCCAAATGCAGTCGGCGTTATTTTGACAGGCATGGGAGCCGATGGCGCCTTGGGTCTGAAGGAAATCCATGAGGCCGGCGCACCCACTATTGCCCAGGACGAACAGTCCAGTGTGGTTTGGGGTATGCCCGGGGAGGCCGTTGCCATGGGAGCAGTGGATAAAGTCCTGCCGCTTAGCAAGGTTGCCGCCCAGGTTCTGGCCATGGCCAGGAAGGAATAGGGTTTGTATGGAAATTCCCTCGATTTGATCTACACTGTATCTAATTACAAGCCAGGGGAATTCATAGATTGCCAGTCCCCGCAGACAAAGAAAATACATACATAAGCAGTTTTGTTTTTTGATTAGGATGGTGAAACAGCGGACAACGCGAATGGGTTCGTATATTAAGGGAGACATGCCGGTATTTGGATCCAATGCTTCAGTAGAAATTATGAAGCTGAAGAGAGAGATTTCCCGAATCAAAACCCAAATTCGCGATAATGAACGTGTCTGGTCCGGTTTTCGTTACGTGGAAATTGGCGTTATTGGTGCCCGCTCCCTGCGGGAGTTGTTTGAAGTGTTCACCGATGGTTTCTCGCAGGCATTCCCCGATATCGATTGTGTCACGCTTGCCTGTTTCGACCCCGATTATGAAATGACGCGCCTGCTCGAAAAGGGCAGATCCAATACGCCGCAGCAATATCCGGATTTCGTTCGCATTACTCCGGAAGCCCTGGATGAGCTGTTTTCCCATTTCACCCGGCCCATGCTTGGGCGTTGCAATGGTGCCATGCAGCAGCTGTTATTCCCTAATTACAACGATACCCTGGGCTCGGTCGCCATTGCACCACTCATCCTGCAGGACAGGTTGATTGGTTGTTTGAACCAGGGCAGCAAACACCCGAACCATTTTAGCGCAGACGCCCAGACTGATTTTCTGGAACATCTGGCGGCGGTGACCGCGGTTTGTATCGATAACGCTGTGAATCACGAACGGCTCAGGGAAGACGGTCTGACGGACCCGTTAACGGGCCTTGCCAATCGTCGTTTCTTTGAACGGCGCCTGGGTGAGGAAGTAAAGCGCTGGATGCGCCACAGCAAGGACCTGAGTTGCCTGATGGTGGATATCGATTTATTTAAGAAGATTAATGATACCTATGGGCATCAGCACGGTGATTATGTGTTGCAGGAAGTGG
>Ga0224511_10000701_pt1 | contig 17364 bp, 2 predicted proteins | sample SF_May12_sed_USG_2_FD_169988 | JGI IMG/M metagenome (GOLD analysis project Ga0224511, IMG submission 169988) | Sediment microbial communities from San Francisco Bay, California, United States - SF_May12_sed_USGS_8_1 | ecosystem: Environmental > Aquatic > Marine > Sediment | place: USA...
AAAATTTTCGCCTGTATAAGTTCACTTATCCGGTCGAACACAAAAAACACAAAACATAATGTCATCCATTAAATATATTATTGGACAATATACGCGAGTAAACTCATTTATACGGTCGCGCGGCTGTGCCGCGCTAGACCGTATAAATGAGTTTACCCGCGAATATTGTCCAATAACCTTTACTTACTGTACACTTCTGAATTAGCAGGCGAGAATAAAACATGTTTAGACAAAGGATAGCTGTAAACAAAGGCATAATTTATAAATTACCCTACATGTATTACCCACCGTTTTATAAAGGACGATATTCTTATCTACACAATATTGGGGTTTACTCAACTCTTTATGTTGACGTAATTTTGGTGTATTCTTTCGCATAATTATGCATTTATTAAATATAAGTTCTGACATTGCATACAGAACTACAAATAACTCGACGTGACCTAAATTCTACGTGCAGGATTTGCGCTGATTCCATACAGGACAAAATGATGAACGGAACAGGAGCAATAAATTATCTTCTGTCAGTTACTAATGACTTAATTAAAGATCGAACGCCAACCCGAGTGAAATCGAGAAACAAATGCGACATATTGCCCGTCGTAGCGTGCCCTATCATCTCTTGTCTAGGAACAGGATTCACATTTCTTCGGATTCTGTGACAAACCAGACAAATTGAGTATTTAAGAATACCACGAATTGTGGAGGTAAGATTTCATTGGAAGTTAAGCTGATATCAAGAGAATACTTTTGTTCGGCCCTTAAAGGGACTCGCTCTCAAAGTGTTTCATAAGATGTTATCTATGCTTTCCTCAAGTCCTCATGTACAAAATCGCTAAAAGCTATATGACCCGATTGAAAGATCGCTGAAGGAAAAAATAGTTCCAATTACGTTCACAATTACAGTTATTTTGATACAGTGTATATAACTCTAGCGTATACATTCCACGTTACAAAATAAAATAGGTTTAAGTACTTCTGCTTACCTTATGGAAAAAAACTGCTAATTAATTTAAGAGTGTGGTAGTAAAAAGGCTTACAATAAATTACTTGTATTTAGAAAGCAACATTTCAACATATGGCATAATTGCAAGGGCAAAGTATGGTCAACGGACTTTTGTCTTGACGATGTCCATAATTTTCTGATTATTCATAATTTATACTCATAAATATTCGTAACACCAATTTCTATGTAAATATATCTGAGAGGACAAGTAATGTGTTTGTCGACATTGGCTAAATTACTCATTAGCTGGGGTATACCGAAAGATGTCACCGTGTTAGAACATTGGAAAGTATTTGGTAAACATTTTTTTGTACAATAAAAATACACATTGGTTACAAAGAACATGAAGAGACGTTTCAAATTTGTAAAATTGCACTCAACACTGCATAAAATGATATTACAAACTACAAAACCGCGTATGTGATCTATTGAAATAAGAGATTTCGAACTTAACGTACATGATGCTATATTGAATTAATTTAAAAACACAGATTAAATTTAATGAAATATAACATACAATGATTTTAAAAAGGACTCTGCAAGTAAGGGGTTTATGGAATTATCAAATTAAATGTTGGCAGCTTATCGACTAAACTGTCATATAAATTGTTTAGGAAAACAATTCTAACAGCTAAATGAAATGATCCCTTTATTAAAAACGAATTGCAATGGTGTTCAACCACCTGAACTCTTACTGAATTATACTGTGTTCTCTATTGCCTGACCAAACTCTTATTTGTGCGCCATACTTGCCACTATTCGATTACATTATGCGTCTCTTCAACAAAATATCTTATACAGATCTGTTAAAAACTGCTACGTACTTTTATACTGCATAAAACTAACAATGACTTTAACAATGACATTTTAAGATGTTATAACTGTTATCACGTCACGCTTCCAAAGCCTCACCGATGTGTAACCATTTGTATCGCATGCTATTGATATGGAATAAATTACGGCCGCAAGAAAACGGTAAATACATTTTTGTATCGATAAAAATCTATTGAACCATGAACATGCATAACATCAAAATATAGGTTACTATGACTTTAAACACTGTATTTTGCAATTAAGTACATTATTGAAAGAAATAAACGAAGATTTGGGGTATTTGTGGATTATTAAATTTGTCGTCAAATAAGCGTTGCAAATAAAACCAGTGGTATAGTTTTTTTCACTTTATGGAGAATTTATATAGCATTTATGACGGCTTGAAATCGTGTACGATAAAGTACACAGGAAGGGTCAAAATGAATAAAATGCATAAAGAACTACACTTTTTGTGTTTAATTAAGCCATTCTCATTTTCTAAATCCGTGTTTATCAACTATTTGAAAATTAAGAAAAAAAATCAATATTTTTCAACAATAACTGTAACATGTATCATGTAGAAAGAACCCAGAGAGTTGGTGAAATGCATTTGTTAAAATGTGCATATTTTAAACAACACCTTACCTTAGCTTACAATTTAATCTAAACATGCCATGCATACACGTATAGCGCCATACTTTGTGTATTCCTATTAGGCCTAAAACTATGTATATTTCCTCTAACCCAACAAACCCTCCGTTTTTACCCCGACCTATTTTTATGGCCCTCACATTTAATGAAATCGTTTTTGTTCTAAAAATAATTTAATATAGATCATTGTTTATTATGTTTTATTTACAGTTACTTAATTTGACAATAATAGTGTAATTATATCTATTTTCTTCAGAAAAAGGCTCATTGTTTCACCCGTATCATCACACATTATTATGTAAACGAAATGTGAAGCTACATATCAAGCCTGTTCAGCAAAAGTAGAGTATAGTTATATTTAACACTGTCAGTCACAGAGTACGAATATAGGTCTACTGTAAAGAGGGATGCCATTTCTTAAATATTCTAACACACTTCATAAAGCATGCATATATTTTACTTGAGTTTATTTAAAAAGAATGAAACGTCCTTAGGAATTAAAACTATATGAGGAAGAAACAGGGTTTACTGATTTAGCACGTTCCCTTTCCTCACATTATATAAACTTATTAAAACTGGTGTTGGTGCATGTGTGGCTGCTGTAAAATCTCTCCCTGTAATTCAACAATGTGTAGTTATATTTTTCTCCTCAAGGATCATGAACTGTATTGCTTTACATTTGACATTATAGTTCCGCGCATGCGCTAGCGGCGTCGGTTGTTTGGCATCTTTCATTACCATTGATGAACAGCATCAAGAAAATCAGCATAGCATGCATGGAAAAAATAGTAGCCTCGGTTTTAATGAAGCTTATTATCAATGTTAATGAGAGATGCTACACCTTTGCACCCCCAGCGCATAAACATATCTCTATTATCAAACCATTAATGTACAATCGATACATAAATCAATTATACGTTTCTAGCCTACATGTTTCCGCTTAAATGCATGCATACAACGTTTAAAAAGAAGTTTACAAAACTTTACAAAACGTATAAACACATACTTTATTATTATTATTACACTACAGTATTTTATTAACATGTTTTGATGACAAGGATGTTAAACAGCAATCAATAATTGGTGTCTGTAACATAGCCATAGGGACTAAGGAGGTTAATTTCAAATGTTCACGCAAGGAAACTGATTAAACATTAACGTGGTCTTATGTCCTGGCGCCGTTCTGTAGGCAAGATTGCGTTTTATTTGGCTGATATCGTTGCACGCAGTCAAATGAACCATGGCCTAAGTACTAAATCCTGTGTTTCGGGCAACCCGACCCTACCTATCGGAACCGGCCGACCCTAGACTTTTTTTTCGTTGGGGTCTTTATAATTGAGGGTTCAATTCTAAAAAAACCCAGGGCCGACCCTACCTAAAGTTTATAAGACAGTTGCCCTAAACACAAGATTTGTTTTGGCATCACCAACAAGAAATTAATGTTGTGAGACATTTATTAGAACAAAGTTTTATTTGCTCAGTTTGCGCATATAGTAATAGCAAAGTATGCGTCGTCATAAATGTTGACTACGGGCGTATGTAGTATTTCAAAGGAAGAGTTCCATTTCCTGGTGTCTATAAATCAAGCAAGACAGTAATGGAAATCAGTATACGCATATAATATTTGGTAACTGCTAATGGCGGCCTAGCTTGTACTGGAAATGCGTGACACCGCATTATCTACATAAATCTGGGAAAATGGAAAACACTCATGAACCATAGCCATCACGGGGATAATAGCACCTTAGGTTTTATTAAAGCTGTTCATCAATGATATCGCAAGATGCAGCACCATTGACCCCGTTCCCCTAGCGCATAAGCGGAACTCTGTTTTTAAATGTTCACAACATACAATATATGATCCCTGAGGACCTCTGTAATATGTATACTGATAGAAAAACGGCAAACATCCCGACAAACACAAAAGTTTAATCGTATATTTAAGAGCTAGTAAAGCAAACCTTGAGGTAAGTGTGTGTGTGAGTGTGTTTTCAGAACTTTAGTTATGACCTGAAATATCAGTGTGATATAAATGTTACATACATACAAATTGAAACTCTATTTTATTCCTATTGATCTATTTCACACCTTTTGTCTTTGTGGAAAAGGTTTTGGCGAGTCGCTAGCGACAGACGAATAAATGAATCTGTCACCAAATGTCAAGACACTAATGAATAGAAACTGATTATTCATTCGTCTTTTGTTCTCACAATGGCTTTTCCATTCTCCTTTAGAAATGCACCGTATTGTCCTACTGTATATTCCCTTTCCATGTGTCTTGTGCAACGCGTGTCAGACAAAACATACCTTCTTTGTTACAGTAGTTTAAAAATAAAATTGTTACTTTAAAATAAAAGCCATTATCCATCGGATAATAACCAATGCACAGTTAGTAATGGTCAAGATTGACAGTGTGGTTGTTTTGCAAACTCATAAAGATTATTCACGCAGGGAAACTGATTTCATTGTGTTAATGTACTCTGGGCGTTTACTGACATTAATTGCCATTAAAACAGCAATTTGTAACATTTCGAAACAATGTTGTTTTTTCAGCTCAAATACTGCACACAACAGGTTAACGTTTAAATTATTTTTATTTTAAAAACACTATGAGTTCTTTAAGTTGCAATGAACCAGTGGCATAAAATATCAATTGAAGAGATGTTTAAAGACCAATTTGTTATAAACAAGGTAGACAAATCAAGTTTAAGGACACCATGACAAAACACCCCGTACACAAACAATTTATTTGAACAGCACGAAGCATGCAGAACAACAAGACGTAACAGATAAACATTTTATTTATATTTTATAGTTATTAAAGTGATTTAACCTTATTTTTTAATACTTAAAACGTTTGTTACTTTATATATTAAAGTAACATATTTACAGGGCTTTCACGGTCATAACGCGACTTTTCCCCGTATTATGCCGCTTAAAACTCGCCAGTTAAAATGTTAAATTGAATTGTACAGCCTAATGTTTGGATTGTCGATGTTGTTATATGAGTATTTCATATAACAATATACCTATTATACGCAGTACATAAAAAATGTCTTTGGCATGTAATATTAAAAACATATCGTTATTTGTTGTACCGTTTTTTTATTAACAATTTTCTACAACAAATATGTTAATGTAAATAAAATATTTGTTGTAAAAAATGTTTCTGCTACCCGTGGGAAGTAATAAGAATACAACTTTTTATACTAGTGTTTGTCGTTTGAAAGTCCGCTTTGGTTTATCAAATAAAGCCCCGCGATTAATTGTTCACTAGTGTTTTATCTATTGCTAATTTATCAATCTACAATAGCTACAAATAACGCCGTTTGGAATAGCGTTGTCATTTAGCAACCGAGATGCGAAATGGTCCGGTATTTAGCGTAACTGGGCGCAAAACGTTTCGATTTCTGAAGTATTTATGACAATATCGACCAAACTAGCCTAAGAGATAAATATTTAGTTGAGCTTGAATAATAATCTAATACATTATTCAGTTATACAACCTTCATCCTCACACTGATAATGATAATGTTCAAACACTGTTTATCATTACATTGAGTTTTGAGCTAGAACCAAGATTTCTTTTAATGTAAATAAATGTTTTTGCTTCTAACGCAAAAAGCAAACAATGTCGTGATTTAGTAAATAAAAGAAACAGCCACTAGTTCAAATAACGGTGCAATATAGAACTAACGAAATCTTAGTACGTTATGGCCTTGGTCAACAACCTTCATTAGTGTATCATTAGTATATCCATCATGACCGCCGTACATCAGAGATTGTGGGATCATGTCCCTATTTACAATGCAAATTGCCGGCACAGCTTTATGTAGTGTGCATAACGCGACGTGTACTCTGTATTCTATGTGTGTGTCTGGGGATAAATGTCTGACTGTTATACATGTGTGAGTGTATATAACAAATGTACTGATACTTTCATTTGATACGCAATATCTGTACATTGACGTGTCTTTATACTTTGTCTGGTTCTAGTATTCCTTCCATTTACCTCCGCAGACATTAGCCAGACGTTTGATAAGGAAGATGACGATTTTGAAAACACCTAGCACGCGGATAGAGGCTAGTTGGAAAGAAAAATGTATAAATATTATCACTTAAAGTCCCAGGTCTGACTCAGGTTGGACGGTAAATGTTATCTTTAAAAAAAGTGTAATAAGTAGGTCAGCCATATTTTATTCCATGTAATAGCTGTTTAAAGAATATGTTTGGACATGTCTCTTATTTAATGTACAATCACTGTCAGACAATGTCACTAATTTAATGCAAAAGCAAAAGTCTCAGACCACTGAACTGAATTAGCATATTCAAAGTAAGAAAGTATAATGACTGCTTAATAAACGTATGCCAAACATGCGTACATTGTGTATTGCTGTATTTTATAGTAGCATTAGATTTTACAACCAGTTTCTCTTATTGATAAATGTAATGTCACCAGCTTAGGTAGGCATTAAAACATTAAGTTCGATTCTGCTTCCTTGATAAATGAGTTTCGTAAGCTCTGACAAAATGGATGCCGTAATAATTTTAGAACAACGGTAATAAAGATATTAGACCTATAATGTTGTACACTTATATTTGTTCTCAAATGTTCAATTTTTAGTACATAAGTAGTGCTGGAAAGGGAATGGTCACGTATCACTTCCATTTCCTGGCGTGGGATGTGGTCCCAAAACTGAAGCTCCACAGGCAAACATGCTAACTGAGTGGGGGTAAAAGAACTAAGGGGTACAAACGTAAACATGTTGTCCCACATCTTGGCTACTTACTCGTTTCAATACAATATTCGCATAATACCATATTCTGACTTAAGTAGTATAAATGGAAGAGATGTTCAAAGAAAGAAAGTTGTCACTTACTGCTGTGAAAGTGTACACTTTCTACTGGCACACTTCTTAAATAGGTCTTGTAGTCTTGTACATGAAAGGTGTGCCACGGCGTAAACTAACCGCTGTCATATTACACAATTACATTTGAGAGAGGCGACATTCACAAAATATTGATGCGCATCTTTCATTGTCTTGATTTATGCGTGACAAAGTTGTTCTCCAAAATTGGCAAAAATATGTCCATATTAGGAAATCGTCTTGTATGTTCCATAACTGGTACAATTGGGTAACAGACGCCACTCGGAGTTGCATTAGGATACTCATCTGAAGAAAGAACATACACACAAATTGTAAATCTATTTTATCCCGATTCATCTATACCAAACCTTGCGGCTTTGTGTCAAAAAGGTTTACGTGAATTGCGATGGTCACACAAACAAATGACACTGTCACCAAATGTCAAGTGCTTACGGAATAGAAATTGATTATTCATTTATCGTTTGTTCTCGCAATGGATATAATTACAACCTTCTCACTCTTGTTTTATCAATTCACCATTACGTGTGGTCGAAATTCGTTTTCTTCCTGTAACTCATGTTTCGTCTTGTGGTACCGAATACGAAACAACAAGCATCAAGTGGATCTATTTCTCCTTTTTTGTTATAAAAAACAACTAAATTTATTAAAGGGTAATATGTACTAAATGTACGGGTCCTTCCCAGTAATTGTGGTTCTGTATATCGGCGCTTCACCCTGTGAAGGTTAAACAAGCCGGCTTGAAATGTGTAGAGAGCACTTTATGAAGAAAGGGACTTTCTGAGTTCGACGATAAATCAACGAAAATAAGCAGTTGTCAAGGAAAGGAAATTTATGAATGCGCTTTATGTTTACATCGAGGGGTCAAATCAACTGCAAACTCAAATGCAAGACTTTTTAAACTTATAAAAATACTTAATCATTCTGCAACCATACTCTCAAGTCACAGGAATAAAGATTTTAATATGATTACAGATAGTAGCCAGCGGACAAATGCGTGTTATTGTGCATGCCTGAAGTAAAGCATTTCTGCACCTTGTATCGTATAGTTGCATTTGATTGCCAAACGTCTTTAGTCTGCGTTATCGAATTGAGTCCCACGATTAATCGTTTGTCACAGTTTCATCAATGACTAATTTATCAAACTCCAATAGCTACAAATAACGTCCTTTGGGACCGCGTTGTCAGTTAGCAACCGGGATGCAAATTGGCCCGATATTTAGCGCACCAGAGCGCAAAAGAAGTTTCAGCCTACACTATTTTTATAAAATGCCATTAATAGTAACGAGCCAACGCTACTAAAGAGAAACTGATTAGGTCAACTTTAAATAAAATTGAATTACGTATGTAACAAATCGACTCAATATAAGTATGTGCTGCTTTGTTGTTTTTTGTGTTGATTTTTTCTGATTTTTGTTTTAAAGAAATGATTGAGTGATAAGATTGATTTAACGATTTTATTGATTTTTTGGAGTGTTTTGCTTGCTAAGAAAACTGCAGATATGTTATATTGTGTTTCCAGACTTGAATAGTGCAGACATGCTTTAATTAGTGTTATACAATTTGGTGACTATTAGCTCTATAACTGACTGACATTTGTTACTATTATTGAGCAATTTCCGTGTTTATTCTTTTCTTTTATCAAAGACTCATATTTCAGTATAGCGTGAAAAACACTTTATTGATTTATCAATCTTCAATACCATGGTTTTGACACAATTACAAAATTACATATTCAGATGATTATGATGAAACATAGTTGTAATTGCTACTTACCAAATGTACTCAGACAAATAATTGGCAATTAGTGCGTCCAACATTTGTTCAAAATTACATATTAAAAGTTATGAATATGTTCTCAATTTCTTTATGTACATAGTTAAACACATTATAAACAACGGATTTTATGGAGTTTCGTGGCAGACTGTTGAATTTTATATCGGTAAGTAGCAGCCTTTAAATGTTACAGACAATATATCTTATTGATAAATGCTGTGTCAATAGCCTAGGTTTTGACGTGTTTAAACCATTTACTTATCTTCCTGTAAAAGTGAAATATTAGGCGCGAACAAAAACTTTGATTGGTGCCAAAAGTGCTCTCGTGTGTGTTTTATAACCAAGACCATTAAGGCTGGCTATCGAGATTGTAAAAAAGGGGGTAAACAACTAGTGTTGAAACAAAAGTTCGAGAGAATAGAACAATTTTTGTTAGTTATTAAGATTTATTCCCCTAAGATATTTTTCAATATTAGTCGAATTTTAACTTTAAAAAAACATTAAGTGATTATTTTTAAAGTTAAGGTTTAACGGCAATTGCTTTTAACAACATAGTCAAGAAAAGGGGATAATGTATAAGCTGTCAGTTTCAGTTTTTCTTCATTTATATACCTCGTTCACGTTTTTGGCTTCTAGTATTTTTGTTAAGTTTTGTATTTAATCGATATTGTGTGCGACTAAAAATGAAATACATATTAGTGGGTCGTAGACAATATAAATTAAAGAGATGTTCAAAGAAAGAATGTCGTAAACGGTAGGTGCTAAATCCGATATGTGGAGGTGGGCGGTACCTCATGAATATTTATTTCTTAAAATAGTGTTGCCTCGTCACAAAGTGTTGTTGCCTCGTCAAAAAGGGTTAGGGTTAGGGTTAGGGTTAAGGTTAACTCTAACCCTAACCCTAACCGTCAAGGACTTTAAAACGTGATCCGGAAACTCCGCCCCCTCCAGATACTGGATGTTCTTTAGAAATTACGGTTGAAAACAATGTAGACATGTCAATATAAATGTAAGAGATGTTCAAAGAAAAAATGTTGTAAACAATGTGGACAAGTCAAGTTTATGGGCACCATAACAAAATGGCCCGTACAAAACACACAGAACATCACAAAACACGGAGTATACAAAGACACAACAGGCATTAAGAAACACCTATTTTTTGTGTTTTTCGGTTTTACACCACCGTATACATGTGTTAACTGTTGATGCATACAATAGATACTTTTTATTTGAAGATGCAAACAGCCTTGATACCTAATATTGTTTTATAGTGGATAACCGATATATAGTTACAATGTATTTTCACTCGAAACCATTTATTTGCAGACACGCTTAAAGTGTTACCTTAATTAATGGGCTCCGGTAAACATTATAATTCACATTGAATTTTTTTAAACCGTATTCATAAAATGCCAAGTTAAAACTAAAATTATCTCTTTGAAAAATCCATTAAGCCAAACTTATATATGTGTCATCCAGTACACGCGCGTTGCGTTTGCAAATGATCCGTGTGGAACACCAAGGATGGCCTAATAGTAATACACTAAACAAACCCGGCAGACGCTAAATCAAATAATTAAGCAAGATAAGACTAATAGAATCTGAGTAATAAAAGGCCTGATTCAACTTAACTAAGAAGTACATCCATACGACTGTCATAAATCAGATGTTGTGCGATCGGGTTCTAATTCCTAATGCAAATTGCAAGCATTGTATGAAAATAGCAACAACAACTTTATGTTCGTACTTTTTCAACTTTAAACCAAAGCCTCCCGAGTGTCGTACATATTAACATAATTATAACCGACATTGAGCTCAAAAACATATTCTCCTTATTTTATCGTCGCATTATATTATACTAATACACTTACTCTCTGGTCACTCTTTTAAGTGCTTTTCAGCTATCACGTCCTATCTCGAAACTAAATTGAATTTTGCATGTATATCATTTCAAATCCTTATACAGTGTTTGAATGATTTATTTGAAATTGTTAGTATGCAATGATTTCATTCAAAGAAATAAAAACATAAAAACAAAATGATATCCAGTATTCCCATTTAGACCATTTTACGTACATTTGTTTACATGTGTGTATTAAGTCCCATGTTGCACTTCCATACATAATTATATTTAAATAGCAAAAAGGTTTGATCGAGAAAATGACGTTTGTCGAATAAAATAAAAGCAAACGTTTTAAGGAGGCCCAGTTTGCATGGGAAAATATAAGTAAAACTTAAGATAAAAATATAAATTGAAGAGATGTTCAAACAAAGAATGTTGTAAACAATGTAGATATGTCATGTTTAAGGGCACCATGACAAAATGGCCCGTACAAAAACTAGCACAAGGGACGACACAAAAACTCTTACAACATCATGACGCAACAAACATTTAGAAAACATATATTTTTGTGTTTTTCTTATGGTACTTGTTTTTGTATTACAATCAGTAAGGCCTAAAATAATAAGTGGTTGAGGTCAACTTGTTAAAACAATGCATAGAAAGAGTATGTGTTTAATTCATTTGTTTTATTTTTTCCGTGACAAAACGCCCATTTCGTTCTGATTTTTACCTTCTAATCTTAAAAGTCAACTTGTAGGTTGTGTCATTACTTTGTCAAATCGGGTCGGTTTTTTAAAGTATACCTTTTATTGTGTATGCCTAATTAAAGAACCATATCACTTAGTTAAATGGTTTTATTTTATTTAATAACACCAACATAATATTATCTGGGAGCAACACGTTATACAAGTATGAATTACATGTCTATTTAGAGTAATATAATATTAAACAAATTATAAAAAGCATGATATTATATTGCAACAAGTGTTCATATGTTCGTCTTACAAGTCCATTTACACATGTGTGCATCTATAATAAAAGATAATTATATTAGGCACAACGGGTAATTTAAATGAGCCAATCACCAAATTTGTATTTGAAGCAGTAGTGGAATAAAGCATTCTTCAAAAAGTGAAGGTTTACGTTTTCAAACATTTCGTAAATTATTATCCTGGAAATGAACAATAGGCGCCATTGTCACAACTTGTAAGGTGTCTTCTACTTGCCTCCATATGGTGTGCGCGTTTTAGGGGGTAATTACTACATATCACGAAAAAGCAGTCAACCTTACCGCGTTTGTGAAATCACAAGTAGTACTGTTTACCTCACAACAAACTGACGGCTACCTTACATGAGTCGAAATGGAGAGATTACCAAACAGACTTAACACAATGTCAAATATCAGTCATCACGCAATGTTTGTAGCCTCTGATTGGTCTCAAACACATGAACCTCGCATTGGTGCATCTGCGCTTTACTGACTGAAAGAACATGTTGGTTCTATTATTTGGCTAGATATTACGGACTGACGTACTCACTTCGTGTTCTCATGTCTAACGCACTTTTACAAACACCATACGGCGGTGGTGGAGGCATGATATCTCCAAATGACGCTGGGTTCTTGTGGTTCACAACACCGTTTATCGACGTTAAGTAGTTTATGCCAGAGTTTATGTCACTATCTACGCTAAATCTTTGATGTTTGCCATCAAAACTGTAGGGGCTTGACCCCTTAACTGTTTTCAACCCATGGTCTTCGTCAGTTTCACTATCGCTATCGGAAAACACTAAGGCATGTTCGGATTGCGCAAGATCAGATGAAGGAAATCTTTGATTGTTTGTGTTGTGTTCTAAGGAAAAAGTATTTGATGATGCAATTGGCCTTTCTCTTGGACTTGGAGTTGAACTGTTGTGGTGTATCGTAGATCTGTTAGGAGATACGTCTCCAGCTTCATAAGATTTAACACGGATATGATCGCGTTTGCTGAAAGCTTGCGTAGCATCTTTATGAGCTGTCTGTTCATTTGAAAGGTTGTAGCTTAAATTATGCAGGAGTCTTTCTTTGTCGCTCCTTGATTCACTTCCATTGTTTTCTTGTAGTAAATCTATATCTTCTCCTTTGCTTTTCGCTGATTTGTACTCCTTCTCACTGAGCCGGTGTGTCCGCATTGATTTCGTAGGTGGAGATGGTGCACTGTCCATTTTGTTGGTAACGAAATTCATTTCCACGTGCGGACTTTCGTGAAGGACAGTCCCGTTGCCGGGAAATTGAATATCGTCCTGAAATATTTATAACAGGTTTATTTGATGAGTTGTATTGACCATCGGTAATATCCAAACGGAGCTTACTTCTATTATACTTACATGTGTAGTAAGCACAGTATTGCGGTAACCCCTTGATTTATGTGTGATTATGAGTAAGTTTGAAGTGTCTCGTAGATATCCAAGCTAACATTTAAACTATTGTTTGGCAACACGTATACCTTCTAAAATTAAATATTCTTATAATCCGTAATGCAGTATAGTTCTGCAAAACCTGAGCATTTACATCACAGAAGGCTTGAATTTGGTTGTTAAAACAGATTAGTGTAACACCGCTTTGTGCATAACAATTGCTATTTGTTTGGGAATATAATTAAGTTTACTAAAATGTAAACAAATGACCAAATTTTAAATCGAAATAAAGGATAAAAGTAAAGTACTTCTGAACTTTTGTATATTAACAAACCGTTAAATACATATAACACAATAATGTTTTTTTTATAAAATACAATAACGTTAAACAATACCAACCATGTCGTATCGTTTGTTTCCTGTCCTTTGCAGACAAACGGTGGCCATGATGATTACAATTCCTCCACACAGCACAGCGAGGATCACGATGCCGCTCATGGCCCAACTGGACAGGTGCTCGAGCCCCGTCGGACAGTCGGAGTAGTCGCCACATGGGTTCAGCTCGTTACAGACGATGTCATGGGCGATACAGCGTTCGTTGTTGCACCGTCGTTCTGTTGTTCTACACGATCCTATAACAGTTGTTGATTTTCTAGTGCTATGGGTGACAGAAAAATCTTTTTAGATTAGTATTTACCCTTAACGTGAGTTTATTATGTGAACACGGTTATTCAAATTAAAATATAAAAACATAAATTATCTGAAAAAAGAAAGTCCTAAGGAAGAATAGTTTGCATGGGCAAACAAAAGCAACCTCTGTTTTATTGAAGCTGTTTATATATGGTAATGAAAGATGCATAACTCAAGCCCCCTATCACTCCACACCAGACGTAGTCAGTAAATTTTATCATGAGAAAAAATAAAACATGAATTGCACGTTTGTTTAAATTCTACGTTAAATATGTTCATTGAATTAATGACGGACTTCTTTCTTAGAATAGTTTTACAAATATGTATTGGCGGACTATTAATACATATATATGCGATGTTTTGCACCAAAGACAGGAAAGGTGTTCTTTTGAACTATCATTGTCACATATTTATCTAAACACATCTATTGTTAAATAAATGCCCTATGGGCCACGTGTTTGGCGGACTTTTTATTGGAACATTCATTTGTATTCACTGGCTATCCAGCCTATGCAAATATAAACATACATCCCATACTTTAATAGGCCGGTTATCAGTCAGTAATATTTAGTAGTAGGTTGTTTATATTAAAAATGCAATTTAACTTTTCGTCATTTCCGTAGGGCCATAAGTGAGAGCGGGCTGTCGATAGGTCAATTTGCGGACTTGCTTTATCGGCTTAGTCTTATGCATTAACTTGCCAATTTAGTATTTTGCAAATATTCTGTTATTGGCCAGTAAAACTTAATTGATAATCCATAAAATCTCTGTTATGAAAATGAAAGTGGTGCAGACAATGCATTTTATGTGATACAAAAATTCAGAACAAGAAACAGTAGTAGTTTAAATACACGTGAAATTAGATGCAGACAAATAATTTGCGAGGTCAAACACACTGTAGCCCCAGTTCTTTGCATACGACCAACACACTGAATTCTGCGTACCATTGTGTCATTGGTTCACAAATGATGTTCATAGTAAAGTAAGAATATTGTTAAATGCGTAATGTTACGCACTTGGTATGCGTTCAAATGCAATGACATTTATCAGTGTAGTGTAAACGATTTATGATGTAAATGACACAGCCGCACGCGAACTAACCATTCCAGCGTTAACCTAAACATATCGTTGTTATCACTGTCTATTTGTTGTTTGTTCTTTTGGGATCACTGATTAATTGTATACCAATTGGTCAAGTGTTTTGAATAATCAATATATATTATATCGGTGTCCGGCATATTCCACGAAAAATGATTTGCTGGTCTCGGCGCTACGAATAGGACGTTATGCTAATATTTCTATAGATACAGCGTTTACATAGTTTGAAATATAATACTGTAAGTTCGTAAACTATTTTATCGCGTAATTACTTGCAGTCTGATGTCGAACGTTCTTAATATTTTAGTTTAATTTTAATAAATACAAACTCGATTTCAACATTTCCATTTAACAAAATCAACGGCAACAAAATCATTTCCATTAACAACTTTTTACAATTGATATAATTATCAGCCGATTCCAACACTTGCAGCACAACACAATGCAGTTTGTGTCATTTTAACAAACTTGATGGTAATACTTTTGACATAATAATCCTTTTAACGTTTTGAAACCGGAAATATCGTATGAGTGTGTAACTTATTCTCTAGTTATACACATATTTTATATTACCGACGTTTCAGGCTATTTGTTTTTCCCAAGCTATCATTTGTACAGAATTAATGATCGTATATTTGAAATTAAATACGCCGTCTGAGGGGGAAGTGCTAAAGTGCCTATGCAGATAATGTGTCTATTGACGTTTTGTCTATCTTGAATAGAAACCTACCTAGCCTGAACGCTGTGAAGATCATCTTGAAGTAGACATGTGTGTCATAGCCTCGATTTCTATAGAATCTCAGGGACAATTCGTTTCCGGTCGTTGCGTAAACTTTAGTATTCAGCTCAACGTTTAACCGGGAACAGACATGGGACCGCAAACCTGCAATAGATGAAATCCACATCATGTCAATACATGTGAAAATACCGTGCTTCCGTTTTGAAGGCATGTAATAGCGCATTGGACATTGAGCGTTTTGTCAATATTGATAAGGTTTAAACGAGTGTTTGTTTTCTTGTTATACACTTACTGAAATCGATAGAAAAGCTAAAACAAACGATTTCAATTGCTTAAGTCATTTTAATCGTATAAATGTGGTGAAGATGGTTCAGTTAAATTATTAAAAATATTGTCATGTGTGATTACCTTCTTGGACACAGTGCGCGCGTGCGTATGAGCATGCATGTAGTCGTTTTGTGTTTATACTTATACGTGTATTAGTTTAACAAGATACTTGTTTTATTTGTTTTAAAAACTTGGAAATGTTTGTGATTTTTGTATAATAGATAAAACATATATAATTGTTTCAAATATATACTTATATATTATTTGTTACAGAAATGATATTTATAAAGGATAATTTTATCCATTTGAAGTTCATTTTTAAACATTACAAATAAATAATTAAAAAGCATTCCCTTTAGATTTTCGAACACTAGTTTTTAATCTGTCAAATCTGAAGTCCTGACAAAATTTCATTCATAAGTTATTAATAGCTTTTCAATTTCAACATTATATTTATTTCATAAAAATTATGTGTATATCTTAACAAACGTACGATGGCTTTCCCATACCGGCTATGCTTCCTGTGTTTACTGCTGCCATTAACGTTTGTTGACATCATAATTAGTGTTCTTCAATCTTCAATTAATGACATGTTAAATAAAGGACAACTACATGTACCAACCGTAGTCTTCCATGGTCTGAAATGATCGGTTCTTTCTAATTATAACTCTTGTAACATGGCACCAACTATTATAACTTGAGAACAACTTGACTGCAGTTGTATGCGACATCATTCTGTATCGCGATGTTTTAGATTAAACGCACACGTTATACATTGTACGCAGAAATACATAGTAATCACAGTGAACCTATATAACGATATACTTATCAATTAAAGCTATTATTGTTTGTTTTGAATGAACGTTAAATACATTAAAATGTACTCAGTTGCTGTGTACATACTAGGAAAAACGTCTTAAAGGAGCTTTAAAACGAATATGCATGATCATGTCACATATTATCCTAAACGTTTCAGAAAACTAAGTATTTACATACTAAACACGAAAGTAAAAGAAACGCTTAATAAAATTTCCTTTTAAAAGGAATGGCTTGCCATGTTGTGAAGATGAGCCAGGCTCTGAGAAAATCGCCCTCAAGTGAAAAAGTAGTATATGAATATTTTGATACTTACGATATGTTT
>Ga0224511_10000702_pt1 | contig 17363 bp, 11 predicted proteins | sample SF_May12_sed_USG_2_FD_169988 | JGI IMG/M metagenome (GOLD analysis project Ga0224511, IMG submission 169988) | Sediment microbial communities from San Francisco Bay, California, United States - SF_May12_sed_USGS_8_1 | ecosystem: Environmental > Aquatic > Marine > Sediment | place: USA...
ATATTTATTAATGAAATGAACGCTTGAAATACTTGTATTATTCATTGTGATACGCAAACCTTGCCATTGAAAATCTTTATACCAAAACTACACTAAAAATGATTCAATGATGTCTTCCACGGTATTGAAACCGCTCTAGACCTAATATTTTGTAATTGATTTTTATATTATTCTCTCAAATTAGGCGCCGACTGTTTTCATAATAAAAAGTTAATGTTTCGAAAGCAGATGACTTTTTAAGGTATTAAAATCATTTGCACAGCCCTAATATACTGTACCAGTAGATGATAAGGCTAATCTCACCAATTAAGGTTTATCCCCATCTATTTATTTAGATAATATTCGGAAATGGAAGTGTAGTTTTGTCATAGTTGGTCAGATGGCTATTGCTCTATGGTCTCAAATATTGATTAAATAAGTATATGTTACTTATTACCAGTTGATATAAATGAAATGAATAAACTGGTAAATATGCCTCTAATGCTAAGTTCATCACACAAATTTGTTCACTTTACCTAAATGATACCTTTACCTATATATCCAATGTGTGTTAAGTTAATCCTACCTTTAACACGATTTGACAAAGAAATTGAACTGTTCAATGTGCGCTATTTGTGCACGCTGGATACGGGAATTTTCCACAACTTGTTGCCTAGCTGGTTGAGTCACCTTTTTAAAGTTTAAACTTCTCTTAAGATAGTCATCCTGCGTTCCAGGGATATCCATTAATATAATTTGCATTTGTATCGGTACAGCGTTAACGTATATTTCCTGAAGACAATGGTTTGTAGATAATAAGAAACATCGCCAACACTATAGGGACAGCCTTAAGAACACTGACATAACAATAATAAAAAGTTTAACTTAAGGTGAAACAGCCAACACATATGTATATGACATTAATAATAGAACATCGCATAGAGACTTATGGCACATATGTAATGTTAGATAACTATTTTGAAACACTATTTGACACTATATCTCAGTAACAATCATATTCAAGAGAATTGTAGCAAGTGTCAGGATGCGATGCGACCTGCGCGTAAATAATTTACACCGCGCTTTTGTAGTTTGAAGGATTTTGTCAATGTAACCTATTCAAATCTAAACACATTCGATTGTAACCGTGAAAGCCGCATATGTTTGTAAGACTTTAAAAAATAATGGATACAATGTCTGTGAAAGATCGTATAATTGATGGTGTTAAGAATTCGTTTCATTAAATGACGTTATGCCGCCATTTTATTATCAAGTCGTTTGGCGTCTTACGATGACGTCATTACGTTTTGTAGTGTTGATATAATTTATTATATTTATAGACGTTCTAAAGATTGAAACCGTACATACGTGTTTTGCTTATTTGTCGCATTAAAATTGGTGTCATGACAAAACAAAACATAGAACAGCTACTGGCAATAAGAGAGGGGAACAGAAACATAATCGAGAAGAAAACAGGCTCACTAAATGTTGCGATTGTGAAAAATGACACATATTTTGTCGACCTGGCCATGTCAAAGAATAAGACCGCCATGGATTTAGTGTTATTTTTCAACGAGAAGATCTTAGAACTCACACAAGTAGACAACATCGCAAGCGAAATCACAGAGACGACGGACTATGAGATGAATGTGGAAAAAAACATTACACTGAAGAAGGAATTCTTCTCTACACAAACTGCGACCCAGTCTTCTTTAGTCCTCAGGAACATCCATTTTCCGCCATTGCTCTGCAGCCGTCTACCTTTATCGCAACATAGCTCCCGCCGCCGCCGATTTCCGCCCACGCACTGTCGCTAAATACCGCCTACACACCGCCGCTACGCACCACCGCAGACATCCGCCAACACAACGCCGCCGACTACAGACTTCGCTTTGCCACCGACTTCCGCCTTCGCACTGCCGCCTACTTCCGCCTTCGCACTGCTGCCGACTTCTGACTACGCACCGCCGCAGACATCCGCCGACACCACGCCGCCGACTACTGACTTCCGGTGCATCATGGGTACCTTCAGACGACTGTTTCTATGCTTACAGAAAACATGCAACACTAAACGCCTCGCAAACTGTTAGTTCGAATATATCGTCCAATTCGAGTAGCTGTCAAAGACTTCCAAATTAACATCACCTTCATTTGATTGAATTGTTTTAAACTGGCAGTCATTTTGTTGATGTCTCCAAGACCAGCATTCATTTTAATCATTCAGTTTAACAAATGTGCAAAACTGTAATTACTTGAAAACTCAGCTAGAACAGGAAGCCGCTTGTACGATAGATGTTTTACTGACAATGCAAATTATGAGAGGGCAGTCAAGCTACTGAAAGGAGAATTTGGCCAGCGATATAGAATTACCCATGCACAAATGAAAAGATCTTCCTTCGCCCCGCGAAAACGTTCAGAGTTTACGACAAAATGGAGACGCACGTAAGAAGTTTAGAGTCGCTAGGTCAAAATAAAGACACCTACGGGGGGCTTCTAGTTCCGGTTGTCATATACACATTCCGGCAGACGTCAGACGAAACATAGCTCGCAAACACGTAGGCGTCAGCTGGCTTCTATGTGACCCCCGGCGTACCATCTACAGGGAGATTAACATCATAGAGGCCGGAAAAGGCCATTAGACAGGAAGTCGAGCCGTTTTATGCTACAGCGTCATTCTACACTGGAACAAGAGAGATAAAGAAGCTGAAACGCTCTCACACCGTTACTAGGAGAACACCGATCACCTGCTCTTACTGCCATGCGAGTCACAGACCAGCCGAATGTAAGAAGTTTGATACAGTAGAAGAAAGAAAGAAGATAATTAGACAATATGCTTTGTGTTATAACTGTCTCTAGAAGCACACCGTTACGTAGTGCAGTTCACATTCGCGCTGTTACCATTGCCGCGGTAAGCATCTCACAAGCATATGCCAGACGAAAGACAAGACCGCCAACGGTGCTACACCGGAAGCGTCTACTCTAAGACCGGAAGCTGCAGTATTTCACGCCGTCAGCCGTTTACAGTCGGATGTGCTATGGAAGACTGCCCTTAACAGCGTTTGCTCCGTGCATATGCAGACAGATGCTTGCATATTATTTGAATAAGTCATTTATAACAGAGAAGTTTGCTTGCGACCTTCACGTACAGAGAACCGGCACAATGGGTCTTGATATTGCTGCATTTGGAGAAATGATTGATAGGCTCCAACATGTAGACACTACTACCATCTATCTGCTTACAGAACAGAAGACATGCATACCTTTCAACGTGTTGATTGTTTCTTCAATCATAGCATCGATCAACACCAGTTTACAACACAGAGCTGCGAGTTTGCCACATTTGAAGAACTTGCAACTGACACATCCGGCTACAGCTAATGAACAGTTCGACATCTTGATTCTCGTAGACACCGATTACTATTGGAACGTCATATTGGACGAGGGCATTCGTGGTGACGGCCCTACAACAGTGAAGTCAAAGATTGGATATATTTGATCGGGATCTATGAAATCAGACGTTTCATCTGCAAACCACGCCCGTTATGTCATGATTCCCAAAGCAGACGACACCAGTTTTTCTCAAACCATCATTGATACTAGAGAGTAGAGTACGAACATAACAACATATGTCGAAGAACCAAAGAAGCGTTACAGCGTGACCTCACCTCCGTTGCAGAACATCGCAAAACAGATTCTAACAGAGACAAGGGAATGACAAACTATAGACCGTTGCAGCAACTGAACACAGATTTACACCAATTTTGAAAATGTGGCGAACATATTACTCGAATGCACTGAGCGAAACACACAAACACTCCACAAAGACGACACAGGCCATAGCTGTGGGCGATGTGGCGCAGATCCATGATAAATACCCTCGTAGTCGCCGTAGGTCTTACACGCGCCGATCACATGTGGATTACCAGTGGCATCACCCTCAGATCAGTGTTCAAGAATCTGCTCAATTAGATTCTTGACTATATCAACCGCGTGTTATATATACGTGTTTCTTCGTTGAATGTTTAAACGTTTATTGATGCAAACCATCAAAATGAATCTTATTTATACCAAACGAACAAACATGATAATTAGTTAAGCATAACTCGAATAAGTTGGCGGGAGCATATGTAAACCCTGTTGATGTTGACTTATTCGAGTAAAAGTCGTGTTTTATCGTACTAGATCGTATTAAACTGCACTAGACCATACATGTACTTGGAACCGTTAAACAATAGTGTTTCGGATTTCGCTCTGAATGCAGATTGCGATAACAATCCGTGAGCGCGAGTCTCCTTGAGTAATATGATGACACCACTAAGTGATATTTATTAAAGGTTCTTAGTTAACTACACCTTAATAGTGACTAATATTAAATTAAGAACACTTTTCATAAACAAAACTAACTACTTTATTTACAGGTTACAAACAATGAGGCAGTGAAATATTATGAAACAAGCAAAATTGGTTGAAACAAGTGCCAGCCAGGTTTCAAACAAAAATATACTTTCAGAGACAGTAGATGGAATACACAAGGCAAAAGGAGCTACGTAAGTGTAGTTCCTGTACACATAGAAAAGTACAGTAAACGATATATAGTAGTAGGACCTTAAAATGAAACTATAGCAAATGATATAATTAGATTTCACTTAAATGAATAACAAAGAGTTGGGGAATGAAAAGAACTTTGTTATGATGGCTGTGAAGGAGTCTTAGTGGAATGAGCAAAGTATTGCGTGAGCCCACTGCTGATCTGATGGCACGAGACCGATCAGTGCCCGTTGTACTCGTGCACCGTGTGCCTTCAAGTACGGCGGGTTAATAAGCTAATTTAAACTCTGCGGTCAATAGGGATCTTATTTAAACTGAGCAGGAGACTAGACTTCAGTAAACAACAAAGTATGGGGACTTATAATGATAACTTTGTTGTACGGAATTGAAAGAGTTGTAATGGCATTGGTATACGTATAGCGTAAGCCCACTAATGATCTGCAGTCCGAAACCGATTAATGCCCATTGTACCCATGCACCTTGTACCTCCAAGTACGCCAAGTTACTTAACCAATTTAACTCTTTGGTCAGAAAGGATTTAATAACTTAGACTAGAATTAATTGAGTAAGACTACAATTAATTAGCTTATCAATTTTGATCTCACTGTTATGCACCAGCTATTAATAATAAACTATTACCTAGATCAAAAGACGCTTCCAGACATTACATGTATTATTTAAAATAATTCCAAGAAATTACACTTAATATAATGATCAACTATTAGACTTTAAATAAATCATAAATTAAGGAAATGGTCATCTATTGGACCTTTAATTAATTATTATAAGAACAGTCTAACAAGAAAACTTATACCAAGTGATGAAAGGGAAATCCCTCAGGAAGAATAGCCTGCACGAGAAAAAAAGCAGCCTCGGTTTTATTGAAGTTGTTCATCAGTGGTAATGAATGATGCCACACCACTGACGCGCCTAGCGCATGAGCAGAACCCCATTTTCAAATATAAACAACATGCACGTACACTCCATGATCCCTGAGGACCAGAAAAATATGACTACACAATGATGTAGTACGGGGCGACTTTTTACAGCCGCCACACAGGCACTAAACAACAGCTGTAGTAAGTAATATTAAACTGATGAAAGAGAAAGCCCTCATAACAGACATAAAACATGACTGAAAACTAACCTTTGCCCCACAAAACTAAGGCAATACCTTAAGGTTATGTTTCATCAGTCATAACTGGGTGGTATAAGTGTACAGAATGCAAAAATGCTCTGTGAGAGCTACTTTTATACTCCTGCCCAAAATGGCCCTAAAAACATTACACAGAAAATAGGGGTGTGAGATATACCTTATGTAACATAGTTTTCTGCTTTAAAACTAATGAAAAACAAATAAAAAATCAATATGAATAAATGTCTTATAAACACTAGATAACATAACTTACAAAAAATAAAAAATATAATAAACACAAACTGAGAATTTACATCAAAACCATAAAATTCCATGAACACCCCTCTTAAACAATAGAATGACCTAGGGCTAGTTTGCAACAGTCAGTGAGAACAAAGGAATGTTTCATAACAGTTCAGGGCAATTGGCATCCTATTGATCCAATTGAGTGACCCCTATTGTGGACAATTGAGCATCACTATGGTAACTGATAGGCTTGAAGGCTCTGCACTGAGAAAAACTAAGGTGAATAACTAAAAGTGTGTAAGATAGGTTTCCCTTAAAATTTATCTTTTTAGTGAAAAAAACAATGCTAATGATTTTTTATGGTTATAACAATAAATATTATGCAACATTAAAAATGATATTATGCAAGATTATTGGCATACATTAATTTTGCCACAATAGTATTAAAATCGTATGCACACGACCAGAACGCAGTGGAGTCCCTTTACTGGTAAATACATTATTTGACGTGTTCTACTGTGTGAATCAAAGCCGCGATTTGTTTATACATAAATGTTTCATGCAACGGCCGTCTTATATATAATAGTGACCGCCATTTGTATTATGGCACAGGCGCTTAAAGGTGGTTAAGTTTTTTCTGTCTGAAACCCCAAAGTTTAAACATTGGATGTTAAGTATGTTTCATCATACAATAGTCATCTACCGCACTTATTGATATTATGCGCCATGGGTATATACTGACTATTCCCGGGGTGACATTAAACGAAGAAATATAAAGGAATTTATTAACAAAATATAAAGAAATACACTTATTATCTGATACACAACTCTTTAATGATTGCTTTCAGACAAGAAGTGACGTCAATTGTGTCTCTGTTATTTTGTTCATACACAACAACAACAACAACAACAACAACAACAACAACAACAACAACAACAACAACAACAACAACAATAACAACAACAACAACCACAACCACAACCACATCAACAACAACAGCAACAACAACAACAACAACATCATCCAATTTTAATTCACGTTTTAAGGGTCAATGATACAAAATACATCCGTTGTAGAGCAAAACAATATAATCGGCATACCAGAAATATGTAAATATGCATGAATACATACTTGTACTTAAATTATATTTTCCCATTAACAAACTAATCTTTTATAGCTATACATAGCATAAAACCTCAAACCAACGTTTAATTGTTTTAAGCTTTCTCCATGTAACAAACAGTATAAATGTATGTGGACATGTCAGGTTTATGGACACCAGGACGATAATGCTCGTACAAAAACACACAGAACCACACAAGACACAATAATCCAAAATCAAGAAGGGATGAAAAAGAGAGAATCCTTAGTACAGAAAGTATTCTGCCTGTGAAATACATCAAGGATCCATGGCAGGGGGCACGTGTAAAAAAATAAATGGTAAACGTAATATTTGGACCAAAGCATCATTTCCTTCCCTCCTTATACGGTTTCGATAAGAAAATTGATTATACAGCCAAATACTAACAGTCATGCAACTCTTGACAAAAAATAAACATGAATACAAAGACTAAATTTAAACAGATGAAAGGGAAATCACCTTGTTAAAATGATACCATAAGAGTGTCGGATAAACAAAAATATTCATGCTTATTCCTACGAATTCTGAGCTAAACGATTTTTTTAAATAGTTGTTTACAAGTTATTGTTGTATTGCTATATGAAATGTGTTCTTAATCAAGAAACGGAGTTAATATCTATACTAAAGATATTGTATTTATAAGTGTGTTTTTAATGGAAAGACATGCATGAATTCTGGTGCGGAGTAATATAGCGCGAGGTCAGGAGAGCAATATTTATTTACGCCTCAAAACGAGTACGTATTTTTCCATATCAAACCAATAACCTTTTTATTATTCGCTTTACATGTCAGGGGGCACAATCACAAAACGCTCGCTAGCAGTTATTTTAAATCTCTTCAACAAAATAAAAAAATGTCAAAATATGGTATTCAAAACAAAAAAAAAACTAATTGTTGTTATATGAATGTTTATTCAAAGGAATAATATTTACATTCTCTCGTCATTTTCTTTAGGAAAAAATAGCGTTTAATTTGTGTATTGCGCGGCGCTCTGGGACCGCCTCGAGGGAGTGACATCTATTGTCAACCAACCCTTTGACTGGCAGTTGCTTAGCGCGAATAAATATTTTACAGTACTTCTTGTCTAAATTGAGAAGAACACGTGTTTGCATCCTGTTCGATTGTTGACATTCTTTACTTGATGGGTCATTATATGCAGAAGCAAAAGTGACGTTTCCCTTTGTTATTTTCCACACTAGTACTTACTCAAATTATTTAAGAAAAATAAACATTAAACACATTATATATGCGTTTTATTTGTGACGTATTTGTAATACACCATTTGAAAACCAAACGCACTATGTGCACTGCGAGTACTATAGTTTTAAAAGAACAGTTATAGCATCTAATACATTTTAGCAATAATTCCAAAAACAATTAAAGACATTTTTGTGTGTTAGGCCGTCTATTAATTTCTTAAAATGACAACACCACCGTATAAGGATAAATCTATTTCTTTTGCGTAGGAAGCCTCTCAGTGCCTATGACTTTTAAAAGGCGTGTATTAGCTGTTCCCAATGCAGGATTTATCCCACGCGTTGTGCCCTTATGACACGCCATATAGCCATCGCAAATTGTTAAAATATTTGTTTGAGCGCGCTTCACGGAATTTTCAAACCTCCGTCTGGGCGTTTATACTCCATATGCGTACGAAAATAGCAATCAATCCTTAATTATTAACATGAATTTATTATATTTGTCTACTAGAGGTTTTAGTTTAAATGTACAACGCAAAAAATAGCCAGTTACTCTATTTTTTAGTAAATCTACGTTATTACTCATTTGAAATTTATGTGTGAAATTCTGCTGTACATATTGTGCTTCGGTCCCGGGTAGATGTAGAACTACTGTGTTGTAGGTGTCCAGCGGTTAAATCCTTGTCGTGTTTAGTCCCAAACGTAATAATTACTCCCAATGAATAACCCACTTGCACATGGACAAGAGGCCATATATTACTACGCAAAATGTAGTTCGTATAACTGCGAAGGGGACGTGTATAACTTGGTCATGTGTAAACAACGTCAAACTCGATGCGAAATTAAACTTTTATGAATTATGACATCATACAAATGCAGGAAAATTAAGAATTTTGGTGTGTTACGTCATAATTAAAACAATAAGAAAACGAAAGTAGCTTGTTTTTGTTTACACACTAGATATAATTTTACGTGCACCCTTAACCTAAAAATATAATATAAGGAAACGTATTTGCGTATGTAATAATAATAAATATAGACTGATGTTGTACATTTTTCTACCATATGACGACACCAAATCATCTGTCATTCAAGCAATATTTTAGTCATCCTTCAAATCATTGTGCGGTGATAATGCAGATGATATTTATTGCAGTATAGTTGTATCGTAGTCCAATAAAGGATAAACAAAAAATCCATATATTTCACATTACCTTTACGATTGTATTATGTTTTGGATTAGTACATTCAAAAGTACACGTACTAGCGCATTTATTATCATATGGATATGTGAAATGAGATGCATTTATCAAAGTATGACTTTAAAGACTTTTGAAAACGTCTTCATCCCAATGCAAGGGTATGGAATTCCAATATATGCTTAACAAACTAAAACATTAAAAACTGCATTGATTTTATATATGTGTATGTACTTTTAGCTGTTGTTAAATGTCCTACAGTAAATTTCAATACTTGTTAACCTTAGGAATTACTAAATGTATCTATCCTACTTCAAATCATCATAAATAGCATGTTTAGACGTACATTGTGCAACCCATTTTATACTGAGCTACGCGAAGGGCCACTAAACATCTGTATGGCGCATTTTTTTGGGCCAAAAGTACCTATCGTAACTATTCCCCTAGGAATCCAAATTGACCCAAATCTAATTTGACCCAAATCTCGAGTTACTGATTGGTCGGAATACAGCTACAGTTTGAGTTTTAGTGAAATATTGACCAATCAGGGGGCGAATTAGAGCTGTAGCTTGAGATTTGGGTCAAAAGTACCTACCGTAACGATTGCCTAAAAATCCAGCTGTAGCTGGATATCGAGCTACAGCTCTAATTCGCTATAAATAACATCAATCTATCAAACATCGAGCTGTAGCTGGATATCGAGCTACAGCATCGAGTTGTAGCTGGATATCGAGCTACAGCTCTAATTCGCTCCCTGATTGCTCAAAATCCAGCTGGATTTCTAGGGGAATCCTTACGATAGGTACTTTTGGCCCAAATCATGCGCCATACATCTGGCTGTTTTTTTTATTGTATTTCTTCTTTCAGACCATAATTTACGTTGCTTTGTATTAGACAATAAATGCTTTATGGCATTTGTTCTAAAAACTATAAAAAATCTATCATTTTTATAATTTTTTATTACTTTTGAAAAACAGTAATTCTCCAGATCATTCTTTAAATGCCAGTCGTGTCTATTTTACACAGTCTTTTATACAAGTGAACATTTCCTAGGTATAAATAAAATAAATTATTTATATATATATTTCAAATAGCTACAAAACCAAACATAAGTACTAACACGCATGTGTGAATATTAACAAGACATTAGTTTAATCAACCCATAAAGGATTAGTACAGGTAACCCATGGTATCGTTTTATGTAAGTTTTATACACACGTTTCATCAGTCTTGTCATTTTAAAAGAAATTTATATACAATTTATGTGTTAATATTGAACAGATGCCAGACAACATGGATCTTCCCTTAGAGTCCATACCGTCTGTTGATGCAGAGCCTGTCTCGCCAAGAAATGTATTGGAGTCAGAGGTAGATCTAGAAGAAGAAACATTTACAAAACATCCCGCTTCTGTAGAAACACAGACGTTATTTCTAGAGAATTTAACACACGACAGGCATATCTCCTCGGAAACCCCTCTTGGAGGAACTCAAGATATATTTGGACGTATTGGGGTATCTTTAACTGAAATCACTTCTGATCGCAAAGATGTTTTCATAGAAGGAAACGCTGGTGTTAGGGAGGAGCCACTGCCAATTAGTACACGTTCTATTCCAAACGACTGGAAGTTTAAGCAGTTCATTGTTGAACTAGCAATGATGATTGGGGAAGAAGATCTTGAGCTGTTAAAGGCACGATTTTCAGGTATTGGATTTTTTTTTCGAAAGCACATGTGCATGACAATTAAATATTTTAAAATATATGGACAACATTTTATTTTCATTAGAAGTTACATTCTATAATCATTTTTATAATACATTGATTTCACCAATTATATTGACACTATACAAACACTTTTACAGGTGAAGGTGCTTTAGGAAAACGAGTTTTAGAACAAACAAAAACAGCTATTCGGCTTTTCGAACATCTTGAAGCTATTGGTTTATTGTCAAGAGTCAATCTTCTTTTTCTACAAAAAGCTCTATTTGATATACGCCGAATGGATTTAGTCGAAGTAGCGATAGACTATGCAAGAAACGTGAACACGGAAGTTTGCTTCTTTTCCGCACTACCAGTGCCAGGTATATAGTAGCATACTCTAACCCTAATTGCTAACGCCCCCTGTATTATTTTCTCCATATCGTCTTTATTTATTATCCGACATTTATCAACTTTTCAACATATGTAATTTAAAACAGTTCGAATCATTTTTCGATAAAAGTTTAACCCATAGGTTAGTTTGTATTTTAAAAAACACTGTTTTTATAAGATAACCCCATTTTGGAAATTCACAAACCGCGACCCAAATTGCATTACAATTTTCACTAAGACAAACGTATTAAACTGTGATTTATAAATACTTTATTGCACAAAGTATTTAAGCCCAGCAGTATTTTACCATTCACACACTTTTGTTCTTAGTGTTTATGTTACCAAGGTAATGATTTCTTAAAGAAACGTTTGTACCTAAATGGCGCAACGAAACACGTTTAGTTAAGCACAAAACCAAAAAACAATTTCAGCCGCTTTTCTTTACATGTCCCTTAAGTAACAACTTCATATGAATATACCAGTGCAGGTGAAGTTACATTTATGCGATTTCGGCGCACCTATTATAAGCACTTCCGGTCGGCGCGGGCTGTATATATTGATGTTTAAGTGCGGAGGTATTACTATTCAGCGAAGTTATTGTTAATAGATTATCAATTTTGGATAGGATATAATGTTATCATCCATTTTGGACTTATTTTGATGAACAAAAACAACACGCTTCATTAAAAACGCGGTCATAACTGATGACGTCATCAATGTTTATCAAACGCTTTCCGAAACAGATTTTGTCTGGAAAACATATTTGTTTGATTATTTGCTATGCATTTATGCCATATTAAAAATATAAAACAATGTTGGCAATCCTTGCTTAAATTAGCTTGTTTTAAATTGGAACCTGCATAAACGCCAAACGCGCTTAATAAAAACCTTGTACACGTGCATTAGATTTGCGATTAATTAATAACTTTGTGTCTTTTATATTCACCTTAAAATTCTAAACCATTAACAACCAAATTTTATACAGTTTAGAACAACGTTGGCTAGCGTAGGGACAAAACGTCAAAATCACATGTGACGTCATAAAGTCGCCGACGTGTCAACAATTTCAAAATTTTAAAAAGCGTGGAAAAGAGGCTTTGTAAATGTGCATTGTTGAGAAATTTCGTAATATTACATTCTTTAATCACCCTATAGTGTCAAATTGAAAATGGGGGCGTTGGAAATTTGTTTGAGTGTATATGAACTCAAAAACCATACTAGATATCTTATACAACATTTAAGTTGGTACCTGTGATTATTTCGACATTAAAAATACGTAAATTGGTTGACATTTTCACATCGACAAATGTACTCCGTGACTTATACGGTAAACTAAGTATCAATCATTTGATAATGCTCTAAGCCACCCGCTTACATAAAGTTAATTCATTATCTAGAATATAAGTCTTAAGCAACCGATACACAGTGCGAACGCATCTATTGGCTGTGGATTTCACATTTAATGCATTGATGTATTTAATTGTGGATGATGCATAGCAGATAAGATTTCTTAAATAATTGCGATAATTGTTTTCGGGTCAGATATATCAGTTGATAAGAACACTTCAATTGTTGGAGTCGCGAGTCTGATCCCTTTCGCGGTTTAAACTTGTTGAGATTGTTAAGGTATGACCTTCCTAATGGATTCACATATTTGCAGCAAGGAAGAGATTTTATAAACCTTTTTTATTTAAATATATGCCATTTTAAGACGATCCACCGCTCAACTTTTCTCAGTTTTTGGATTTTTGATTTTATAAACAAGTTTGAAAACTTTCATTTTATTCATATTTAAGGGGGTTATAAGGTGTAAAATTACTTCCCTTTAATTAAATTTAAGCAGATATAGGTAATTTGCATTTTAAAAAGATTTTCTACGGTTGAAAACTAAAATCATAATATAAATCACATTTTCATGAAAAAAAAAACACTTTTAAAATAATAATAAAAATGTGTATCCTTCATAGTCCATAAGGATGTCATAACCTAAATGTTATATTATAAAACACACATACACATACCACAATAACTAATGCAACACTTATATCCAGCTCAGAATAAGCGTCTTCAATAATGGAGTCCATCTTTATATCCCAAAATATATCGTTTAATTACCTACAACTGATATAAGCGACGGGTGAATTACAAACATAGCATTACATTTACCGTTGACATTAAAAACAGTTGGTTTTTCTCTTGCGACATCAACATAATTTAGTAGAATAATCGTTGCATGCAGATGTAATTTTCTAACGTTAGTATTAAGTTCAACAGTATGAGCATTATAATTTTATTTAAACAAAAAACTGAGATTATATTTTAAAATAAATCCTGGATATGACAGTGATAAAAACGGATATAATCTTGATTAAGAGTTCAAAAACGTTCAAGAGCCAATCACAGCACAGATAATTTTCAAATGCAGTTCCGAGTGCCTTTTCATATATTGGGTCATAACTAGCTCAATATCCAGTCGTCTGATTTAGCAATCATGGGTGTCTGAGGAATTCATGGAATCGCCCGATTGAACAGTGCTCAATGCATATTTCGCGCCTACTTCAGCTGGTGTTTAGTGCCTCTGTGGCGGCATTAAAATGTCGCCCGTACTTCTTCATTTTGTAGTTATATTTTTCTGGTCCTTGGGGACCATGGATTGTATGTTGTTGACATTTGAAAATAGCGTTCTGCTCATGCGCTAGGGGGCGTCGGTGGTGTGGCATCTTTCATTACCACTAATGAACAGCTAAAATAAAACCGAGACTGCTATTTTCCAATGCAAGCTATGCTTCCTGGGGGATTTACCTTTCATCAGTTTAATTGAGCTGTTAGTATAGGTTATGGTTCATATATAACAAGTGTATGCAAAATAAATGTAAGCTAACGGTAGCTTCAGTGATTAAGGATTTCGACGACATTGAAACAGATTTCTGCGGGACTTCTACGGTATCTACACAATGAAAGAAATAGGCATGAGCTATTCCCTAGAGTGGATGAATCGACATTTCCTAGATTGTATATAGCACTTGACTGTAGGTTGCGCGAACTTATAAATACCGGTGTATTTGTGACGTGTGTGACCTAGGAAAATGTTACAAATGTAAACAACTATTTATATATTATAAACAATATTTTTTACACAGTTTAACCAGCAAGAAGAGGTAAATTGGTCAACTACAAAAAATATGTTTATTACAAAGCTTCTTTTATGCATTTTACTTATTGGTTTTAAACTGTAAAGCCTTCATGCATACTTTTAACAGAAACTTGGCTAGATAATACAGTCTTTGACTCTGACAATTAATATACATAACTATGTTATCCATAGAACGGACCGCACTCGCCATGGAGGAGGAGTGTGCATATATATTCGTCAAGACATTGCTTTTAACGCTAGAACAGATTTTAACCACCAGGAACTTGAAGAAACTTTTATTGACATTTTATTTCCAAAATCAAAACCTATTTTATGTGGAGTGATTTTAATACTAATTGTTCTTCAACAGGTAATTTTTCACTTATAAATAGTTTAAACTCCGTTTGTGGTATGTTTAGTTTTAAACAATATATCAAAGATTTTACCAGAATAGCTTCCACATCGACAACTATAGATTTAATTCTTGTGTCATATCCAGATAAGATTTCTCAGAGTGGTGTTATTGATTGTTGTATTAGTGACTATTTGATGACATTTTGTACTAGAAAAATTACTAATGCACATATTGTGAAACATTATGCTGTAAATGTTGGATCTCTTAAACATTATTCTGAAGAAAGTTTTTAACAATCTTTATTAGGATGTGATTGGACGTCAGTGTTATATTGTGACAATGTAAATGATGCTTGGAACAATTTAAAATCAGTTTTTATATCAAAAATGGATTCAATTGCTCCAGTCAAGTCTGTCCGCATAAAACAGACAACTGAAGAATGGGTTGACTCCGAGGTTTTACAAAGCATTAAAGATAGGGACAAGGCTTTTATAATTACAAAAGAAACAAAACTGAAGAAAATTTTAACTATTTTAGAACCATCAGGAACAAAGCAAACCAGATTATAATGAGTGCCAAAAAGAATTATTTTAAACCATCTGTAGAACACAACATGTCTGATTCTAAATCTTTATGGAAAAGTCTGAAAAGTTTAGTCTTACCTAATAAAGCTAGTCAAGGTTCAAGTTATATTGGTTTGAATATTAATGGGGAAGTCTGTTTTGACAAAATAAAGGTTGCAGATCAATTTAATTCTTTTTAGCAGGAAGCGTTAGCTTCCTGCTATAGTTATACAGTGCGTTTTCAGAAAGACTGATCGAGGAACTACTTAAAAGTATGCAATATTACGTCATTTTTACTGCCTGTTGACCGTTTTTCTAATACGCTTAATAGTGCTGAGGCTTTGCAGCGGTATTTAGGTTAATTTACGTTATAAGAGACAACTGTAATATATAGTTGCATAATATAGATGGAAATGCGTGACATGATGTTATTTATTGATGTTGATTTCATTTCAAGAAGATCGTAACATGAATACAAGTGAATAACAAATTAGCAGTAATGAGCAAATGAAGGCAGCTGAGATCCGACAATTAATGAATGTTTTGTTTGCATCCTTCTGTGGTGGAAGGTATCTAACATGACCACATTCAACGTTTAATTGAAGGTTAATCATTTTTGTTGTGAAATGATATTTTCGAATATGACATATGTACTCCATTACGTCTTCGCCGCGTAATCCGGGAACGTTTTGGCAGGCAATTGCGCAGTAGATTTAATCAGCAAAGAAAGACAATAGCGAAGAGAGGCGAATTTTATCAAAGAGCATCGTATTACGTGAGTTGATTTATTTGTTGATATGACAGTGTTTTAATGGTTTCCTCAGGTCTTTTTTAAATAGTAAATCATACATAAAGTGGCATTTGATGGGATCTTAATCGGTGTGTAAGCAATTGCACAGTAATTAGTAAAGAAAGGCGGCCATCTTGTATATAATCATGGTTTACTTTTCCACGTGAGTCGATTTGTATTTGTGTTGCAAACTAAGTTGTGTGGACATTTTATTGAAGAGCGCGTTACTGCAATCGGACATTGTTCGAAATGTAAAATGGCATTGTTTGACGTTATGGATGCACTCTGGTTAGGTTTTTGAGAAAGAAAAATTTGACCTAATTAGCAAAGAATTAGTGTCTGCGCATAACACGTTCCTTTTCCTCGAGAATTGTTGAGAATGTGAGGCCCTCATCGGGGTAGTTTACAAAAGGATGTCCTAGGAGGCCGTTTTCAAACGGGTTTTGTTGAAGGCCGTTTGTAAGCGGCCGTTTTTGCCGCAGGTAAATTTTCATTATGGCTACCTACTACTTAAAAAGTTTGGACGCGTTGTTTACATTTAAATGTGTATGTTTTTATCCCAAGAAGCGAGCATGTCTAGTACTTCAACATATTAAAACCACATGTATTGGGGAAGTTGGTAGCAAGAGCAATCATAAATAATTTAGGAAACGACTTTGGAACGAACTACCGACTGAGATTAAGAATGCCCCAATTTGGCAACTGTACCTGCATTTGCAAGTGGACTGAACAAGTTGTATGCTTTTTATATTGATGTTTTCATTGAGTTATTTTATGTTTTCATTAAACTTTCATAAGTAAATTATAAGTCACAAATTGTCTATGTTCAGGACTTGCGCCTGCCTTATGTAGTCAGTATTGACTTTTGGCAGTATAAAGTTGAAGTTGAACAATCAATCCTGGACATTGTGGCCATGATCGAAAAGGAGCAACAGCGAAAACGCTTTGTAATTTCATTATGGTGCCTCTATATTATTATATTTTTGTA
>Ga0224511_10000703_pt1 | contig 17353 bp, 4 predicted proteins | sample SF_May12_sed_USG_2_FD_169988 | JGI IMG/M metagenome (GOLD analysis project Ga0224511, IMG submission 169988) | Sediment microbial communities from San Francisco Bay, California, United States - SF_May12_sed_USGS_8_1 | ecosystem: Environmental > Aquatic > Marine > Sediment | place: USA...
AAAAGTTGTGCGGTGGATCGTCTTAAAATGCGATATATTTAACTTAAAAAAGGTTTATAAAATCTCTTCCTAGCTGCAAATATGTGAATCCATTAGGATGGTCATACGTTAAACTCTGAAATGTGTTCTGGCAAACGATGTATAGCATAAAGCAATACAATATTATAACACTATCTGTGATTGCTGACATGAGGTGTGATGGCCATCATTAACCATCAAGACAAACCTTTCTTAATGTCGTTGTCCCATAAAACATTTAAATAGCGACACCTTTCTGCAACTTATTAAGATATTTGCCGAAGCTAATGTCAACATTACTGTTTATTATGTTTTTTTGTTGGCCAATAGGTTTATATAAATTATGGTTTTTGGGTGACAAAGTTATTTTTGAGAACTTTCATTGCCACTGATAAACAGCTTCAATAAAACCGAAGCTGCTGTTTTCTCATTCAGGCCTTGTTTCCTGAGGGCTTCCCTTTCTTCAGTTTACTATATATACGATGGTTTTCAAGATGGCATTTTCTTTTTTTCCATTTAAAGATTGAATGTTCCGTTAGCTAAATTAAAAGACGACTCGTAAAAAGTACAATGTTTACAAATGTATATCCAAACGCATCATGCCTTTATCATATTCAATAACAATAATATAAAAAGTGTACATACAGTCATATCTTTTATTACGTTTCAAATTGAGCAACCCTTAGAACGCTATTAAACAGCGCGTGTTGTGTCATAGTCAACCTGTCAAATGTCAAATAAATGTAGAGAAAATAAAGTCAAGTGTGACCTGTGGGTACACATGTTCTGTCCCAGCCCATTCCAAGCTGTGTAATCTATTCAAGGTCTACAGTAGAACTAGGTTGATGTTATTAAAATTTAAAATGACTGATGGCAAATGATTCTTTATTGACCTCGTCAGTACCATCATAGTAAATGTGTTATTCAGGATTGTGAATTCCTGATCAGTTGATTGAAGGTTTTTGTAGCAAATCGCCGAGATGCGCGCTGTGCAGTCGCCAGCAACGCTGTGAAAACACTGTGCAAACTCCTAGAACGCCATGCGGCGGCGCTTATTTTGAACATGCTCAAAACAAACGTCGCGGCATGGCGTTTGCACTTTGCACAGTGTGTTAGACACCGCGCTGTGGGGTGGTTGTGGCAACGCTGTAAAGTCTTCTTCAGCGCCGTGGGCACGCCGCGTGCACGCTGTAAACACGCCTTGTACTTGGCGCTTGCAATGCATTTTAATTATAATATAAGTAATCATAAAATGTATTCAAACATAATTATTTTAATGAATACAAATTGTATTTAAGTATCATTAAACTTACACAACTTAGAGATTGACCATAGTTTGCCTTTAATTTAAATAACAAGTTGTTTAACAAAAATAAACCTCAACTAAAACACATCATTATAAAAGCTATTCGATGTACACTACTAAGCATATGTGTGTTACTAAACATGTTGCAAGTCCTGCGTGACTTTAAACAATTTAACAACTGTTAAACACTATGACAAATTGCTTCGAAAAGTCAAAATAGATCAATATGTTCGCAAAAAAATGGTTGCTCAAAATATGGAAAAAGGTTTAAAAAATCTTAAACGCTATGATCGCCGTGAGAACGCTGTATGTGCGCCGTGAGCGCGCCGTGAACACGCTGCAGCAACTTCTTGCGCGCCGTAGAAGCGTCATTGACGCTATAAAGACGCTGTTGGGAACGCCGTGTGGACGCTGTAGGGACGCTGCGAGGACGTTGTGTACACGCTACATGTATTACTGGTACATTTGATATTTTAAGCGTATTTCGCGGCGACCCCATAGCGCGCTGGCATGTTTTCAGAACTCTGTACAAAGTTTACAAACGCTGTGGCATCGCCGTTTGGTAAGTATATTTTAATTTTACGTGGGATAACCGACGATGCTGAACTGTAACTCAAAATAACCCTAAAACATTTAAAATAGACAAAAGCGGTATGCGCTCACTGAATGAGCTATGACAAACAATAGCACTAGCTTCCACGGCAACAATATTGACATAAATGACACGATTATAAGCGACTGTCAAACCTGAGTTTCATTATGCAACGAAGACTTTCCAACGATGCAGTAATGTTAACTCATCTGCACATTCGAAGTGCCAAAATGCACATCACTTCAATACTAATATTTATTCTGATATATGTTTAATTAAGACGAATTCTAGATCAAACAACAATTAACAGTCGTTTTTATCCGTCTTATACTTTCTGCACAAAGAGTTAATACTCATCCAAAAAGAGACGTTAACCTTATTCGGATCTTACTGATATAAATGTCTTCTATATGTACCGAATGTAATTGGACCAAATGAGTTTTTCCATTTCCTGCAGACGACCACATGTTGCGATAGTAGTTATTATTTCTAATTGTCCATGCTCATTTCACCAGACTTACACATTGTATGATGGTAAAATGACGAGAAATACCTCTTTATATCTATTTTATTCAAAGTCTAAAAATCTCAAAGATTGTGACAACGATCAACTAATGTTCAGTATTAAAATTAAACAATGTGTGAATAAAAATTCAACTGCATCAATACAGAATACGATCCACTCAGTAATTGTCATATCGTCTAACGCTTGTAAGATTTAAGACATGTTGTCATACAAAACGAACCAATCAATACACCTATACTTGTTTAATTTCAAGTAATATAATAAGGCAAACTTGCTCTCGATGTCGGGCCATTGTGTCCAGCAGACATAATACATAATATTATTTACACTGATTGCAGACTATAGTGTCCTATTTCTTGAACAAAAATAATGAATTATGTATGGTAACATGTTGACGGTTCTGTTATTAAACGCCAAGCGTCTCCTTCACAAATTACAGTTTAAACGATTTTAGAGATATGTTAATATTGTGAACGTATTGTCTAAATTGTGTTCGTTGTGTTAAAAGATATTCAGGTCATGTCAGTGATTATGTATTAGGACAAAGATAAGATGTTAAGAGATGTGTTTATATTGTAACTTGTAAGCACATTTGCCAAATGTTATTTATTGGGTATTACTTGTAATAAATAAAATTCAGGGAAGCATAACACAATAACACGCATTGTAAGACATCTTTTAAAAATATTTTGACGAAAACGGTCCGCTTTCTCATCTTATGTGTGTTTTTAAAAAAACAGTATTTGTATTTTGCAAGTACATGTCATTACTCTTTTTATTCTTAATTCTGCACACAAACCTTATTGCTTTAATATTATACAACAAAGCGTTGTTGTGCAGATGTTTACGTAAATGCTACGCGAATACAACATTTATCATCAATATGATAAAGCCCTTTGTTTGTTTTTTTTAATCTTAGGCAAATCCAACATTAACCGCACCCTCTAACTATACACAATTATCCTTACCAAGAACAAATAATTACGCGTTATTTACGCTAGGAAAATACCTGATAACTCCTTAATCAGATACCAGTCGTGATTTCTATTGAGAACACGAAGCCCAATGTAACCTCGAGTATTGCCATTAGTAAGGACAATTCGCCCTCATGTTCTGCCGCTGAAGGTTGTGAAAGCTGGACAAAGACCAGACATTTAGCTGTATAGCGTTATTAACGTGTTATTAAGTTACATTGACTTGCATTCTACACCAATAACCAAACATCCGTGATCGTGGTGGATATTCGTGTACGACCATGTAGTTGTTTAATAGACCGACAATCTTGTTTGTTGACTATTTATATTCAATGCATGCTAATGGCGTTTTTAATATTTCTTAGTTGCAACTCGAGACATTGTTGCAACAGGCGAAATGAAAGGAAAATTCCCCAACTGTCAATCATGATCATTTATAACAGTAACAGTGTTCATTTTAACCGATGTAGTAAGGTTATGAGTATCAGGTGACACTTTTTCCTTTTCTAAGCATTTTTAGCTGAGCGCTGGTCTCAGTTTGTCATTGCTATTATGTGTCCTTTTTATTTGGACGTAGTGGCACCATCTTAAATGTGCCTTAATTCACACAATATATCAAGATCAATGACCGTTTAAAAACAAGTTTTGCAGTCCTCTGTTTAAAGTTCTATAACATTTTAACGAGATAATTACATGTGGCACAAATTGCTTTTTTAATTGCATAGATCCGATTCCGATCTTATAAGTTAACAACGGTAGTATCAGTCCTGCTAATACGTTTTCCCATGCATTATTTATCCGTTATTGGAAAGTGAAGGCCCACTTTAAGATACCTTTGTCTGATAGTAACTTATACACGGCATTACCATGTTTGGATTGAGTCCTACTTTTAAGTATTGAGTAACGATTACATTTTATAAATTTAAGTATATTTTATGCAAGCACAATGTATTGGTTATTGTTTTTTACTTTAAAATATTATTAAAAAGGTTTCTAAATTTCAAAATAGTTCATTATTTTACAATCATTGTAAATGATTTATCAAATGAATAAAGCTATCATGTTATGGCTAGTTGCTAAAAAATTAAAATGTTTACCAAAGACAATATTTAAACATTTGAAACATAATAAAAATGGGTATACGAAACACAATAAAACAAGTCTGACAATAAAGACATTTTAGAGGTCATTACCTATATACATTGGGCACTAAGTACCAAATAGTACATATTAATACAAGGTCAATACAAAGCAGTGTGCCCAACAAGCAAACAAGTACATAAACTTACATGAACATGCAAACAGCGTGAGGCCAATGGGGTTAATTTACATAATACAAATAATACTGATTTCTTATTTCAAAAGCTTTATATATAAATGTTGATAAGTTTCTATTATTATAATAACACGTTGATAACGAATCTGTAAAATAGTATGAAAAAGTAACAAAGGGCAGTAACTCCAAAATAATAAAGCAAAGAGTTCTGTTTTCTGTGCACTGCACTTCTTCACTTAACGCTATATCCACCTGTGAAGATTGGAGTCAGAAGTGCTTTCTGGAATCATGGATTGTATGGTTATACATTTTAAAATAGAATTCAGCTCATGCGGTAGGGGGCGTTAGTGGTGTGGCATCTTTTATTACCATTTACTACTTTAATAAAACCTAGGCTGCTATTTTCCCCATGCAGTCTATGCTTCTTGGGCACTTTCTTATTTCTCAGATGAATTCATACTGTGAGAGTAAACTGTGGACAAAAACAAATATGAAAATCAACAAAGAACAATAACTCAACAGTATTAAGCAGAAAATGATTTTATTGCACTGCACTTCTACTCGTTAACGTATGACCATCCTAATGGATTCACATATTTGCAGCTAGGAAGAGATTTTATAAACCTTTTTTTATTTAAATATATGGCATTTTAAGACGATCCACCGCACAACTTTTCTAAGTTTTTGGATTTTTGATTTTATAAACAAGATTGAAAATTTTCATTTTATTCATATTCAAGGGAGGTAATTAGATGTAAAATTACTTCCCTTTAATTTTATTTAAGCAAATATAGGCAACTTGCATTTTAAAAAGATTTTTCGACGGCTTAAAAGTAAAAGAATCATATATATCACATTTTAATGAAAAAAACTTGTTTATTTTTTTTATAAAAAAAACAAATGTGTATCATTCATAGTCCATTAGGATGGTCATACCTTAAAATGTATTTACCTACACAGTTTCTTGCTAATACCTTTTGTAGTTTAAGAGTTATTTCCCGGACAAAGGGTTCACGGTGTAAACATAAAAGAGGGCATTAACTTTTAATTTAGGCAAGGCATAGTTATGGTACGTTGTGCACTGTACGTTAACTCATTGAGTTTTTTGTTGTCGATACCGCTTAAGGTTTCAGAGTTATGCCCCGGACAAGATGAGGACGGGCGGCCGGGTATACGGACGGACGGACAAAGCGACGACTATATGCTCTCCTTACGGGGAACATAAAATTGGATATTTCGCACTACATCAACTATATGAGCCGATTCAATGTTCCATTGCATTAATTTTTCTTAAAACCTTTTGTTCTTACAAGTCAAGCAGAGCTGTTGTGTGGGTTTTTTTTTTTATTTTATTACACACAGAGAACACAGTAGATCGTCGGACAATTATTGCAAACAAGAGCCTAACAAACGACCAAAATAAAGAAAGAGCTAAGCACCCTTTTTACTAACGAATGAATGAAAAATCAACCAAATGAGAAAATGTTTGAACAGACGTAAGAAAGAATTTCTGAACTCAGTCATTGTTGGAGTTTAAGTATATTTTACATACCTTTTTAACACGATGGTTTGCTAAGAAAATGTTATATGGGTCTTTGTGTAATATAATCTTAATTGATATGTGAACGTTTTCATACATCACAGGTAAACAATTTAAACAATAGTGTTGGTAAGTTTACCTTACAATTTTTGTCCGTTAAATCAGAATTACTGGACAAAATCGTGTTTCCTTTTTCCTGCAAAAGTAAATCTATCTCAATCCCGATCATATCCTATTCCAGGGAACAATATGTTATCCAGAAAACATAATTATTTAACAGTGCACGTAGTTCTTATGGATAGCTTGATTAGGCCCATTTTCTATTGACATTTCTTTGTCTCATTAGTGACAGACAGATCTATCAAATTACAGGAATCGGGGATCTTGACAACGAATTCATTGGCACAGGTCAAAGAACACCACAAATTGTAAGGATGTCCAATGAACAAATTTTACAGTCATTGCTACCGGATTAAGTTTTAGGGCTTCATGACAAATTGACCAACAGACACAAAGCTAAGGTATCGTTTTTGTACTGTCGATGAGGATTGTTAAGGATTCGGACCAGGTCTGGGCTTCAGCAAACCTCACCCTTACTGAACATGCAGAGGCAATATTTGTTTTATATTTACCAGAAACTATTCTGAAGGAATAGTCGGCGCTTAATTTGAGTAAGTGCGCAATAAGCATTTAACATAAAAATAAAAACATATGGTCTCGAGCGGTTTTGATCCCCTGGAAATTGGCATGCAAAGATACACAACCGGCGCTTAAACCACTCGGACAAGCTGTCAGTCAAGAATGTTCACTTCCAATAGTGTATTTAAGGTTAACTTCTGTAATCGTACCTGATATCACGTAAACTCTATGTTAGAACAGCCTTGTATCCTGCATACAAATACTGGTCTTCTAAAATTTATAAAAACAAAAAAAACACCAAGACACAGATAGAAGTAACAATTAAACTGATGAAAGGAAAGCCCTCAGGAAGCATAGCCTGCACGAGAAAACAGCAGCCTCGGTTTTATTGAAGCTGTTCATCAGCGGTAATGAATGATGCCACACCACTAACGCCCCCTAGCGCATGAGAAGAACTCCATTTTCAAATGTAAACATACATGTACACTCCATGATCCCTTACAATATTATTATACATTCTTGTTTTATGATTCGTACCATAGACATTTGTACGAGAAGTTTATGCATTTTCCCCTTGCAATGTTTCTCATTGGCTAAAGCACAACCCCTAGTTCAAAATCGAGTCTAAACAGCTGCGCCGTAAAAGGGGAACCATTACAATAAGAGAACTTGACTAGAATTCTTTTAATTATATTGTTGAACAAGATTCGACTTTACATGTAGAGTTAACAGTTATTTGCGCCAAGGTCTTCCGTCTAAACTAGGTTGCGAGTGTCGAACTGGTTGTATGTTTAAATGCGAAAATGTATATTTTTCTAGGTTTTGTGTTGGCTCAGTGAGAGAAATAGTTCATTAGTTTTTTTCGGAAACCAGCATGCAGATGCCCTTGTCTCATTTATACATAACTATGTCAACGTTAAATAGGAACAAAGCAGAATATAGCAGAAGTTCATTTAACAATGCGGTAAGACTCCTATCACATAAATACAATAAATATTACTGGTATGTACAAGGTAAAATAAAAGTATACATGTACACTGATAATTACACTTTATATGTGTAGTAAAAGAAATGTATACACGACCATAAACACTTAACAGTACAATGTCGAAAGAAATTAGAGGGGCACGAGGCAACAAAATACTTTAAATAATGTCATATGATTATTACGAAATGCGAAACATTTTGCTCGGTTAAGAATAGTTTTCCATTTTTAGTATGCCTTTTTAATGAAAATACTAGTTATTCAAACTCTTAGTTGTACACTACATGTATTTTGGAAACACTTCACATGGTTACTTTTTTGTTTGTGCACGCAATCTTGGTTAAACCAACAATATCTAAATGGCCAGAGATCACTTAGTTTATTTTTAAAGTGACAACGTAACAGTTAAAGTCATTATCAAATTAATATTAGAATACGTTAAACTCATGAAACGGAAAGCCCGCAGGAAGCATAGCTTGCATGGGAAAACAGCAGCCTCGGTTTTACCATTAAAGACTAGCATCGACGCCTGATGCAATTTGTTGTCGTTTTTGTGTATTTGGTCCTGTATTGCTGCTATAGCAGGCCTTACACCATTACACCATTTTATGGAATAATATGCCATTAGGAATATATTATTCATACTACTAGCATTAAATATAAGATCGTTTATTGTTCTAGTCCACCTATTTGATTGCGTTTTGATGCTTTTAATTCCTATCGACCATTCTCTGTCTCATTAGTGACTGACGGATCTGCAGGTTAAGTTTAAGGGTGCCATGACCCCCTCCCCCCACACTCACAAACAGCAGACTGATCAGATACATACAAACTTAAGCATTGGTTTGATTCATCGCGTCCTTTCTTCAACTAAAACATAACGTTTTTTTCGTCTATTTTTTGTTTTATGAAACAATAAATACATTTTTCAAATGGCATCAGTTTCACTTAACGACACCAGCACAGTATCTTTCTTAATCAATAGTATGTATCTGACTATACTTTAGTCACTTCTTTTGAACGGTAGAGACGTATTAATTAGAAGTTGTTTTTTCTTCTGTCAAATACAATAACTTACGTTAGCTTAACTGAAAGTCAAATAAAACAAGACATGGTTACAGTTTTTCGATAGATCGATTTCCCAAACCATTAATTTGAATAGCAATATATTTAACAACAAACATTTCCATGCGTCCTATTGTTAGCAACTAGCTTGTGGTAAAGTTATTACGGTAATCTATTGTTACGATAAACAAATTTTAGGGATTATAGCCATCTATGGATTTATGCTATACCTCTTGTAGTTTCAGAGTTATGTACCGGACAAGATGTGAACGGACGGACAAACGGACATAGCCTACGGCAGGACGAGCGGACAAAGCCGCGACTAGCATCACATAACGCCATGGTTGTGATGAGGACCTGCGAACGTACACATTCCATTGTATGTTTTCATGACTTGAACATTGTAAATACAGTTGTACATACACATTGTTATGGTTTCTGCAATAGATATTAACATAATAACAAAGTCTGAACATCTATTTTTAAAACTTTTATTACGTACGTTAACTATTCAAAGGTGTGATGCAAACTGACTATTTTATAGGCGTTATAAACATTATATAGAATTAGTATACTACTACAGACATGGGTAAAGGGATGTAATCCTATGTTACTGTATTACTATTAAGTATGGATACACAAGTTACATTATCTTACACAGATATCATCCCACACGTAGAGTACGTGCTTCTCTCTGGAGAATAGGAATGTAATAATGTACAGGGAAAAAACTCACACATTCGTATTCAGCTTTTTGACGCAGTGGTGTGCTCTAATCTGGCCGTAGAATGCGTTAAAAGTATTTAATGAGATGGGACGTTTTTGGAGAGAAAACATTAACATTGTTACGTTATTATAAAGGAAACCGATGCTAAAATTGTCACGAAACTGATATTATCCTGTACATTTGAATATACATACCTGAATGTAAAAAATAATTATTTCAGCAATTAACGTTCGCCGCAATACTTTAACCTTAACGCTCACGACGCATAACTGAAACACACATTTGCAGCAACACAAAAGAATCACAAACCCAGTTACATCAAAGAATATAACATTATAAGATAAATAACCAGTTCGCTTTTTAACCATTTTTTAATTTTGAAACAATATTTAAAGGGAATATATACGATCCTGTCAATAATCATAATTAGGTAGAAGACACAAAAGTAAGTGTATTGATTAAAAGACTGAAATCTTAAAACGATTCTCAACGTATTATTCCGGATGCCGGGCTTTAGTGGTCGATCTAAACGATTGTTGATTATATAAATTGTTGAGTGCAACAATTTAAATAACGAAACTCTCCGTAAACTTCCGAGACTAGACAAATTACGAATGGAGTCAGCATTGTAGGTAAACAATAACCGAAATTTATAGGCAATCAACAATTTAATCGGTACATATCGTAAGTACAATTTTGGCGTATTTTGCAATGTGTTTCGGTGTTATGTTATCATTTCATTCTTTTTGACGATAAAATATCACTTTATATTAAAAGATTTAATAAATAGTTGATCAAAAGATCGTATATACTCCCTTTATATAATTCAAGGTAAAATTGTGACCCCCCCCGGGCGAGGTTAATTTTGATCCAGGGGCTTAATTTAAACAAATTTGGTAAAGGACCTCTTGATGATGTTATATACCAAATATGAAAGCTCTAGGCCTTATAGTTTCAGACAAGAATTTTTTTTAATATTGCATTTTGAAAACCTATTTTTTTTACCCCGTGACCTATTTAGGTAACCAATCAGAACAATTTGAACAACGTTGGTAGGGGACCACCCAGGAACCATTCCTGTTGAGTTTGGTCAAATCCCCATTAGCGGTTCAAGAGCAGAAGTCGTTTGAAGTTTTCCTTATAAAATTCAATGTAAAATTGTAACCCCCGGGGCGGGGTCAATCTTGAGGCATAATTTGAACAACTATGGTAAAGGACCTCTAGATGATGCTATCTACCAAATATGAAAGCTCTGGGCATTGTAGTTTCAGACAAGAAGATTTTTGTAAATAAATGGATCAAAGTATCCACCCGGTCAGACCTAACCCTAACCCTAATCTTACCCTAACCCTAACAGAAGAACACCCCGAACTGAAAAATGCATAAGTGTGTGGTATAATTTAATTTCATTAACCAAAAATAAAATATTTGATATTTTAATTGAACTTTTAACCGTGCAGATTTTTAAAACACTGAACATAATAGAAATTATATACGTTTTATTGAGAATGTAAAGGGAAGTAATTTCTCAGATTTTTACCTCCCCTTACTCTAAACGGTTAAATCTTGTTTCAAAATTTAAATAATTAAAAGTGGTAAAAAGCGGCCCGGTGATTTATCTTTTAATGACATATTCTTCAATGTTACTTGGTCTGTGATTCCTCTGTAGCTGCAAATGTGTTTCAATTAAGCGCCGTAAGCCTCAATAATTACATCTATAGATAAAATGGCCGAATATTTAAAATATAATTGCAGATTTTGGCGTTAAACCTTGCCATTGACACACTGGAAAGAACAAAGGACAACATGTCATCATCGTTAAGAGTAAGGAATGATATTAATGGTCACAGAATTATGAAATACACACTGTCTAACATCAGCATACAAATTACAATATATGTTACATATAACGTATACATGGTGTCACTGCGAAATTAAGATAAAATGGTATAATTAAAGTTGAGAACTAGTAAAATAATAAAATTGAAAAAAGATTCAACTTGTGTGCCTAATTCATACCGATGTTGTAAAATTAATATAAAATCGTAACATTAACAGGAAAGTTCTCCACAGTAGTCACTTTTTTTATCGGTACATATCGTGTGTACATTTTGGCTTATTTGACATACTGTTTCTGTGTAATGTTATTATTTCATTCTGTTTGACGATAAAATACCATTTGCATTGATATATTTAGAAAATAGTTGATAAAAAGATCGAACATCCACCCTTTAACAGTTTACGCTCTATTCATATTAAGGGGAGGTAAAATATTAGAAATTAATTGTCTTTACATTTTTAGTTAGACGTATATAATTTTAGTATTTAAAAAAGTACACGGTGAAAAAGTTTAATTAAAATATTAAACATATTTTTTCTTACTTTAAATCAATTTATTACATAACAAACTTTTGTAAATATGCATTTTTCATTTGACGACGCCGGTTATGCGTCGTAAGCCTTAATGTTACGTTTGCATATTGCAGCAAATATACTTAAACATTTCATATAACATATTTATAACACAAGTCATGTGTATATGTTAAACAACATTTTCTGAAGCCATAGATAAAGAATGAAAGTATTATAATAAATTATTATTAACAATCGTTGAATCTTTGTACATTTCTTGACACGAACAATTGCTTTAATACTTTGTTACATAATGATTTTGATCGTTGACTATCAATAAATCAATATATACCGAAATACATTTTGTGGATTTCACAGAACACGTCGTAAAATATATTTACATCATTTCAACGAAGAGCAGACGGAAAAGCTGCATATACTAACCAGCAACCCTCTTATCTATAACTTGTAAATATGACACGCGAAATGGATTCCGCGATTTCAATTCTCATTAATTCTCGCCTATCGCGGTTTTAGATATCTGCTGGGAAAATGTGTAAAACACATAGGAAGACATGGATCATTTTGACTGGTAGTTTTTTCATAACTCCCCATAGAGAATTGCAAAAATAATAATATTAATAAACTATTATGTTTGAATTTTATTTAGCATGGAACTAAAATACATTACAGCTTTGTTCTAAATAATTTTATAATCGCATTACTTTATTTGTCATGAAAAATTACATTTCATTTATCAACTTTTGAATGGGGGCGATAGTGCATTGCTTTGGTGATTGATAGTGATGCTACATGTATTCGTAGAATGTTTGGCATACGCACATAAAATTTGAACAAATACATGGTACTTAGGAAATAAGTTATAAATTTTCTATCTTATGATAATATTGAATTTTATTTCGATTTCAGTCAAATCAAACAGTCTCAAAATGTATTTAACCGTTCTCGTATTACCTTTTAATTATATGTTCAACCCTGTGTATGTCCTTTAAAATCTTGCATATACCCTTCATATGCTACATGAATGATTAATCATTGCTGACGGGAAAGCAGCTTGCCAGATTCAACGATATTAAACTACCATATTTTTACATCATAATATAAGCGTTAAAATTTCTACAGCTTTTTAATCTTATCTCTCATCAATATTCGACTTTTTATTGTTGCATGTAACTGGCATTTCACCAGCTACTGTGTCATTTCGTTGGGCTATATCTGTAAACTCAAGCCGCGATAAAAAATAAAGGCATATCGGCGTGCTCCAAGAATAACAACGCCCGGTCTTTTTGCAGAATCGTTTGAAGCTATCAGTTTTCTTGAACGTGATAAGCTTTTGAGCAGGTATTTCTGAAAAAAGGTCTAGCTCATTGGTTTCTAAAACGTTCCGCCACGAACTCTGTGTGTCATTTCTCTCTCAGCGCTCGCCGTGAACAGATCGAAGTGAACATTAACGTTTGTTATCCTTACGGCTTCCGTTGTTTAATATACAAACATTTTCAAAGTATTTCTAGTATTTGAAGCTTGTTCTTCGACGTTTTATTATATGTCAACATGTCAGTGCGACCGGAACTTCAGCAAGGGTACCTGGGCGCGCAACCCAAGTTCGCCGAGTTCGGTTTGAGTACCATCAGTCACTCGGAACCGGAAATACACGCTTCCAACAACCAGGTTTGTGTTGTTTAAGTAAAATAAAAAGTTAAATGAAATATTTTGCAATTAATTAAGATAATGATGATGATGATGATAATAATGATGATGATGATAATGATGATGATAATGATGATGATGATGATAATGATGATGATGATGATGATGATGGTGATGATGATGATGATGATGATGATGATGATGATGATGATGATGATGATGATGATGATGGTGATAATGATGATGGTTATGATTGTCACATATTAATCATGTACTCAATAACAAACGCTATGTTTCCGTCTGATGAGCAAACGATACGCCTCCTTACAGTGAGGTTGGTGAACACAATAAATGATTAAGTTACCATGACATGCATGTTTACTAGCACCGTAATTTTATAATTTTTGTTTTTGCATTATTCCCATTAGATATTATACACTGCTTTAAGTAGCTAGAGCACAGAAAATTGGGTTGAAAAGTACTTATCTTAAAATATGAGTTCGGTAAGAGTCTAAGCAAAAAAATGTGATGTAAAATGGCTGACACTATAAGATTTTTGACTACATATTTTAAAAGATGAAAAATGCATGTAATATGAGGTAAATCCTTTTTGTGTCTGTGGACAAGAAAATGATTTCCCCTTATAATGAATGGTATATTAAAAATGTCCTGGTTTGTGCACATTTTTCTTCAAAACTAGCACATGGTGCCTATTGTTTATGCTCTATTATGCAGTTATTTAGACTTTTAGGGATAGTTTAGATTTTTCCCATGTTAATGCCTAAACCGTGCTCTGGTGACTTTAAATAACATATATTATTACAATACATATTAGGGCTGGGACGATACGGTCAGTAGCCGATACGATACGTATTCGATACGGACCTTGCCGATACGATACGTATTCTATACGATACACATGTACATAACTAAGGGAACACATATCAGTAAATAAGTTTTTATAGTTGTCATTGTATTAAGTCACAAAACATTTAAATACTTGTATTATGCTGTCATTTTAGAAGAACGCAGTTTTAAATGTTTCAGTACTCAGTTTTTACAAGATTTTTTATTAAACAGATAGGTGATGATAAATGTTCAAAGATTTTGTTTTCAAAAAACAAGAACTTTCTTTCCGGAATAGTTGTTAAATTTTTGCGGCAGTCACCATATTTGTGTATCGATACGACAGGATGACTGTATCGATACGTATCGGTTGCCCTCTGTATCGATATTGTATCGATACGGACTGTATCGTCCCAGCCCTAATACATATATTACTGAAATACGTGAAAAAACTCTGGTCCTGGTAGGCTCAGTCGCTAAACAGTCGGAAAAAAATCCTAGAATTAAGGGTTCAAGCTCCACATAGAGCGCAAACTTTCTACGCTATGAGTTGATACTAGAAAGAGCGCTTTGTCAGGCTCAGTGTTTTCTCACAGCTCATTCGTGGCACTCGATTGTGGAGTAAAGAGGCGAGTACTGGTGAACCCAGGAACGCTGGTTATGTGGACTGACCGCCGTGATATGACCACGTCAGTGTTGAAAAAACGGCGTAACAAATAAAAACAACAGGCAAATCAAGCGAATTTAGTCGTGAGCATCTTTTATTACAGAGCTTAACAGCTGCAATAAAGTCGCGGCAGCTATTTACCCTATGCAGGCTATGCTTTCTGCGGACTTCACGTTTTCTCAGATTAATTTACTTTTGTTCAGCTGGTGTTTAGTGTTTGTGTGGCGACTTCAAAATGTCGCCCTGTAGAACCTCATTATGAGGATAAAGTTTTGTTTTTCTCTGCGACGATGGATTGTTTTGTTGTGACAACAGGGTTCCACTTATCCGCTTGTGGCAACTTTTGTGCCACCTTCGAACATACATTCGAAATTCAAGCAAACTTGAACGCTATTCCATGTGTCCGTATCAGGATCCGTTATTGCAAGATTTTAACACGCACGCCCTTTAAACGTATCTTTATATTTGGACCTTATGTTTTGTTGACAATACTCAATATAATTGAGTAATAAAACCTTTCTTGCCTAATTATTTGTCCCCTTCTATTGGAACAATGTATTTGAAACGTTATATACAGTTGCTATATTAACAAAAGTGTTATTTCGCTTTTTCAACAAAAAATAACAATTTCACTAACATTTTATTATAATGGATCTGCCACAATCTGCTATTAGTGAAAGTAATACTCCAGTCCATAAGTTTCCTGATCATGCCAAACGCCGTCCGTGTCGTCCGCTTCGACGCTGTTTACGGATGCGGATATGCCGGTATTGATACCGATATTGATGCCGGTATTGATGCCGGTATTGATGCCGGTATTGATGCCGATATTGATGCCGGTATTGATGCCGATATTGATGCCGGTATTGATGCCGATATTGATACGGATGACTTAAATAACGCAAACCTTTGTTTAACTTATTTGTTTTTGAACGTTTCAGATATGAAGATCTGGATCCTTATATGATCACATGATATAGCGGGCATAAACAAAAAATTCGAAACCATATGTTAAAGCTGCTTTTTGCGAGATTTGAGCTAAATCACCATATGCTTGCACATGGCTTTTTTGAATGAAATTAAAACATTGCTTTCATTCATCGAAACGCCCGCCTTACCTAATGCGCTAGCCGGAGATATCGATTGTGCAAATGCATCTTTAGTTTATTAAGATAAATGTCGAAGCAATCAACTAATCCTCATACAGATGCGTTTGTATAAGGGGTTATAATTCTTGATAAAAATGATCAAACACAAACAATAGACAGTGTTTCATAATAACTATAATATATCATAGGAAAACGTTTATTTACTGGGTATGTTAAGTTTATTTTTTACGGTAAATAACTAATTTCATTTTAAAAACTTGGCTCAGCTTGGCTTTATCGCATTAACCAGTCTACGCAGTTTTAAGAAGGTATCATGGCAATTTCAAAAATTAATTTCAGTTGCAATGCGGGCGAATATTTGTCTACATTTTGAATTTATTATTTTACATTATGAATTCATTTATTATAACACACTCTATTTTACAATATTTATAAAGAAACCTCCTTAGTCACAATTATATGTTTTGTATAAATAATTAAACGGCCATTTAATATCATGCCGGTTTATGCATAATAACCCCCCCCCCAAAAAAACAAAAAAACAATAAACGTTAAGCTGAAATAAAAGTAAAAGAACGTGTTCAATGTGTACGTTGTAAGCAGGGATGGCGACACTAATTGTCCGTGTTGCCCGAGTCGTACATTACTTGCCACGGACAAATAGCTTTTTCCAGATGACTTGTCCGTGGACAAGTGAAAAAGTCCGATGTCTAATTGTTTAAATTAAAAAAACCTATTTCCGTTTAAGAACAACACTATATAAGTCTGACAGGGAAACAGTAGAATGTTACAATCAGTGACAAAATGAAAGGTTAAAATGCTGATCAGAGCTATGGGCCGATCACAATTAGTCACGGTAGTCTATGAGTTTTAACGAAGTGAAGAAACATATTACAAACTTATACATATTTCACTTCCAAATCGTAGTAAAGGTTTCACAAAATGTTGAACATGAAAATTGCAGTGAAATTATTTCAGTAATTTTGTAAGACAGCATTATTATGTGTGTTCATAAAACAATTTATTTTGAAATACTTACTTTAGATAACAGCAGTGTATACTT
>Ga0224511_10000704_pt1 | contig 17347 bp, 13 predicted proteins | sample SF_May12_sed_USG_2_FD_169988 | JGI IMG/M metagenome (GOLD analysis project Ga0224511, IMG submission 169988) | Sediment microbial communities from San Francisco Bay, California, United States - SF_May12_sed_USGS_8_1 | ecosystem: Environmental > Aquatic > Marine > Sediment | place: USA...
CTGGAGCGGGACGGCGCCAGCATCTCCACAGTAGAGCATCTCATGTCTGCATTGGCCGGCATGGGTGTGGACAATGCTTACATCGATGTATCGGCGCCAGAAGTTCCGATTATGGATGGCAGTGCTGGCCCGTTTGTTTTTTTGATCCAGTCTGCCGGGATTACCGAGCAGGAAGCCGCCAAGAATTTTATCCGGGTGAAAAAATCAGTAAGGATCGAGGACGGTGATAAGTGGGCGGCGTTTGAGCCTTACGACGGATTTAAGGTTACTTTTACTATTGATTTTGACCACCCGACGCTCAAGACCTCGACTCAAACCACAACAGTGGATTTTTCCACAACCACATTCGTGCGCGAGGTGAGCCGTGCGCGTACCTTTGGGTTTATGCGCGACCTGGAAACAATGAAGGCCGCCGGCCTGGCCCAGGGTGGCGGGTTGGACAATGCTATCGTTCTTGATGACACTGGTGTTGTAAACGAGGATAAGTTGAGGTACAAGGATGAATTCGTAAAGCACAAAGTTTTGGATGCCATCGGTGACTTGTACCTGCTGGGGCATCCGTTAATTGGCGCATTCTGTGCCTTTAAGTCTGGCCACGCCTTGAACAACCGTTTACTGCGCATGTTGGTGGACGATCCCGACGCCTGGGAGTTGGTGTCATTAGATGAAGCCGACAGCCAGTTAATGAATTTTGTTCAGGTTGCTGGCCATTAAGGATAGCTAGACTATATATAGATATAGATTTAGGCAGAACCAGAAATCACCAAATACCGGATTATTTAACCAGTAATGAATATTATTTTAGTTGCAGGCAAGGCCTGCACTCGGCGACACGTCTCCCTGCACCACCGCCAGGTCCTGGTGCTGGTACTGGTGGGGCTGTTGTATTTACCGGTGATGTTATCGGTGGTGGGACTGAAGATCCATGGCATGCTGGCCCAGCAGTCGGGCCTGGCCGATGCCGGCTTGTTGGCCCAACAGAAGCAAGACGTCTACGCCCTGCGTAGCCAGTTGCGGGAGACCCAGTCCCGCACCGAAACCCATCTCAATGCCCTGGCCCAGCGTTTGGGCCGTATGCAGGCCCAGGTCTTGCGTCTGGATGCGTTGGGCGGACGCTTGACGCGCATGGCCGGCATCGATGCCCGCGAATTTGATTTCAGCAAGGCCCCGGCCATGGGCGGGCCGGAACAGACCCTGGCCGGTAACGCCGACAGCGATATCCTCGTGACCCTGGCCTCCCTGGCCGAGGCCCTGGACAAAAAGACCGAGCATTTGGCTGCCCTGGAATCCCTGTTACTGGACAAACAACTGACCGCCGCCGTGACCCCCTCGGGCTGGCCGGTGCACGGGGGCTGGGTCTCGTCCCACTTTGGCATGCGTGCCGATCCCTTTACCGGTCACCGGGCCTATCACGAAGGCGTGGACATTGCCGCCCGCCTGGGCTCCACCATCAATGCCATGGGTGACGGGGTCGTCAGCCATGCCGGCATCAAGGCCGGCTACGGTCTGATGGTGGAAATCGTCCACGGTCAGGGCTACACCACCCGTTACGCCCACACCGCCAAAAACCTGGTGAAAGTGGGTGACCGCATCACCAAGGGCCAACCCGTGGCCGAAGTCGGCTCCTCCGGCCGCTCCACCGGCCCCCACCTGCATTTTGAGGTCCGGCGCAACGGTCAGGCGGTCAATCCGCAGAGTTATTTGGTTCAGCGCAGTCAATAATCACCTCCAGCCTTCAAGTTTCCGGGGTTTTCCTACATAATCGGCGCCTTTAATTATGCGCAGGCAGTCGCTATTTGGATAACTTATGATCGGAACAGCATTAACAAAGATATTTGGTAGCCGTAATTCCCGTTTGATTAAACGGATGCGTTCCGTAGTGAGCCAGATTAATGACCTGGAACAGACGGTCGCGGCACTGTCTGATGCTGATCTTAAGGCCAAGACCGGGGAATTTAAGCAGCGTTTTCAGAAAGGTGAGACCCTGGACCAGATGTTGCCAGAGACATTTGCGGTAGTGCGAGAGGCCTCCAAGCGTGTGCTGGGTATGCGCCATTTTGATGTTCAATTAATCGGCGGCATGGTGCTTCATAACGGTAAAATTTCCGAGATGCGTACCGGTGAAGGCAAAACCCTGGTTGCCACATTGGCGGTGTATCTCAATGCCATTCCTGGGAGGGGAGTGCATGTTGTTACAGTGAACGAATACCTGGCCCGACGTGACTCGGAGTGGATGGGCAAATTATATAATTTTCTTGGTTTGAGTGTGGGGGTAGTGGTCCCCGGTATCGGGCCGGAGATGAAGCGCGCTGCTTACGCTGCCGATATTACTTATGGTACTAACAATGAATACGGTTTCGATTATCTTCGGGACAACATGGCTTTTAGTTCCGAGGAGCGTTATCAGAGGGATCGCTATTTTGCTGTTATCGATGAAGTGGACTCCATCCTTATCGACGAGGCCCGCACACCGCTGATTATATCCGGACCGGCGGAAGAAAGCGGTGATCTTTATAAAAAGATTAACGCCATTATTCCGAAATTGACCAAACAGGAAACCGAAGACGGGCCGGGTGATTTTTCCATCGACGAAAAAACCAAACAGGCATTTTTAACGGAAGAAGGACATGAGCATGTGGAGCAGTTGCTCTCACAGGCCGGTTTGCTGGAATCAGGAACTAATTTATATGATGCCTCCAATCTGGCGTTGTTCCATCATGTGAATGCCGCCCTTCGTGCGAACAACCTTTATCACCGGGAAGTGGATTATATTGTTAAGGATAATGAGATCGTCATTATTGATGAATTCACGGGTCGCATGATGCAAGGAAGGCGTTGGTCAGAGGGTTTGCACCAGGCCATTGAAGCTAAGGAAGGGGTGCATATCCAGAGTGAAAATCAGACATTGGCATCCATTACATTCCAGAACTATTTTCGTCTTTACGATAAGTTGTCGGGTATGACTGGTACTGCCGATACCGAGGCCTTTGAGTTCCAGCAGATTTACGGTCTGGAGGTAGTTGTTGTTCCCACACACCGACCAATGGTTCGCGATGATCGCGGTGATCAGATTTACCGGACAGCAGCAGAAAAATACAGCGCCGTAATCGAAGATATCAAGGATTGTTATGAAAGAAAGCAGCCAGTACTGGTGGGTACGGTTTCTATTGAAAGTTCTGAATTGCTTTCCAAATTACTGAACAAGGAAAAAATTCCTCATGAAGTGCTGAATGCCAAGCAGCATGAAAAAGAAGCGCATATTGTTGCCCAAGCCGGGCGGCCAGGAGCCGTTACTATTGCCACCAATATGGCTGGCCGCGGTACGGACATTGTGTTGGGCGGAAATCTTGAAATGGAACTGGAGTTAGCCGGCGATAATGAGTCGGCGCGGGAAAAAATCAAGACCGATTGGAAAAAACGCCATGATGAGGTCATTAACGCGGGTGGGTTGCACGTCATTGGAACGGAGCGCCATGAGTCCCGGCGTATCGATAACCAGTTACGTGGTCGTTCGGGCCGTCAGGGTGACCCTGGGTCATCCAGATTTTACCTGTCGCTGGAAGATGGGTTGATGCGCATATTCGGCTCTGAGCGGATTTCCGGTCTGATGCTAAAGCTGGGAATGGAACAGGGTGAAGCCATTGAGCATACACTGGTGACCCGTGCCATAGAAAACGCCCAGAGAAAAGTTGAGGGACGAAACTTCGATATTCGGAAACAGTTGCTCGAGTATGACAACGTCGCCAACGACCAGCGTAAGGTAATTTATGATCAGCGTAACCGGTTAATGGCCAGTGATGATATTTCGGAAGACATTGTGAATATCCGGCGGGATGTGATCAATGAGGTTATAGGCGCCTTTATTCCCCCTCAGAGTCTGGAGGAGCAGTGGGATGTTGCAGGACTTGAACACACACTGGAACATGAGTTTGCCATGCGTCTTCCGGTCGCAAGTTGGCTTGAGAAAGATGACAATCTGACGGAGCAGGATTTACGTGATCGTATAATTAGTGAGTTTGAAAAAGAGCATGAGCGAAAGGCCGGAGAGATCGGTCAGAAAAATATGCGGGATGCGGAAAAATTTGTCATGCTTCAGGTTCTGGATCGCGAATGGAAAGAGCATCTGGCGGCAATGGATTATCTGCGTCAGGGCATTCATTTACGTGGTTATGCCCAGAAAAACCCCAAGGACGAATACAAGCGCGAAGCATTTATGTTATTTTCTGATTTAATGGATCGCATTAAACATGAAGTGATCCGTATTTTACCCAGGCTTCAGGTGCGCACAGAGTCCGATATGGATACGCTTTCCAAGCATGCGGCGCCTCAAGAACATATGGAATTCATGCATCCTGATGTTAATCCTGATATGTCGGCAGCTGATGAAAGCGGGGATGTCGCGGTTGCCCATAAACCGGTGGTGCGCCAGGGTCGCAAAGTGGGTCGGAACGAGCCATGTCCCTGTGGATCAGGCAAAAAATACAAGCAATGTCACGGAAAGCTGAGTTGATGATATAGTGATTCCAATCAGCAATGTCTCGTGTTAAAAAAAGGGGAGAGCATCCCCTTTTTTCCGTTTAGGGAGTAGAAATTATGGCAGTCGGACTGTCAACATTGCCCCGGTTGTTTCCTGTTCCCGGTATACGGTTGGCGACGACCAGCGCCGGAATCAGAAAGCGTAACCGCAAGGACTTGGTGATTATTGAGTGTGCCACCAATACACGGGTAGCGGGGGTTTTTACCAACAACAAACTGCGCGCCGCTCCGGTGGTTTTGGCGCATCGGCATTTGGCCGGGCATAGCCCTCGTGCGTGTATCATCAACACCGGTTTCGCCAATGCCGCCACCGGACAAAAAGGTCTGGAGGATGCATTGGCTTGTTGCCAGGCATTGGCGGAACAGATGCATTGCCAGACTGAAGAAATCCTGCCTTTTTCCACAGGCGTTATCGGTGAGCGGCTCCCGGTTGATCGCATTATTAATGCTATACCCGATTGTCTGGCCAAACTGGATGCCGACGGGTGGAAAGATGCCGCCCACGGCATTATGACTACGGATACCGTCGCCAAGGCTTTTTCAGTAAAGACCAGCATCAATGGCAAGGGTTTGACCATTACCGGTATCGTCAAGGGGTCGGGTATGATTCGACCTGACATGGCTACCATGCTGGCATTTGTTGCGACAGATGCCAAGCTCAGCGCCGAGGTTATAACATCGGCATTGCAGGAGGTTACCAGGACAAGTTTTAACCGCATTACTGTGGATGGCGATACCTCGACTAACGACGCCTGCCTGCTTTTTGCTACAGGCCAGGGTGAGCTTGTTATAGAAAACGATAGCGAAGATTCTTATCAGTTGTTTGTAAAAGAGCTGGGCAAGGTTTTTTTAGACTTAGCACAGGCGATTATTCGGGATGCCGAGGGTATTACCAAGTTTATTACCATTCGCGTTACCAATGGTTTGTCGGAATCCGATTGTTTGGAAGTGGCATATACCGTCGCGCATTCGCCCTTGGTGAAGACGGCATTTTTTGCCAGTGATCCTAACTGGGGCAGGATCTTGGCGGCAGTGGGCCGTGCCCCGGTTAAAGACATTGATATCGACTCAGTTTCGGTTTATCTGGATGACGTGTGTATCGCCAGAAGCGGTGCCGTGGCCGATGATTATAGTGAAGCGGCTGGAAAAAATGTCATGAGTCGGGACGAGATCACTATTCGTATTGATTTGGGAACAGGTCAGAGTCAGGCAACCGTCTGGACCAGTGATTTGTCCCATGATTATGTCACCATTAATGCCGAATACCGAACTTGATACTGTCCTGCATGTCGTTGTCGGAATTATTACTGATGCAACAGGCAGGGTGTTGATTTCACAGCGACTGCCAAACAGCCATGAAGCAGGGAAATGGGAATTTCCCGGTGGCAAGATCGAGAAAGGTGAAACTGCTGCCGAGGCCTTAAATCGGGAAATGCTTGAGGAGCTCGGAATACATGTCAGGGAAAGCAGTCCGTGGTTTCGAGTGTCCCACTCTTACCCATCAAAACAGGTTTGTCTGGATATATGGCGGGTATTTTCGTATGAGGGAGTGGTTGTCGGCATGGAAGGTCAGCCGATTCAGTGGGCACTGAGAGACGAACTCTCGCACTATAAGTTTCCTGATGCAAACCAGCCCATAATTCGAGCACTGGCGCTGCCGCCATTGTATGCAATCAGTGCAATTGGCCATTTAGGCATAAACACTTTTTTGAAGAGACTGGAACAAGCATTGGAGGCGGGCTTGCGTTTGGTACAACTGCGCGAGCCCCAGTTAACCCCGCAGGAGTACAGTGATGCAGCAAAGCAAGTAAATGAATTGTGCCGCCGGTATCAGGCAAAACTGCTGCTTAATGCAGATATCAGCTTGCTGTCGCAGGTTCCGGCGGACGGCGTACATTTAACGAGCAAACGCCTCGCCGAATGCAAGATACTGCCGGCTGATAGAAACTACCTTGTTGCCGCCTCTTGCCACGATGAGAATGAATTAGCTAAGGCTGAAGAACTGGGTGTGGATTTTGTGGTGTTGTCGCCGGTGCTGCCGACGCAAAGCCATCCTGGTGCCAAAAACCTGGGTTGGGACGCTTTCCAGGCATTATGTCAGTACTCCGCGCTGCCGGTTTTTGCCTTGGGCGGCATGATGACCGGGCACATAAAGACTGCGCAGGCCCGTGGCGCCCAGGGAATAGCCATGATTGGCGGTTTATGGGGTGCCGAATTCCCCGGCGGTGTCGTACGAAGAATTGTCTCGGAAAGTCGCTATTGAGATTCGGGAAGTGGCGTTTCCGCCAGTTTTAAGTAGTGACTATGTAACTGGTTTACCCTGCTCCTGACTTGCGCCACGGTGTCGTTGTTTTCGATGATATCGTCCGCATGTTTAAGTCTTTCCTCGCGGCCGATTTGTGCTGCCATTATATTTCTGATTTCCTTTTCACTTAGTTGACTTCTTTTTTTGACACGGCTGATCTGAGTCTCAGGAGTTGTGTCAACTACCAATACCCGATCGACAAAATCGAGGTAACCGGTTTCTATGAGAAGCGGAATGACGATAATGCAGTATGGGCCATTGGTGTGATTTATTTTCTCTGCAATCCCTTCTCTTACCATGGGGTGAATAATAGCCTCTAATCGCATTCTTTTTATCTCATCGGTAAAGACAATCTTGCGCAACTGATCCCTGTTAATTTCCCCATTCTTATCGAGAACAGATTGACCAAACTCGGCTACTATACTCTGATAACCTTCCTGGCCCGGTTGCGCAAGTTTTCGGGAAATTTCATCGGCATCAATAACAGGCACGCCAAGCTCGGAAAAAAATACCGCTACGGTAGATTTTCCGCTTCCCACGCCCCCGGTTAATCCTACTTTCAGCATCGTAACGTAGTTATGCTAATTGGGTATTTTTGCGATATGCAGGTAGACCCGATTAAGTTGCTCGCCCCACATAAGGGCGACCCAGCCCGCCGCGGCCAGAAAAGGTCCGAAGGGGATTGGCTGGTTCCGGCCCTGCCCACGAAAAAGGATGTTAAATAATCCAACAATGGCGCCCACAAAAGATGCCATAAGAATCGTTAATGGCAGAATTTGCCAACCCAGCCAAGCACCAAAAAGTGCATACAGCTTGAAATCACCGTAACCCATACCTTCTTTCCCGGTAGCCAGTTTAAATAGCTGGAATATAGTCCACAGAAACAAATAACCAGCGATGGCACCGATAACGGCATCCTTCAGTGGAGAAAATAGAGTGAATATATTTACAAACAGCCCCATCCACAAGAATGGCAAGGTGATGTTGTCGGGCAATAATTGGTGATCCAGGTCGATAAAAGTGAGGGCTATCAATGCCCATGTTAACAGTAAAGCGAACAGGGTTGGCCAGCCGAAGCCAAAGCGCCAGCTTATGGCGACTGCCAGGATTGCACTGAGTGCCTCTATCAGAGGATAGCTTTTTGATATGGGGCGGGAACATCCACGGCATTTACCGCCTTGCAACAAAAAACTCACGATAGGAATGTTTTCCAAGGCAGTTATCTGGTGTCCGCAGTGAGGGCAATGCGAGCCAGGTAATACCAGATTATAGTTAGCCGCTTGTTTATCTTCCTGGTTTTCTATATCCAAAAAAGATCGGCACTGCGATTTCCAGTCGTTCTCAAGCATTTTTGGCAATCGATGAATGACAACATTGAGAAAACTACCGACAATAAGCCCAAGGATTCCTGTTGTGGTGTAAAGAAAAACAGGAAAAGTCTGGAAAAGAGTGCGCAGCTCGTCCATGAATTTTATAACGAGGGCTGGGTCTGCGGAAATACCACAGAGTCTTAAACGGTAGAGGCCATTTTGAAAATGGGCAGGTACATTGCGACCACCAGGCCACCGATCACAACACCCAAAAATGCCATAATAATAGGTTCAAGCAAGGAGCTTAATCCCTCAACCGCATCATCTACCTCAGTTTCGTAGAAGTCGGCCACTTTTCCTAGCATGTTATCCAGTTCACCGGACTCTTCGCCAATGGCCACCATTTGTACGACCATGTTTGGGAATAGTGCGGTGCTGGTCATAGCGGTCTGCAGTTGCGTGCCGGTACTGACATCATTTTTGATAGCCATAGTGCCTTCATAGTAAACGCGGTTGCCCGCTGCACCGGCCACAGAATCCAGTGCCTCCACCAGGGGTACGCCGGCAGCAAACATGGTGGCAAGTGTGCGGCAAAAACGGGCGATGGTGGCCTTTTTGATGATATCGCCAATAACGGGTGCTTTCAGAATCAGGCGGTCCAGTGTAGCCTGCATCTTATCAGAGCGTTTATACGTGTAAGTGAAGGAAGATACGACAGCAATGATAACGCCTGTTATAACGTACCACCATGACTGAAAGAATTTGGATAGATCGATAACAAACTGAGTCAGTGCGGGCAGATTCGCACCGAATCCTTCAAACAGGGTCTGAAACTGCGGTATCACGTAAACCAGCAAAATGACTGTAATAATGAACGCAACTACTACTACGGCGGTTGGGTAGAATAAAGCGGATTTAATTTTGCTCTTTATGTTTTCGATCTTTTCTTTGTAGGTGGCTACTTTATCCAGAATGGTGTCAAGAATACCGGCCTGTTCGCCTGCCGCCACCAGGTTGCAATACAGGGCATCAAAATACAGCGGGTGTTTGCTTAAGGCCTGCGTCAGATTCGTACCGGATTCAATATCATTTTTTATTGCCGTAATCATTTCCCGCATACTTGGGTTTTCGTGGCCTTTGCCGACAATCTCGAAGGACTGGGCGATAGGGATACCGGCATTTAACATGGTGGCAAGTTGTCGGGTGAAAATCGAGACATCTTTGGGGGTGATTTTCTTTTTCATTTTCATCAGGGGCTTGGGAGCCTTCCTGACTTTCGTGGGATTAATGCCCTGACGCCGTAATAAGGCATTAACAATAGCAATACTGGCGGCATCCATTTCGCCTTTCATTTTTTTACCTTTCTTATCCATGCCCTCCCAGGCAAAGGTAGTATCCGTTTTCTTTTTTGCTGTTGCTGCTTGTGCCATAATTATGAATTAATAACCCGATCGATTTCTTCCAGTGTGGTGACGCCATCCCGTATCTTCTTCAGGCCTGAAGCACGAAGATCGGAGACACCTTCTTTAAGCATCTGCTCTCTGATTTCCACTTCATTGCCGCCGCGCATAATTATTTTACCAATTTCCTCGCTCATGGGCATAACTTCATAAATACCGACACGACCCTTGTAGCCATTATTACAACTATTGCATCCTATCGCGCCATATACTACCAGGCCTTTTAGATCCTCTTTTTTGAATCCGGCCTTTAATAAAGAATGCTCCGGTATCTCAATGGGCTTTTTGCAGGACTCGCAGAGGCGCCGGGCAAGTCGTTGGGCAACAATCAGGTTAACGGCTGAAGCAATGTTAAAAGGTGGTACGCCCATATTCACCAGACGACTGAGCGTGGCCGGAGCGCTATTGGTATGCAGTGTCGACAACACCATATGACCAGTTTGCGCTGCCTTGATAGCAATGGATGCTGTCTCAAGATCACGAATTTCGCCTACGAGAATGATATCAGGGTCCTGACGCAGGAAAGAACGCAATGCTGCTGCAAAATCGAGTCCGGCTTTGTCGTTTACGTTGACCTGATTGATGCCCGCCAGGTTAATTTCCACCGGATCTTCGGCGGTGGAGATATTGCGCTCCGGAGAATTTAAAATATTCACACAGGTATAGAGCGTTACGGTTTTACCGCTACCGGTAGGGCCTGTTACCAGCAACATTCCGTAGGGACTGTGTGCCGCTTTTAGCAATTGCTCTTTTTGTTCCGGTTCAAAACCCAGTTTGTCCACACCCAGGGTGGCGGAACTGGGATCAAGAATACGCATTACAATTTTTTCGCCAAACAGGGTGGGTAGCGTACTGACACGAAAGTCGATGGCGCGGTTTTTGGAAATACGCATTTTCATGCGGCCGTCCTGAGGGATACGCCGTTCGGCGATATCCAGCCGCGACAGGATTTTCACTCGGGCAGCAATACGATGCGCCAGGGCTAGCGGAGGGTTTGCCACTTCCTGCAGAATGCCGTCCTGGCGGTAACGTACACGATAACTTTTTTCATAAGGTTCAATGTGAATATCGGACGCGCCGCGATTAATGGCGTCGATTAATACCTTGTTCACGAATTTTACAATCGGGGTATCGTTGATACCGTCTTCACCGGTTTCACCCTTGCCACCATCCTCATCTTCCGTGGCGAAGTCGAGGTCTTCCAAGCCGTCATCGCCCGCCAGGTCAGAGAGTGTGGTATCCTGGGCGTCCATTGCCTGTTGTATGGCTTTGGTTAGCTTGTCTTCTTCAACCAGGATCGGTTCTGTTGACAGGCCTGTATTGAACTTGATTTCGTCAAGGGCCTGTAAGTTAGTGGGGTCAGCGACAGCTACGAATAAGCGAGTACCGCGCTTATAGAGAGGTAGCACATGATGGCGCTCGATAATTTTTTCCGCGACCAGCTTGGTGGGTAAAACGTCTGGGTCAATGGCGTCAATTTCAACCAGTGGCACACCAAATTCGTTGGAGGCGGCCTGGGCAACCGTTAACGAATCCAGTTTTTTGCTTTCAACCAGATAGCTGACAAAAGGCACCTTTTTCTTTTGTGCCTCGCTCTGCAATTGCTCAGCGTCAGCTGTGCTGAGCAGCTGATCCCGAACCAGTCTGAGTGCCAGACCGCTTAGATTTGAGGCTGTATTGGGGGTCGCCATATCCTATTGATTTTAATGGCCAGGTACGCCAGATTTCCAGGTTTTACGCCGTCTAAGGTGATATTAGTAGAGAATACCCTGCACGCCAACTTTTTTACTCTTTTTGTGGGTTCTTGCCGATGTATGGTGCATGCGAAAAGATTGGGTGTTTTTTCAAAATCGGCAGGCGTATCCTTGGGTAAGAAGCATCAGCAAGCGCCAGTTATTTGTAGATGTGTCTGATTAGATCATCGCACAGGAAGCGTCCACAGTAGTAGCCGTAGAATACCAAGCCTTGACAATATCGTTAGCGATAATTTAGAATTAGTCTAAATTAGATACCAATATCAAAATATACTGATTATCAATTAGTTATATAGCGGAGATAAAAATGGACCTGAAAAACAGTAAAACTGAAAAAAATCTGAAAGATGCTTTTGCCGGGGAATCCCAGGCTAACCGTCGTTATTTGTATTTCGCCGCCAAAGCGGATGTGGAAGGTTACAACGATGTCGCAACCGTATTTCGTTCTACCGCTGAAGGCGAAACCGGCCATGCTCATGGCCACTTGGAGTACCTGGAGGCGGTGGGTGACCCTGCGACAGGTCTGCCTATTGGCGGTACCGCCAATAACCTGAAGGCGTCAATCGCCGGCGAAACACATGAATATAGTGATATGTATCCCGGCATGGCGAAAACCGCGCGTGAAGAGGGGTTTGATGAAATTGCTGATTGGTTCGAAACCCTGGCCAAAGCCGAACGTTCCCACGCTAATCGCTTCCAGAAGGCTTTGGATAACCTCGACGGATAAGATAATTGGCGGTAGAGAAAGGGCCGGCGCGAATCCCCGGCCCTTTTTTTGATATAGATCCAGTTATCAGTTCCAGATAAAGGCTATAACAGCACACCCAAATAAGAGATAAGAACATGTCTGATGCCCGGAAGGGAAGCAAAGAAGGAAGCCTCGAGGCTCCGACCCGACACCCGCTTAATTGGCGGGAAACCTCGTTTTACGACGAGGACGAGCTCTATAAGGAGCTTGAGCGCGTTTACGACATTTGCCACGGTTGTCGGCGTTGCGTAAGTTTGTGTCAGTCGTTCCCTACGCTTTTCGATCTTGTCGATGAATCAGACACCATGGAGGTGGATGGGGTCGCCAAGACTGATTACTGGAAGGTGGTGGAGCACTGCTATCTCTGTGACCTGTGTTACATGACCAAATGTCCCTATGTGCCTCCTCACGAATGGAATGTGGATTTCCCTCATCTCATGCTTCGGGCCAAGGCTGTGCAATTCAAGAAAGGCAAAACCAAGCATAGAGATAAAATCCTGACCAGTACTGATGCGGTGGGCAAGCTTGCCAGTATTCCGGTGGTAGTGCAGACGGTGAATACCGTTAACAGGAATAAGCTGGGGCGCAAGATTCTGGGTACTGTATTGGGTGTTCATCCCGATGCTATTCTTCCCAGTTATCACAGTAACACCCTTCGTAAACGGATTGGCAAGCACGAGTCGACGGTTAGTAATGTTACTGAAACCCAATCTACGAAAGGCCAGGTAGCTATATTTGGTACCTGTTATGGTAACTATAATGAACCACATTTAGGTGAGGATCTGCTAGCAGTCTTTGAACATAACGGTATCGCAATTACCCTGGTTCAGAAGGAGCAATGTTGCGGTATGCCTAAACTGGAGTTAGGGGATCTGGATTCTGTTGAACAGGCCAAGAATGCCAATATTCCGGTGCTGGCGGCATTAGTGGATCAGGGTTGGGATATTGTCGCCCCCGTGCCCTCTTGTGTTTTGATGTTTAAGCAGGAATTGCCACTTATGTTTCCGGATGATCCTGATGTTAAGAAGGTTCAGCGGGCTATCTTTGATCCGTTTGAATACTTGATGCTGCGTCACAAAGAAAACAAATTGAATACCAGTTTCAAGAACCCCTTAGGAAAGGTTGCTTATCATGTTGCCTGTCACCAGCGCGTACAGAATATCGGTATGAAAACCCGCGACGTACTAGCATTGGTTCCGGGAACCGAAATTGATGCTATCGAGCGCTGTTCAGGACATGACGGCACCTATGCCGTTAAAAGTGAGTACCATGCCATATCAATGAAAATCTGCCGCCCTGTTGTTTCCCGTGTCCAAAAGGCAGAGGCGGATTATTATGGCAGCGATTGCCCTATGGCGGGTCACCAGATAGAAAACGGCCTGGATAACGGCAAACATCCGCAGCATCCGTTAAGCCTGTTACGCAAGGCCTACGGCATTTAGCTTTTAACCCAGTTTTCCGGAAAGAGATAATGAACAAGTTAACACGTAACGATTTGATGAGTCTTGAGCATTATGCGCAGTCCAGAGACGAATTCAGGAAGAAAGTCATCGAACACAAAAAACATCGTCAAGTGATGTTGGGTGAGCATGCAACATTATATTTTGAGGACCGTTTAACTATTCAATACCAGGTCCAGGAAATGCTACGTATCGAGCGCATTTTTGAGGCTGAGGCCATACAGGAAGAGTTGGATGCCTATAATCCGTTGATTCCGGATGGCGGAAATTTGAAGGCGACTTTTATGATCGAATACGAGGATGCCTCGGAAAGACAAGCGGCATTGGCCAATCTGGTGGGTATTGAGGACAAAGTCTGGATCAGTGCCGAAGGTTGTGACAAGGTTTATCCGATAGCCGATGAGGATCTTGAGCGTGACACAGAAGACAAGACTTCCGCGGTACATTTTTTACGCTTCGAATTGCCGGCAACGATGACTACGCAGATAAAAAATGGCGCCATGATAGCCATGGGCATTGATCATAAAAACTATCAGATAGAGTTAAGCGCAATACCATCCTCTGTCAGGGAATCGTTGGCGGCGGATCTGGCATAAAATCCAAGAATTTTCTTTACCTCCCCCAATATCTTAATGTATACATACAGCCCAAGGTCCATAGCCTGACCCGTTTAAAACCACTCTGTTTGCCAGGCAGGGAATTACAATAAGTAATGAGTTCTACCTACGATTCATCAGCCATTGAAGTCTTGACAGGTCTGGAGCCGGTTCGTCGCCGGCCAGGCATGTATACCCAGACAGAACGTCCCAATCATCTTGCCCAGGAAGTTATCGATAATAGCGTCGACGAGGCAATTGCCGGTTATGCCAAGTCGGTTTTGGTCACGCTACATAAGGATGGATCGCTTTCAGTGATTGACGACGGTCGTGGTATGCCGGTGGATAAACACAAGGGGGAGAAGGTTTCGGGAGTGGAGGTGATATTGACTCGCCTGCATGCCGGCGGCAAGTTCTCAAACAAAAATTATACTTTTTCCGGAGGGCTGCACGGTGTTGGCGTATCAGTAGTGAATGCGCTTTCCATGAAGCTGGAGGTCTTGGTCAGGCGTGGCGGCAAGGAATATCGCATGACTTTCGCCGACGGTCAGAAAACATCCAGTCTTAAGGTTGTTGGTACCGTTGGCGCTCGTACGACAGGTACTACCATTCGGTTTTTACCCAACCCAAAATTTTTTGATTCCATTAAATTCAGTGTTCCACGATTAAAGCATGTTCTGCGTGCCAAGGCAGTGCTGTGTCCTGGCCTTTTTGTATCATTCACCAATGAAACCAATAAAGACGATAACGAAGAATGGCAATATGAGGATGGTTTAAAAGACTATCTGCTTTATGAGCTAGGTGATACCGAATTGTTGCCTGAAGAGCCCTTTATTGGTCATCAGAAGGCGGACGACGAGCAGGCGGACTGGGCCATTGTCTGGATGCCGGAAGGTGGTGAACCCATCATGGAGAGCTATGTTAATTTGATTCCGACGTCACAGGATGGCACCCATGTTAATGGATTCCGGGCAGGCCTGACCGAGGCGCTGCGGGAGTTTTGCGAATATCGGAATTTGTTACCGAGAGGTATCAAGCTGGCGCCTGAGGATATCTGGAGCCAATGCAGCTTTGTGTTGTCGTTAAAAATGAAAGAGCCGCAATTTTCCGGGCAAACAAAAGAGAGACTCTCTTCTCGGGAAGCAGCAGTGTTTATGACGGCTGCCGCGAAAGACGGGTTTGGTTTATGGCTGCATCAGCATATTAGTTTGGGTGAAGCCATTGCTCAGTTGGCTATTGATGCCGCCCAGGCGCGCCTGCGAGCCGGCAAGCGCGTTGAGCGTAAGAAAATCAGCGCCGGGCCGGCATTACCCGGAAAGCTTGCTGATTGCTCCAGTCAGGATCTGGGTCAGTCCGAATTATTTCTGGTGGAAGGTGATTCCGCCGGTGGGTCGGCGAAACAGGCGCGCGACCGGCAGTTTCAGGCAGTGATGCCGCTGCGTGGAAAAATATTAAACACATGGGAAGTGGATTCGGGCGAGGTGCTTGCCTCGCAGGAGGTACATGATATCGCGATTGCTCTGGGTGTGGATCCCGGCTCAACCGATGTCAGTGGGTTGCGTTATGGCAAGATCTGTATTCTAGCGGATGCGGATTCCGATGGTCTGCACATTGCCACATTGTTGTGCGCCTTGTTCATGAAACACTTTAGAGCGTTAGTTCAGCAGGGACATGTTTACGTTGCCATGCCACCCCTGTACCGTATTGATGTTGGTAAGAAGGTTTTTTACGCTCTGGATGACACGGAAAAACAGCAGGTGCTTGATCGTATCCAGGAAGACAAGTTGCGTGGCTCTATCAACGTGCAGCGATTCAAGGGGCTGGGAGAAATGAATCCCCAGCAACTGCGGGAAACCACCATGGATCCCGTGGGGCGTCGGCTGGTGCAGTTGACCGTTCGTACAAGCGGAAGTGATCCTGCCGATAAGCTGATGGATATGCTGCTTGCCAAAAAACGCGCCGGCGATCGTAAGGCATGGCTGGAGAAAAATGGTGATAAGGCAGAGGTAATGTAAGAGCGTATGGCCAAGAAAAAAACAAGCACCAGAAAAACAACCAAGCGTGTCAGTAAAAAAACTGCAAAGAGACCTGGTGCCAGGAAAAAAACGGCACGATCCGCTGACGCCGCTTCTGCCCCCAGGCTGGCAACCGTAGAGCAACTGCCTTTAGGAGACTTTGCCGAGAAGGCGTACCTGGATTATTCCATGTACGTTATCCTGGATCGCGCTCTACCGCATGTGGGTGATGGCCTTAAACCTGTTCAGCGGCGCATTATTTACGCCATGTCCGAACTTGGTTTGAATGCTGCGGCCAAATTCAAGAAATCGGCGCGCACTGTTGGCGATGTGTTAGGCAAGTTTCATCCGCACGGCGACAGCGCCTGTTATGAAGCCATGGTGCTCATGGCTCAACCTTTCAGTTACCGCTATCCGTTGGTGGATGGTCAGGGTAACTGGGGCTCTCCCGACGATCCCAAATCTTTCGCCGCTATGCGCTATACCGAGTCGCGGCTGACACGCTTCTCTCAGGTACTGTTATCCGAATTGGGGCAGGGGACCGCCGACTGGACACCGAATTTTGATGGCACTTTGCAGGAACCGCGCGTCATGCCGGCGCGTTTGCCGCATGTGTTATTAAACGGTACTACGGGCATTGCCGTGGGTATGGCAACAGATATCCCTCCGCACAATGTTCGGGAGATCGTTGAGGCCTGTATTTGTTTGCTGGACGACCCGAAAACCAGTGCACGTAAACTGATGAAGTTTGTTCAGGGGCCGGATTACCCCACGGAAGCGGAAATCGTTTCACCCAAGGAAGAGATACGCGCCATGTATGAAACCGGCCTGGGTAGTATTCGAATGCGCGCTCGCTGGGAAACGGAAGAAGGTGAGATAGTTATCAAGGCCCTGCCATATCAAGTATCGGGTGCCAAGGTACTGGAGCAAATCGCCAAGCAAATGCAGGCGAAAAAACTTCCTATGGTCGAGGATCTGCGTGATGAATCGGACCATGAAAACCCCATGCGTCTGGTTATTGTGCCGAGATCAAATCGGGTGGATGCCGTGGAGTTGATGTCCCATTTGTTTGCCACGACCGATCTGGAACGCACTTATCGCGTTAACATCAATATGATTGGTCTCGATGGGCGACCGCGGGTGTTTAATCTTCCGGGCCTACT
>Ga0224511_10000705_pt1 | contig 17342 bp, 5 predicted proteins | sample SF_May12_sed_USG_2_FD_169988 | JGI IMG/M metagenome (GOLD analysis project Ga0224511, IMG submission 169988) | Sediment microbial communities from San Francisco Bay, California, United States - SF_May12_sed_USGS_8_1 | ecosystem: Environmental > Aquatic > Marine > Sediment | place: USA...
CATACATAACTTTAAATGCAATTGTTTGTATATTTAGATGATTGACATTTCAGATCATATTTTATACTTTTATTTTTGCAGAATTTTGAAGCCAAAAAAGCCCTTAATGTAAAAACAGCAGTGTGGCTACTAAAACACGGCACCCGAGACCCCAGATTGGACCCGTTCCAGGGTTTTAACATTTGGTACTTTTAAATCCATGGTCATGAGATGACAATTGATAAAAAACATTTATTTTCTACAATTTGAAAACAATGTTTTTGTTATTGGTCTAAGGCAATAACTAAGCGTCATATACATAGATTTTTTTTACATCTACCTTAAATAGGTGGATTCCATTTTAACTATATCTCTGTTAAAAGAGCGATGACCCCCATTGTTTAATGATTACAACATATTACTTTACACATTAAAAAGTTTCGCTTAAATCTTAATTCCAGATCTTTTTTTATTGTAAAAAATGTGTCGAAAAGATGTAAAGTTGTACTTCAGCTGTTGATGTAGAAAGGTATAAATTTCCCCCAAATTCATCAAATTGCTAAATTTTTGTGTAAACAAACATATCGTAGACATGACAATTATATGTTTGTTTTCGTTTTGATATTAGTTTAGTTTAATACTTTATGAAGGCAAAAACATGATATACATCCTACGATAAAATCAAAACAAGGCCGATGACCTAATGTTTTTTCACTTAGTTAATATAAATTGAAGAGATGTTGGTATACTATGAATATCAAAATCTGAATTAAAGAAAAATGGGGAATCTCCCGCGATACCCTTTAAAGAGTGTGCCTCGATGTTTTTGGCAATTGTTTGTTTATGTTTTTTCACACAAACTGTTAAACAAGTTGTGTAGCCTAACAACAAGTTTTATTATCACGTACCTTTGTGGCCGAGAAGTAAAAACATTTATTAGTACTCGAGATCCCGGGATTGAGTCCCATGTTTTAGAGCAAGTTTTCTGTTTGGTGTTTTTGTTGTTGATTTTACTGCGTTATTTCCTTAAACCTTTATTTCAGAATTGCAATGTCGGTGTTTTTTCGTTCTCGATATTCATTACAATGTAGTATGAACAAAATAAGGGCTAAATAATGTAATACCCATGTATTACGATATCCGGATACTGTGTTGTCCGAAATTAATGTTAGTTAGAGAAATAACTTACCATTTGTGGCTTTGGTAATTCAGTTGAATAAATAAACTTGTATCAATTGATTATGAATAACTGAGCTTAGGCAGCCTTTTTATTTATCAATACATGTTATATTAAAGTCAGGATTTGAATACCCAGCATTCCTGCACTTTGTCAACATTACGACCAGGCGCCATCACTACTTTTTGTTCTGGCGCAAAAAATAGTTACAAATCTTTAGTAAATAAATGAATTACTTTCTGGAATTATATACATTTAGTGTTTTCCTGTTCATTTTTTGTATAAATAACATTTCTTGCATTAAGTAATTGATTAGTAGTAAATTGTTCCTAAGTGCAGCAATGGACTATTTCACGTCACTGTGTGCGGAACGCTGCACTCACTATTATTATTAATTATTTAAAGGTTATATGTATTATTGTCGGTAAACGTGATTATTATACATACTAGAAGCAACGGCAGCAACTTTTATGTAATTATCTTTAATATCTGTTCGTGATAAATATGTTTAATTTGGATGATGCACTTGACGGATTTCTACTTTCGATAGATCATCTTTAGAAGCTTGTTTCGAATTGGTTCCCAGCATGCTGCATTTTCCAATCAGTACAAAAGATGCAGTGCACCAGCCTCTGTACCAGTTGCTAAGAACGCCCCTACTTAGATTGTAAACAATAAGAATTGACTTGAGCGGATTCGATTACGGCATTATTGATATGGTCAGGAATAAACGTTGACCATTCATTCAAGCAACTGGTCCGGCTGACGCACACCATTAATATTAAATTGTATGATAAGTACTATAAGTTTATGTCATTGTAAATAGCTTGATTTGGCTCTTGCTTGAAATAAACATTGTTTAACAGTTGAATTCGCGTCAGTCGTTAATTTACATATGTTTTATGTCAAGTAATTCAGTTTCAGAAATATAGCTGGACAGCTAAGTCTCATTTAAGGAACCCACAGTCCTAGGTTCTAGACGATCAACACAACACCATCAAACATTGTCTGAGAGAGAATGTCTAGATTCCCGAGACTGTACGTTTATAAAACCAAATTGTTAAGTTACCCAAGGCAATGACGACCGCCTCGACATCCTGACAATCTTCTTATTTCTGAAACTGAATTACTTGACATAAAACAGATGTTATGAGAGAGAGATAGAGACCTTGGGTGCTTACAATAAAGAGTGTGGAGTTCGAATGCTGTCATTCTTTATACATTAGTATTTCATTTAATTGTGTTTAACACATTGTAACGTGTGTAGGGTTTTATGTATGGGTAATTACATATGTGTTTTAAATCTTAAATAAACCCACCTGTTGACAAAAGTCACGCTTTGTAATGAGGTACATTTGCCTGATCTGGGGTCGTACGGACAATTGGCTCAGCACGTCTTCTGAAGGAGTTTCACGGCCGTATGGTTGTATAGACCCAAAAGTGAAATTGACGGATAGCCATTGTCCATTGAGATGAATTTCCCATGTCGACGAAGTACAGAGACTCATTCTTGATAGCATTTGTGTAACAGTTATGTTCTTTTCCCGGGAATACTTTGTTATAAGTAGAATGCGCAGGGTATGGGTTACTTTCAAGTCGAAGTCATAAAGAGCACTCAAACTAACATATGTCCATTTGAGGTCAAGACACCTAGACTGTAACTTAATCGCATTCTTAGTACTAGTATTAAAGTCCCGACTGCGAATGAATATACTGTTTTCTTCAACATCGTTTTCTATCACCAAACCAACTGCTTTTGTAATAATGTTCGTTATCACTGGAATACAGCGATCGTTGATCATCATGTGGTTGTTTGAACAGAATAGCGGGAGACATTCCTCCTGAAAAGTAAACCAATACATGTAAATAAAACATACGTTAGCGTGCTTCTCAATAAGTGATCTTCAATAAAAATAATAATTAAAGTATTCGAACCTTCCTAGATTTGATAGTAACAGCTTATAAACACTCACTTATAAACACATTGAACGGTACAAACTGTAATTCACAAACTATTTTGAAATGGATTCAAATAAAATGCTTTGGTGTTGTTGGTGTTATCAACCTAAAATATGCGTCGTTTCAGTTTTAAAATTGGCTATGTTTGTGACGGAATGATCTTGCTATGATCTATTTGAAGTATGATGCCCCTACCCTGACCGGATGAGGCATGAAGCCGTCTGGACAATCGTTACTCTGTAGGCGGTCCCGGGAAAAGTAAGCAGCAATCGTTGTCACGTCCAGCTTGTAGTTCAACAGCAGAGTTATTGCTCTAGAGAATTCCCGACCGAGGCTTAAATCACACGACGGCGCATTTGGAGAATAGCACATGAAGCAGAACACATTTTTAAATGTCCCACTAGTAGTTAAGAACGGCAAGACAACAGAAGCGCACGCCTGTTTATAAATTTCATTCGGGCAGTTGGAAATATCCACTGGTACAAAAGACTCGTAACATGTAGAGTGCGAAACAGTTGTGGGAGAATTGTAAATGATTGTTTCATCGTTATTCGTAGGCTCATCCATGTTTCGGAATGAATACGAATATTGTCCCGTGGACAAAATACGTACATTCCAACGCACAAAATTATTTACTCTGTTACATCGTGCACACTCTTCGTTGATAAAGACCTCGGACGATGTAGATTCTACTGGACGCAAATTCAGGGTGCCATTTTTGTACTTGCATTCTTTATCTCTATCGAGACACGTGGTAACCATGACAACCCCATGTCCGCCGAGCTGGAGAAAGTGGTTGACGTCGCCAATAAAAGGCTCAATGCATTCTTTGCCTTGCTTTCCTACATGGTTGATATTGTCTTCTACAAAGCAGCATGACTGAGTCATGCCACATTGCTCGCCGCAACTGCATTTCAAACAGCATTCATCCGTTTCAGTTTCTGTAAAATTACTCTCCGCTTGATGTTCTAGAGGACAGTCTAAAGACTTAGAGCAGTATTGTCTAAACATGTGAAGAATATTTACGTCACGTGCAATACACGATGTTAGCAAGATGACGAACCAAACTCTGACAGCAAACATTTCTGAACATTAATGTGCTACGTTTAGACGCGGACAGTAGCATACTGTCACATTTATATATTCTATCTCACTAGCGGATCCAGGGGGAGGGGCACCCGGCAATAGTATATTTTAAAAACACAACAATGCATTATTATCGAGATGTTATCATACGCCATTTTAATAAAACCATAATTGCTAACTTATAATTACAATAAATGTTAAATAGTTTGTGCTTGGCATAGGCAAACCAATATGTCGCAGCTGGACATAAGTAATGACATGTCAACTTAAATAATAATTGTTAATAATGCTCAAAATGAAATTTAATAAAAATGCTTCATAAGAGCATTTAGAGATTGTGATTAAATTTTCAGAGATAAGAAAACATAATATGTCGGCAGCTAGACGCGTGTTTAGTTAATTCCTGCGCAATAATACATTCGTATTCGATGTTTCTATGATATCCAGTATATCGCGGTTTGGTAGCAAATTATCATTATAATTGTAAATGTTTTCATCATAGGACTTCATAGCCAAAACTATGTTTATCGCCGTTTAATAAGAATAGTCATCATAAGATTATCTTCTTTAAAATATTAACATACATGACATTTAGCTTAAATGTTAAAACATTTTAAAGCAACGTTACATATTAGTGTTGCCGTAGTTAGAACATCATTTTCTTAAATTATCAGCATGAAATAAAGTTGACTTAATATATTTTCCTTTGCCCTCCTGTCGTTCTATTAAGGAATTAATTTCGTGTTTGATAAGTTCACCGATTGATGAACGTCATAATGGCTGGTTTAAGTGTGTGGAGTCCGAAGGACACGAAAATTATTACTTATATTTACACCTCATTTTATCACATTTTCCTGAAAAAATACTCAAACATCTTTATTTGCATATTTTCAAAATGTCAATTCAAACCTCCCCCTGATTTGTTTCGCAGATGAACTGGTCCGCCGATTCATGCAAACCAAAATAATCACATAACGACAAAGAATATAGTTCTAGTTTTATGTTTTGTAACAGTTTTATGTCATATTGTAAACAGGTCTTATATGCTAAATACAGTACAACATTCTTACATGATAAAAGTTTTTATTAGTATAAATAAACGAAGAAGAAACCAAACAGTGCCGAAATACTCAATAAAGCACAGTTGTGTGTAACCAAACTATTTACGCTCTTCCAATTTTCTCCCCAAAAATGTTAAAAGTAAACAAAAACTTACCTTTCAATATTTAATAGTTATGTATGTTGTGCGCATGGTAATATTTAAAAAAACATGTTTAAGAATACAACCATGCTAGAACAATCACTTTTAGTTTTGATTTTCGCCTATATGAATCATTGCCTCATTGCATGACTCTTTATGAGCTTCCATCGATTTACAATGTCAATGAGTAAAAATCCATTTAATTATGTTATGTCGACGTTATAATTACGCTTTCACTGTATTCAGCAATTCATCTCCACGTACGTTAAGACTTTTTATCACTTACAACCGACACAGCACCGTATTTTCTTGAACAAAGACTGATGAACGTCTTAAGAATTTGTCAAAAAAGCTGCATCATGTTTACTTTCGGTAAATGTAGAATGACGTCACAGTGCGACACATAACACTAAAACTTGTTTGTTTTGCGACGGTTATGCCCCTTTTTTAAAACGGTTAATACTTTTAAGTAAACGTTTTTTGATTAAACTGTACATAAACTGAGTAAAAACTAGTAAACAATAAAAGCCTTAGTCTGTATTGAGAAATACCAAATTTGTTTGTGGAGGCTATTAGAATAGCCTTACATCTTGTAGAAGCTATCTAAAACTAGAAACATTCTAAAAATAGCGGGGAATTCCTGACGTCATTAGTGTTTTCCGTACCTTTGCGCGGTGATAAGGCTTACGGTGTTCATCGAGGAATGAACTTCATTCGTCTGGTAAAGGATATTGAAGCAATGGAAATAGAGGTGTATTTAATAATTAAGTGAACTGGTAGATTAATGCATTACTTTGTCATGGTGCCCTAAAACTCGACGTTGTTTGCAACATGTCTATTTTGATCATGTCTTCAATAAATATTTAAGTCTGCGAATTAGTCTATAAGCCCGAAGCCCGAGTCGAATAAACGGCCGGTCGGTCGATTGGAATTGTAAACAAAATAACTCGACCGGTCGATTTAAATTTTGGAGTAAAATTATAAACAAAGAAACAAACTAACATACATATTGATTGTGGAGTTATTTGTGGTAGATGCAGTAATTTACGCCCGTATCTACGACGCTGTCATGGCAACGGTGAATGTCAAGGACGTGCGCGGATCAACCTATCTACTAGGGGCGACTACTCTGCGAACCATGTTGGGAACTGTCGGAGATTTTGTCTGACCGAGACAGGATTGGTAAAGAAATGCAGGTGTGACTGTTTAGGCTATTGATGACTCATGATGCACACTTACAAGTACACGTACATACTACATTAGCAGTGGCACATGGCTAATTAAATGCAGATATTGTATATATATATAAGATCTTAGATTGTACTTACATAAATTATGACGTTACAATAAAGAATAGTAAATAAAGCATTTTAATGGTATGTTTTAAAATGTACATTTTGAACTCACGAGTGGGGGTCAAGGTGGAGAGGGTTGAGATGTAAGCATAAACAGCAGCGTAGCGGTGGCCTAGTGGTAGAGCGTAAGCGGGAGGTCGTGGGTTTGATCCCTGACTTTTGTCTTTATTTAATATTTTCTTATTGTTATAATTACATAACGTTTTTCGAATTGTACAAGAGGCATGCTCTCAATTTAATGTTGTAATACGTTTCAGACACACCTGCATATGATCGGTGCACCAAGAATCACATTAGAGTCACATACTGCAAATACCTTCAAATGTATACTTTATTACATGTGACACGTATATGACAAGAAAAATTAATGTGGTATTAGAAAAATTACATTCAATATGAACACAAAGTCTTGTGCACGAAGCAGTATTGTATCGGTTAAAGGTTTCGGGCAAACCTGCATAATGATCAATGTACCAAGAGACACATAAGAGCCGCATTTTGGCACAGCTTTAAATGCCTTCTATGTCACTTGAACCTCGTATATGAGAAAAACAAATTGTGACTTCGGCTTAATTGCGTTCAATATGTACACAACGTAGTATGTAGAAAGCAGTCTTGTATGTATCGGTTAGACTTTTCAGACACTCCTGCATATGATCAGTGCACCAAGAGTCATATAACTGCCACATAATGCGAAACCTGCAAATTCCTTCGTTATTACTTTCATTATAACTACGTGCATTTATATGACAAGAAAATTATCGTTCTTTCGGATAAACTGCGTTCTATATGTACACAGTATTGTGCAACATATAAAGTATCGGTGCACCAAGCGCCACAGACGAACCACAAGCTGTAAACGCCTTCCATCGACTTGTATACCACTTATATTACGTATATGATATGAATATAATACTATAAGTAAATAATAACTTCGCTGAGGGTGACAGTGCACTGTCGTAAACCCTCGAAAAAAACACTTAATCTTGGCTAGCGCCTCGGTTAACAGTGTTTCCTCGGATTGACAAGATGCACTGCCACTCTCAACAAAGCCGTTATGTTTATAATGATGCTTCTGCTAAACTGTGTTTCACGTATTCACAAAATATCGGGCATAAAACAATCTTGTACCGTTTTGGGGTTGCGTCCCAGACGCAACCCATATAATCGTTTGGATTTGGGATTCCAATATGGCCGCTTCTCCTGCGATGGTTCCCGATTTCTTTATATTATAATTATGCACTGTATTGTAAATGTTGAGAACCACCAATACTAACTTTCGGAATGTTGACGTCAGATAGGGAGGGTTTTCCCAGGAAACACTCTTTTCCATATTTTGTAGGCCATAGTCTCGGGTTATGGTTAGGCATTAATTTGTTTCATCTGATTTTATCTGATTTAATATGCGCAAATTAATGCGATATTTATCTTTGCCGCAAAAGCTTAACATGCTACATCGCATTGTTATATTTATTTGACAACAAACAAAACAAACACTTAGGTGTGAGAACTAAGCTATGGCCATAGTGACTCTGTGACCTATGGAAAAGAGTCGCACCCTTCCGGTTTTCCCAGGGGCTACTAAAACCCGGGACCCGGGACAGGCTTGCTAATGATGCTTTTATAAAAAAATTTTTTAACGATTCCATTACATAATTTGTGTAAATATCATTGAAAAAGCAAATGATAAGATTCAACACATATGCATGATATAATGAATGCCTGAAAATCTTCTAAAGCACATTTGTGTTCACATTTTCATGAAAATAAAAGATTTAACACTTCGAAAACAAATTTTATTTTCATAATTTCAGCATTGTCATTCTAATCATTTAAACATTCCGTTACATAATTTGTCTACATTTCGTTCAAATAAAAATGATGACCTTCATTACATGTGCATAATATTACAAAATGTTAGAAGATCTCCAAATCCACATTATATGCTTGTAATTGTCTTATTACCTCACATGAGCAGTTCATTGTGATTAGTCTCAGAACTAATACCCAATTACGTTTTTCATTGCATTTCACTCCATTGCATTTCTAACGTATAGTGAGTACCGAGGTGTTCCGAAAACAAGTTAGAGTTATGAAAGTCAGAACTACAGTGTGATTAGTCGATATATATGCCCGCGAAGAGTTTTTACATCTGATGGAACGCGAATTATTTCAGCTACAGTGTGATGTGCCATCAACTTTTTGGTAATGAATTAAAATTTTACTGTGTACCAATTGTGACTAGCATTCACAAAAGTTCCCAAAATGTCTCACGAAAACAATTAAAACAATCACTACAACTTGGCAACCCTTCCTTTTTAAAGGAAATTTTATTACGCTTCGGTGCACCAAGAGCCACACAAAAGCCTCATGCTGCAAATGCCCTCAAATCACTTGGACTACGCATCTAACAAGATAATGTGGCATTGGCTACATTGTCTTCCATATGTACACAAAGTATTGTGCAGACAGCAGTTTTGTACCGGTTATACGCTTAAGGCACACCTTTATTATCAGCATTTGCATTTAAATCAATTCCTTGCAAAAAAGAACACTTAAAATTTTATGTTGGTTAAGACAACATAGAACTCGGTCACGTTAGGTAAGACCATGAAAAATTAGAATCTTGTTAAGCGTCAACTTAAGTTTGACAAACCTAGGTTCCTATTCACAAAACACACAAACCGAAAACGAAAGCACGATTATTTTACGACAAAAACAATGCATTATATATACATGTATATATTTAATAGGAAAAAAAAGCATCATCATAATATGAAACACGGACGCTTAACAGAATTCCAAGTTGGCATGGCCTAATATGTGCTCACCCCTTTACATTAAACGTAATACTTAAGTTTTTAATTTGCAGTTTACCTAGTTTGACATTTTCTCTTATAAATATATTTTGAAATGTGTATATTAACTTTGAATAACGGTATAATATGCTTACATTAATTATCAGTACATTTAAAAGCATTAGTAAAGAAATCCTATCACAATCACCGTATGTTCTATACCTTGAATCGCAAAATGCTGATTGAATGCAAAACAATACTTGATATAATATCCTTTCAAGTTGAAATGACCCTAATTGGTTAGAATAATGTGTATCTTATTCTGCATTATCATCAGAAAAGTTCTCGTAATTCGTTGAGAGTGGAGAAAAACGGTACATTATGAATAAAAAAGAAAAATTCGAAGATAGCCGTTACGGACAGACAGACAGACGTTAAAACCTTCACATTTAATTTTGAAAAGAAAAAATCATATGTTATGAAAAACATGTACACAATGATTAAGACGTTCGAACCATTATATGAGTTAAACTAGGATTACATAACCTTCTTTAAACGGACATGGATGGTATAACATGCGCTGATACTAACTAATAGGCTTTCCCCAATACATTCTATGTACATGTATATTAGTTTTTATATCTCTACTATGTGAATATATGAATTAAACACTAAAGGCTTTTAACTCAAAATTCTCTACGATAGTTAAGGAACGGCAAATGATATCACTGACACATAGGTATTTGAACTGTAAATTGTTAAACATATTTGCGATATTTATGATACTTTCCTTTTTGAACTAGTTTAACCTTTTGTAATAATACTTTTAACTGTCATTTGAATGTTTCAATCTGTTTATGGGTTAAAAGATTCTTAATGTTTTAGGTATATTAAAACGATACAGCGTTTTAATTATTTTGACGATTATTATTGTTCTCCTGATTGAATGATATTTTACTAATAAAAAATAATAATTTCACCGTTACCTTAAACATATTAACTTCTGTTCTTAATTTGTGTTTTATATTAAAATGGTGTGCTATTACATCCAATCATTAAATAATTTTCATCCCTTTCTGCCCACGTACCGACCTACTGGATGTGACGATTAAGACTGCTGAACTCAAGCCGCTGATTGGATGCTGGATTGAAGTCGTTGATTGGATGATGGGTTCAAGCCGCTGCTTAGATGCATGATTCAAGCCGCTGATTGGATGCTGGATTGAAGTCGCTGATTGAATGCTGGGTTCAAGCCGCTGCTTAGATGCATGATTCAAGCCGCTGATTGGATGCTTGCACGCCAGTCCGACCCAGAGGCGTAGCCTTGTAGTGTACTGAACCAAAAAAGAAACTTTTCCAAAGTATGAGCCAGTTCTTGAAGTGTACCACTTAGATGTACACACATATATACATGAAGTAGCTTGTAAAACTCGTATTGTTTGCAAATTGGGTCAGCTAATCCCCATATAAAAGCCCAATACCTTTATTCAACGTAAAAATAGAGTTTCACGTGCGCGTAAGGGATGGGCATATCCGCTCCACGTGGTGCATATTTGTCTTTACCAAATTATTGCTATAGTAGTAAAGCTGTAGAAAAAAGTCGAAAAAACGTTTTATTTGAAGTTTTATAACGAAATTTCAATGCCAAAAATTCCCGAAAATTTAAGTGAGAGGGCCTTAGGCATGCTTGTAGCTGGGTGCAAAACTGCGGAGGTTGCAGCTTGTGTTGGTGCATCCGTGCAATCAATCCGAAGCCTTCGGCGGTGATTTGCACAAACCGGGAGTACAAGGGACTTGCCGCGGAGCGGTAGACCGCGCGTTACGTCTCGAGCCCAAGACCGCTATATCTTGAACCAGCACCTACGCGATCGCTTTCGAACAGCAACAGCTACAGCTGCTGTTACCCCCGGTACTCACAACAACCGTATTTCCGCCCAGACAGTAAGGAAACGCCTAGCTGAGAGCGGTTTGCACGGACGTCGTCCGTACGTCGGTTCGGTTTTGTTGCGTCGCCATCGCAATAATAGAGAATGGGCACTTAGACACATAAACTGGACAAGGCAGCGTTGGCGGACAATTCTTTTTACTGATGAGACAAGGTTTGTATTGTCTCGAGCTGATGGCCGTGTACGGTTATACCGACGCAGGAATGAACGTTATGCCGACTGCTGCGTACTGCAACGGGATCGGTTTGGGGGTGGGGGCTCAGTTATGGTGTGGGGCGGTATAGCCTACGGATATTGAACTCGGCTCGTCGTTATTGATGGCAATTTATAAGCCAAAAAAACAACAACGGGGAAGACATTTTAGGCCCTCAGGTTGTCCCTTTGCTTCAGACACATAACGTTATAACGACGTTACAGCAGGATAATGCCACATCCCATGTTGCTCGTGTCACTTTAGAGTATTTACGAAATCATAACGTTGATTTCATCGACGACTGGCCCTCAAAAAGTCCAGATTTGAACCCGATTAAACATCTTTGGGATAATCTGGATAGACGCGTACGTCAACGTCTGAACCCTCCAAACAATGTCAACGAACTTCGAGCAGCATTGCTTGAAGAATGGAATAATATTCCTCAGACTGACATAAACAAAATTGTGTTTAAGCTATCAGCCAAAAGGATTCAAAACTATACGAACAAATCTACATTCCAACTTGGCAAGAGTTTCTTTTTTGGTTCAGTATAGTTAATAACTATAATCGCAAAATATCAATTGTGTTTCTTTAAAACACGAAGTTCGAGTTAGACAAGAAAACAATCGTTTACAGTGGGACTAACCTTATAAAATAGTAATGATTAACTTAAAACCGAATGAAAAAGAACATACTGTCAAAGCATTTCGTACCATACATGCTCTAGTACCCAAAATATGTTAACTTTCTAAGAGAATTCACTAATTTGTTATGTTTCGATCTAGAATGTACCTGTCCGATGTGCTTGACGTTAGTTTGTATTTAAGGGGCGGGTGAACGATATTTTATCAACTATTTTGTAAATGTATCAATAAACATGGTAACGTATCGTCAAAACGATTTACATAATAACATAACCATAATTTTTTTTTTATAAAATACGTTAACATTGTATACACGATATGTACCAATTAAAATGTTGATTGCCACCAATTTCCACCAAAAAGTCTGTATTCAGACTATCTGAACACGTCGGATAGTAAGCTACACCACACCACCTCCCCTTCAGGCGAATGTAGCCGAGTATTTCCGATTGATATTCAGATAGAGATGGGTGCTAAAACCTGGGATATGAGTTATTTTTGCTAGGAAGCGACATTTATTTCAGAAATAAATATCTCTCTCAATACGCATGTTTCGGAATAAGGATTTGTAAAAGACAAATCAATTAAAGTCAAAATTTTGTTTACGTCCTACTTTCTAACCTTTTCATTTTTGGACAACGTATTGATGTTTCATTTATAAAACTCTAGTTAAGCTGTCCTTAAGTTAAATATGGCTAAGCGTGAAAGGTATGTACTTATTATAGTAAGAGTTTTAACGTTCTGCTGGCCCGCGTGAAATCCATCATTTTGGCTAATTAGTGGTTAATTTACAATTAATTTAATGTTTTCTTACTAAACCATGATACTTTTGAGGTTACATAACAATATGTTACTTATTTTATTAAATATGATTGTATGTTTTTAACATGAAAAATGACTGTTTGGGGCTACTTTTTGGACATTTAGCCCGGCCCCCAACACCCCCCCCCCAAGAAAGAAAACAACAGGTCTACAAAACTTGATATGCAAAAAATAAAAGTCTGATGTTGTGTAATAGTGAGCTACTCTAAAAATCATTTTCAGACCATAATGATTGATTATAAAAATGCATACAATGCGTGTTGTATCGGAGAAGAAGTGCGGGTTATATTTAACATTATTGATGGAGGAAAGTGAAGATAAATCAACAGTATGTTGTCAGTCAGTCTGACTCCCTTAAGCATGGTTCTAAGACCATAATCCGTATACTCGTTAATTTTAAGGTAAATACTGTGTAATGGACTACGAAGGATCCACCTTTTTCAACAGATAAACAAGAATTTCCTCATTAAAATGTCATTTATATATTATGCTTTTATTTTTCAACCATATAAACTAGTTTTTAAATTGTAAGTAACCTTCATTTGCTCAAATGAAATTAAAGGGAAACAATTTTACACCTTATTAAGTCCCTTTAGTATAATTCGAATGAGAATTTTCAATCTTATTTATAAAATCAAATAAGCAAAAACTGTGAAAAGCTGTGTGATGGATCGTCTCTAAATTGCATATATTCGTATTTTAAAATCGTTTTTAAACTTCTACTTACTGCAATTTATATGTCTATCAATTACACTACTATTACATTAACACAAATCTAAAGTAATAATTTAGTCACAAAGTAATTGCCAACAATAGGACACATAGTTATGTCTTGGTTAAATCTTTTGTTATTCAAATAAACGGTCAATGACATACATGTATATCAATCAAATAAAATCAAGTTCTCAGATTTATGGACACACGGCCTCAAGAAGAACTCTTGAAAGTCTGCTTGGACACAGCATTGTTTCGACTATAATGAATGTACATGTACTGTAACACTTAATACAAAATATAAGTGTGTTATAAATCAAGGAAAGGTAAAATCAATTATCGATGTTTATTTAGTAAAAGGAAACAAACAAGGTTATTTTCAAATAGCATTTTTAAACACATAATAAACGTATCATCCAGTACAGATCATGTTTAGATTCTTTTCATGCTGGCGGTGTAAACATAAATTGATGTTCAAAGAAAACGTATTGTAAACAAGGAAGACAGGTAGTGTTTAAGGACACCATGCCAAAATGGCCCGTACAAAAACACATAGAACAGCACAAAACACACAGAACAACAAGACGTAACAGACATTCAGATTTTTTTTGTGCGTTTTGGATTTTTTACATTTTCATTTTTTATTTCAGATTTCTTAAAATGACTTCTCCCACAAATGCTGAGTTACCGCCTTGGTACGGTCAATGACTTTCATTGAGGGGGATTTAACCAGTTTAAAGCTATAGCAAACCTGACTGACGCTTTCTCAACATTTATTGGAGAAGGAAAAAAGTGCATTTACTCTATCTCTAACCAGGCCACTTAGAATATGAACAAAATGATAGGAAAGTGGAAGGAAGTCTATCTAAGAAGGAACGGAGGAAAAAGAGAGCCCTATGTACAAATGACTTCTGCTTGTGAAAACCATCACAGGTCCGTGGCAGAAGGGCCTAGTTTAGAAATAAATAAATGGTAAAGTTAATATTAAAACTATAGCATCATTCCCTTCCCTCCTAATTAGGTTTAGAGAAGGAAATTCATTATACAGCATAATAATAAGTTACACAACTATAGGCAAATCAAAATACAAAAACATAAAACAGCTGCATACCTGTATATATCGTTTATGTAGGGTTAACATGTAATCCTTTTTACCATAAGAACCTATACATACAAAATCGTACAATAAAATATGCGATTCATAAATTATATGAAGTGTAACCATGCAAAAAGTATCACCTGTATAGAACCTACAACGCAATCATCGATGCGAGTTTTAATGCAATCCACGCATATACCTGCAGAACATAGCCCACTGGAAGAAAGCTTGCCGCTGCCGCCCTATGCCGACTCCACCATTCCGGATTCAAATCTTCCGCGCAAACCCAAATCGCGAATCCCTGCGAACAAAATGCGCATTGTTCGCGGGCGTACTGGTATGCGGTCAGTGTGAGGTTAAGGGAGATGATGTGAAGGGTTCCTAGTTCTGCCCAGGAGTATTCTTCATCCACAAGCCGTACCTGGAAGTTGTAACAGTGAAAAATTATATAACGAATGGTTACACAACATCATTATCAACATTATAACGACGGCCATCATTAACCACATCAAGTCGGAAACTAAACTGGGACTAAATGGAGAACGTTTCATTTAACGAAGTTATATCTCTTTTCTATTTACTATCACCTACCCAATTTCATTTCAGTTTAGAATATACATCTCTATGCAATATATTGTAAGCTGTGAAGCGCGATTTACCATCTTTGAATTACCGGTAATTTTATTTCATATAATTTTAGTCGAATTACACCAAGGTCGCTTTAAATAAAATGTATTATTGCCACTAGATATTATCTATGGGTCGTCAGATTTTCCGCAACCCCAAAATGACTATTACCCATAATTATAAAAAATGTGAATTAAATGTTTTATGTTCAATATTTGTTGCGTCTTGTTTTGTGTAGTTCTTGAAGTGGTTGGTGAATTTCACGGGTTTCTTTGTGGGGGCCATTTTGTCATGGTCCCCTAGAACTCCTTGTCTGCTTTATATATCTGCACTTTCTTTTTGAAAATATTATATATATTCAATATATATTTACAGTCTTATTAATTTATATATACTGTATAGCAGTGTGTATAAAAACTTGAACAAAGAGTAAATACCAATCAAAAAGACTCACATTACTTGTTTCACCTCAATAAATATGTAAATGTTGCAACTGACACATTTTAGAAGTCGACAGTGTTTGTCAGTAACTAGTGTATAACTTTCTTCAGTCTCATTAAAACTAGTAATTTTTAACTGTAAAAAAATGTTTTATTCCCTGAGCATTTTGCAATTAGCGAACATTTTGCATTAATGACGTTATGATCATATCTTGCAACCAGGTTTGTTCACATTATTCATTTTAACCACAATCCACCAGAGAATCCTATTCCATAAATTATGAAAAAATACCCATTGTAATTTTCCATATGTAAAAATACAAGCAAACAATTGTCTTGTTTAAAGTATAAGTATCGCGTGAGATTATTTTTCCGGGATAATTTTATACGACGACCACCTAAAGGAAAACCTACCTTAAGGGCCGTTGTTTATCTTAACGTTAAATGTGACAAAATTGCGATAACTCAGTCTGCTATTTTGAGTGAGAGCCCGTGCTGCGCTCGCGCATATGGGGTCATCCCTTTACCGCGTTGGGGTTTTCCATACATAACTTTGAATGCAATGCTTTGTATATTTAGATGATTGACATTTCAGACCATATATTATACTTTTATTTTTGCAGAATTTTGAGCCCAAAAAGGCCCTTAACGTAAAAACAGCAGTGTGGCTACTAAAACACGGCACCCGAGACCCCATATTGGACCCGTTCCAGGGTTTTAACATTTGGTACTTTTAAATCCATGGTCAGGAGATGAAAATTGATAAGAAAAAACATTTATTTTCTACAATTTGAAAACAATATTTGTGTTATTGATCTAAGGCAATAACTAAGCGTCATCTACATAGAATTTCTTACATCTGCCTTAATAGGTGGATTCCATTTTAACTACTCTGTTTAAAGAGCGATGGCCCCCAATTTTTAATGATAACAACATATTGCTTTACACATTAAAAAGTTTCACTTAAATCTTAATTCTAGATCTTTTTTATTGTCAAAAAATGAGTCGAAAAGATGGAAAGTTGTACATCGGCTGTTGATGTAGAAAGGTATAAATTTCCCCCGAATTCATCAAATTGCTAATTGTTTGTGTATACAAACATATAGACATAACTTTTTTTTGTTTGTTTTCGTTTTTATATTAGTTTAGTTTAATACAATATGAAGGCAAAAACATGATATACATCCTACGATAAAATCAAAACAAGGCCGATGACCTAAAGTTTTTTCACTTAGTTAATATAAATTGAAGAGATGTTGGTATACTAAGAATATCAAAATCTGAATTAAAAAAATGGGGAAT
>Ga0224511_10000706_pt1 | contig 17340 bp, 4 predicted proteins | sample SF_May12_sed_USG_2_FD_169988 | JGI IMG/M metagenome (GOLD analysis project Ga0224511, IMG submission 169988) | Sediment microbial communities from San Francisco Bay, California, United States - SF_May12_sed_USGS_8_1 | ecosystem: Environmental > Aquatic > Marine > Sediment | place: USA...
CGTATGCATAACGTATGCGAGCGTATGAGTAACGTATGCATAACGTACGCGAGCGTATGAGTAAAGTGTGCATAACATGTGTGAACTTATGACTATGAATAGCACCGACTTTCCACAGTGGACTGTCACATTACCTTCATTTTCAAACTAGGCTCATAGGTGTCAAGATGCATGCAGAATGTCTTCGGCCTATTCTCCTTCCTTTTCCTTCTCCTTTATCTTCCATTTCGTTTTATAATAAAGTGTCACATTTATTAAATCAAAATGGTGTTGGAGAAACACCTCTGTCTACAACTGACGAAAATGGAGAAAAAAGGACCCTTTATATATTTTGAGCTCAACTGGTCAGCGTTTGTACCAGCGTGTGAGTAACGTACCTCTAGCGTATGTCTAGCGTATTCAGCGTATGCCTAGCGTATCCAGCGTATGATGAGCGTATGAGTAACGTATTATCCATACGCTCGCATACGCTGAAAATTTTTGAACATGTCCAAAAAACTATTTTAGCCTCTGCGTATAACAACGTACACCGACGTGTGCCAGCGTATGAGGAACGTACACGACGTATGCCTAGCGTACCCCTAACGTATATCTGCGTATATCAGCGTATGATCATACGCTGGCATACGCTGATGTCATACGCTGTAGTGTGACTGCACTTTTAGAGTGACGATTTCGCACTCTTTATATTACTATAAATGGAATGTAGCAAAATAAATGTTCAGCGTCAACAGTAACAAAATAGGTTGGACTATTAAATACATACACTGAAAAAGATGTAAAACCTGATATTCCAACGTTTATCATTTTTAAAGTTGTGTGCCGTAATACTGCGCCATGATATTGAGCCCTTCAACATATGGAACACGATACGTTGCTACATGAAGGTGCATGACTGCATACATTTCAAGATCGAACAAGTTATGGATACAATTCTGTCACTTTCTTTTGGTCTTGTATAAATATCTGGTGTGCACTTTTCTGTGTGGGTATGATATGAATATGGCAATACAATGGCCTCTGAACTTTGTTTAAGAGTTATCTACATAAAGTCATGGGCCTTACGATAATCGCTCGGTTAATACGATATTGATTTCGTCTTAGAAATCAATCTTTGAATTTTAGATAACCTATCCTCGACCTTTTATTACTTTCAGCCGGATAAGAATACCCAAACGTTGCTAAGAAGATAAGGCAGAACCGAAAGATAATGTTTGGCCTAATTTGTGGTAAGAACAAAGCATGACCGCGGAAGAAAGCTGAAATTATATCAAAACTACGGGACATTATTTGCATATAGATTTTCTACCCGAGCATTTGACTGTTTTTGACAACATTTCATTTTTAATTCCATGTACATTGTATACTTACGCCACACTGATGCAGGTTCATAAACATGAAGTCTCGATTTTTTCATAACCCCTGATGTCTTCATGGCTAGCGGTTTTTAGAGCCGTGTTTGGTCTTTTCAATTCGTATGATTTAATAAATTTCGATTTAATTACTCTGATTCATCCCTATTTTTAAAAAACTATTTCAATAGAACCCGTTAATGATATTCAATGAATTCAATCTATAGGGACAAATCAACGAGCCATTATTACGCATGCGTGTACGTAAATAGACGGCATAAGTAAACTTATTTGCTTTATTTGAATACATGAATTAAAATTTGAATATCAAAACACGTCGCCAAAAAACGGGATAAAAAGGAATAAAATCTTCTCAAGAATTGGAGAATAATATTGGCTTGAATGGGTCATACGGTGGATGAGAAGAGTCGAAGAAAGACGCACTGGGCAGGTTTGAAACGATAAAAGGTCCATTATCGTTTACAAAAGCGAAAAACACATACAAATAAGATATGAGATAAACGTTTACTGCCGGATCCCCACACTGCATAGCGGGAAGCTCCTTTTGAGTGGTAAAAATATTATTAAAATCCACTAATATTTTCATGCTTCAAGAAGCATTGCTACTGGATGAGTTTTGAGGAATGGAAAAATGTTCCAGTGCGTTATAACACGTCAAGACTTGAATCCTATCTTTAATCTCTTGTTCAAATATTCGAACATTCAAATAAATGATAATAATATTCCTAGGTGCATCCTCATAACGTATATTTCTAGTACAGATGTAATTTATTAGAATTGATTATGAATTAGAGTGCACTTTGAAAAATGCTTTGAAATATGATGAAATATGCAACATAAAGTAGGGAAATAATTTTATCAATTTCGATCACGCTTAAATTATGACAAGTCTTATGTTTTATGGTTTTATCGTCTTCTTCCCATTATTACTGCTTTACTAGGAACACGCAACACCAGAGTTAGGTACGTGTACAGGTAACTGAAGTGCGTTTGATATTTTACGTATTTATTTATATAAATGATTTTTTTTTTCAATCTGGTAGTTTTGTGCTGATCCGAGTAAAAGGAAATTTCAAGTTTAATTGTTTACTTGTGAATAATAAAACAAAGTAGGTAATAAATAAAAAGGAACGAACGAACGGTAATAAAATAAACAAAAGTCTTTTTGAAAGGCAATTATATTCAGATGATGAATTATATTTGTTCTTGTAAAAATATATATGCGGAATACATATAACTGCTGTGCAAGATGCTAAGTACTGCCTTAATATGATAACATTTACACGATACAATTTGTCTAAATTTGATCATTTTTAAACTTATGCCAACTTTGGGATTATTAAAAATAAAGTGTTGAATAACAAAACATGGGAAACTTGTTAATTTATTGTTTGATACATGTTCGCCTCGAACAATGAAGCTACTCTGGGCTATATCCCTTTTACGTTTAATAGAACTTGTTCGAGTTGTTTCCCTTGGATATGTAAACTGAGTTTGTTTAAAATTCACGCACACAATTTATATAACTCTTCTTTTCAAAAACAAAAACTCAACATTAGTTAAATGATTAAAGCATTTCTTTAAAAAAGATGGTAATACTTATCTTTGTCAGCCATGCGTTTACATGTTTGAAATATTTACAAACTTTTTATTCTAAAATGACTTGTTTGTAAAAGGAATGCGAGACTGCAAAGTGCAAGTCTTTTTGTTACACATATTTTGTTTTTATAAAATACTTAACCTCTATGGATTTAACCATTATTTAAATTATCTTGCAACTGTATTCAATTCAAAAGGTTGAAACTACTGTTTGCACAAGTATTTTCCTTTTATAAAAGCCTATTACACTACTGAATGGAACTGTGTTGCTATTTTTACTACTTCTTACTTATGGGCGTGTCAAGATAACACTTTGTTTATGTATATAAGAAAGGGGCGGGATATCGATATGCTAATTTCGTATATAAGATATGTTTATTTCACTAAATGACGTCAGAGGATACCGTTATCAGTTGCTAGGCGACCTAGCGAGAGCCAATAAAAATCGTTATCGGGCTGTCAATTTCGCTTGGTTCGCGCCTAAGCGGGACGCGCCAACTGCCCACCCACGAAAACAGAAATAGATGGTTAATTTCTAGTAGTCTTACCCACGTGTGTTTAGATTTTCATTTGTGCTGTGTAGTTAGCTTAGTGTAGATTCTTTTAACATTATGAAGATGGAGTCTAATGGACAAGCTTCACCTACAAATGGGAACGATGAAATCCCTAACGATCCAGGGTAAGTTGCTTTTATACTGACACTGTCTTCTACATTGCTACTCATTTTCTTAAGTTTAATTTAGATTCTTTTGATCTCGCCGATTTTGACATTTAGGTCACTGCTTTCAAACTTCAAAATGGCTCTTTGTTTACATCATAGTTTTATTAAATGTTTTCAGGAAGATGTTTATTGGGGGGCTAAGTTGGCAGACGACTGCAGGTAAAAGTTAAACTTTGTTTTCACCTTTCATTTTGCGATAATTGCGCTATGTACATGTATTGTTTACATTGGTTAATTACAAAAACCGCCGCGGGCGTATTCGGACTGCTCTACCGTTATCGTGAGAAAATGGTATTAAAGATTTGCCATTGATATTAGATTTAATCTATCATTTTTATAATGACAATTTTTATATTTATTTGAAAATTACACCATGATTATTTTGTTTGATGTCGTTTTCAGAGAAGTTAAAGGAACACTTTGGGAATTATGGTGAAATAAAAGAGTCCATGGTTATGAAGGATCCAACTACAAAAAGATCAAGGTGTGTTATAATTCTCCTATTGATGTAAATGTGTGTTTTCACACACAAAAATAATTGAAAGGAAATTGTCATTTGAGGATTTTTACTTATGTTTATGTGGATATTTGAAATCAAAGGTCAAGTAAGTTGGACATAGAATGTAGATAAAACTGTAGATCTAGCCTAGATGCTTAGTTGTTAGACATAGACGCCTAGTTGAACTTAGTCTATAGTGTGGATATCCTGTTTTAATATCACCAAAAATACAAAAAACCTAATGTCAAGCAGTTAACTGGTCAGTGTCAAGTTCAAGATGCTATTTGTTAAACAACATATTTTCATAAAAAAATGTAAATGTCAGATTTTCATGCTGTGTAAAATTGGGCCAAAATAATCTGCATACATAAACACAACAGCACAGAAATCACTCTGTATAATGTCTCAAGATCTGAAGTCCTGTGTCGTAAAGCCACATTAATGATACCCCTTATACCCCAATAAATTCTCACAACGACAATTTTATCTGGTCAGTGGAAATGGGCTGATAGCAAGTGTAGAAATATGCACACTGCCTTTGGTCAGGTCAACTTGAAAGGCATAGTTATGCCCCAATTTTGTGTTGTTGTTAAGGGGTTGAGAACAACCAAAATTTGGAGTTGATTCATCTCTTAGTGCTAAGAGTTCTGTCAAAAATTGAGTATACTTCATACAAAAAGTGCTTTAACTTTTCAATCTGTTTATGTGTTTTGTGTATACACTGTATGTAAATTTAAAATTTAAGTACCAAATTATGAATGATGTAAATCACGAAGGTTGCTATAATTAAATTAGACATTAAAAGATCTATGTGCAAATGTAGGCAATAAATCAACTGCCATCATCTTGAGATGAATGAATTGTTCACCTATTTGACAAGCATGGAAAAATATAACCAACTTGAATTCGAACCACAAGCATCAATATATTATAACATACATGTACAGTGTGCTTTAAGCCTTGAAAGCAGGCATTTAGCCTACATGTGGTATAATCTGCATGTATAATGTGGACTAACAGAATAGTCAGGTCAGATTGAATAAGGAAACGCCAGTAGACAATAGCAGCCACAAAAGGACAACATGTTTTCTATTCAGCACAGGCCATCATGTACGGGAGAGCTCACACATACACTGTAGAAAGCATTGATTGGTCTCCGCACCACAACAAGACAGGCTAGGCCCCGGGGGATGCTATTCTCCTAAAAAAGTGTCCAATCTTTTCTATGTGCTCAGATAAAATCCGGTAGCACAGCCTTCTGACTTTTCTTTTCTGTTTTCCACCATATATTTATGTGATCAATAATGTGAGAAAAAAGCCCTGGTCTAGGTCTAAACATCGGCTGATAAAATCAGATGTATCAGTCAAAATTATACATAAATATGAATGCGAGGTTTTCCACAGCAGTAGTTTTAGGCACATGTCTCTCTCTGAGGTGATGATTCATAATAAATCTGTTAAAATAGAAATATTATTACAGAAGCACAGTATATTCCTTCGAGGCAGATTTTAGGGTTGTTTACTACATGAGAATATTATGCTTGCTATGTTCCTTTGATGAAATCGTGTGTAGCACAGAGGTCTTTATAGAAAGGTTAAATCACTTTAGAGCGTCTAGGAAGTCTGCTATGTTCCTGGGAGCATCTGCCAAAACATGGGTTCTATTTCGAGTGCCAGTAAATTCTGTTAAGTAGTTAGCATGAATGATAAGAACGGTGAATCTAGGTATGTGCAATTCTTGGCAATCAGTATGTACTTAAGTTCTCAGTGTGAAATTTCATTAATTTTGCCACTGTATGATTTCCTGTTCGTCATTAGGAACAAGGATTGGAAAATCGGTTTATTAAACTATGTTATAATCTGGTAACTCCCTCACTTACACGGGCCCCAGGCATTTAAGGTTGGCCCCTTAAGATTTCTGAGAAATCTATTAAACTACACCCTGAACATGACTGTGTTCATAGAAACAGGGTTTGGCAACTGCATTTCTGTTGCAGTACTAAACCGTTTTGGAAAAGATACCTGCATTCCCTGAGCAAAATCTAGAGCAGCTCTCCATACATGTTTAATATTGATGCCCCTTTACTCATCTCAATTTGATTTCAGATGAAATGCTTGTGTTTTATGTATAGTATCTGAAATCTGCCTCAGAATAATTGCTTCATGTGGGTAACCGAGGTTCTGTCTTGATACACATCAATTTCCAGCAATCGATAACATTAGTTAACTGCTAGTGCAGTTTTTATTCGATGTTCATGGCCTAAAATGTTTGCTATTTAAGGGTATAAGAGATGCTGAAACAAAAGGTCGCCTGTCATAAAACAAAACGCTTGTCATAGGGGTTGCATGTTGACTCTCTGATCACTGATAAATCAGCTTGATCAAGTTGTGACAAAAAACGTCCATAATGCATGAACCTGACACATAAACAGCAGTCTCTGGGACTTTGATGTTTGTTTGTGCGATCTGCTTCACCGCTTGCGAAACAAGAAATTCAAATTAGCCCTTGTGAGAACGTAGTAATGCTCTAGTGACCCTAAACACTGGCTTTGCTCCGTACTGTGACTATAATTGAAGTCGAGACTGATTTACTTTGGTTATTTGTTGAAAATTTTGGGTGTTCAGTTACACGTTTTACAGATTTTATGGCTATGTTTGGATGAGTCAGGTCCCGATCTGTATCGTGTCAGCGCTGTCAAACATAGGTCAAGGTCATTTTAACGGTTAATTAATTGCCCATGCCTTTAGTACCACAGCTCGATGTAATGTAAGCCACTTCTGGTTTGTGTTTTTGGTTAAAAAAGGTAAAAAGCGAAACTGAAAGCGTACCTCAGGGTTTAATGTAATAAAGCTCGTCTATGGTGGGCTGAGAACGTATTGATGTGCAGCTTATGATCAAACCTATTATTACAGGATTTGATTATTTACCAAAGGCATGCATGTCTCAATGACATGCAGAGTCAATTAAGAGGTGTGTGGGTTCTTGTACCAGGCTGGCGTTAGTGATCTGTCACCTGACACTTTTCTGTTGGCTTTTATGTAAATCCAAACCGCCATCGTAGAGTGCAGATCCATTAGGGAATTACAGGTTCTCTTTTGTAGGTAAATGCATCAAAAGGCACAATTCTTATTCTCAACTTTTTTTGTGCATAAGAGTTAACATTAACTGCAGTGCTGAAAAAAAGGTGTGAAATCAGTGTCATTGGAAAGGGTGACGGGCATCTGAAATGAAGATTTGTTCAATTTGAAGAATTTGAAGTGCTGGACTGTTTAAACAGTGAGTAAGAATAAGTCGTCCACTTTGGCATTCCTTTTTCTCCTAGCCCCGATTCTACCCAATCTCGAAACACGCATGTAATCTTATCTCGACTAAAGTCGGAACCTATAGCCCAAAGTTTCTAATGCTTGTGTAAGCGCATCTAAAACTAGGGCCTTCATCAAGTACCCTTACATAGTAAAATATAACCTTCAGAAATCTTAATATTAAGTCAAAAGTGTAAAAATAACAATATTAAAACTTGAAAATAAGTTAATTTAAATGGAATCTTTTTATCTGATTGAAAATCATTTTTCAGAATTTTCACCAAAAAATTGTCCGTTATTCAGGAGTTTAATGCTGGTCAAGATACATCTGATTTTTGTGTGATTAATGCGGAAAAAACCTCAGTAACATTAAAATACATTCATCAAAAGGCTATTTATTTCAACATCTTTGAATAATTAATCAGATAATGTACTCTGTGTAATTAAATTCACCACTCCGGTTAGATTAAAATGCACATGCCCGAATCACTTTATATTAGCCTTGCTATAGCAATCTTTGAGAGTAATGGCCCCTTTCCTCCTACGGTTTTAAAGATGAAAATTGATCTTATCATTTTGAAATGCACACAGTGGAGTTGAAATGAAATGGTAAATTTCACTCAATGAGTTAACCAAACATGGTGGAATCTCAATTCTCATTACCGGCACGTAATTTGGGTGATAAGATTATAAAGATATAAAGATAGAGAAAAATTAGAATATAATAAAATAATGACGCACTTTAAACATTTTATGACAAAGGGTGTAAAGGAAGTATTCCGTTTTAGCACCCAATAACACCATTGACAACTATGTCTTTATTCAGAATTTTAATTGCTTTCAATTGAATATATTCCAAATTGAGAGGGTCTCTTTAATGTGACATACAAAAGCCTACAAAAATTGACAAATCAGCTGATGCCGGTTTGGTCTGTGTTTGAGATCAAAAGTTTTTTGGGGGCACAATAATGATGACATTATACTTAGGTAAATACATATAAAGAAGTTTTTGAACTTATTGTTTTGTATTCATGTTTTTTTCTTTAGCTTCGTGTCAGTATGGGGTTATGATTATTTACTCATGGTGTACTGATGGGATTCGTGAACAAGATTCATTATGCTTGGTCCGTTTTCATGTTTGTTTGTCTTAGTTATTGAGTTGCTTTCCGTACCCTCTGATATTTGTATAAATTGGGTTAAAAGGTGTCAAAATGCTGGAAATAGATCGCCAGGACTTGTAATAAAATACTGAATTACGACAGAATTCAATTGAATAACAAATGCACTAAAGAGACAAAAACGCACACAGACAAGGAAAGTGCGAACTGTATTATTGAATAGCTGTAATTCTACAGATTTTCCCCATTTCTCTCACTGCATGCATGCATAGCAATGTAGGGAAAGGAGGTTATAGGTTGTTAGATATGCAGGGATCCTAGTGACTCGGCATTTTTACCACATTTAGTTTAGCAATCCGATTGCAAATCCTATAAAATGAAATTAATGTTCATTGTTTTATACAATAAAAGTACAACATATTGTGACATTGCTATCTTGTGGTCATGGTCATTGGATCATAAATTATAGGCAGTGTAGCAAAAATGCTTGACTGGAGATAAAAAAGTACATTAGTCTTTATAAATTATTTTATATAATTATGGCCATTTTGAAAAATTGTTACATTAACCTTTGTTGAAAAGCGATAATCAGCTTGAATTCATTTTAATTGAAAAGTTGCAAATTCATAAGAATTATGTTGGTCATATCAATTCAGTTTTGACATATCAATGATAATTACAATAATGTTTGATATTATTTGAAGATTTGATATCTAACAAAGTGATATCATCAAGTTATGTGTAAATGCTTGCAGTAATGCAATGTTCTCTGCGTCAAACTACAATAGATAGTAATTCCGACATTTGATTTCCTTTATTGTAAAAAATTGTTAGTGGCATGTAATTTATATTGAGGTGTGAGCAGTGTCAAATATAGTATTTGTAAACATCTCACCATAATATGGCATAAGAAGGTGTAAATAATGTGCTTGTAATTGAGATTCATAATTTTTGTCAAAATCAAATTTGACATAATTGATTGCGTTCTATCATTTTCTGATGATTGATCACTACTGAATGTTTAATTCAACAATGTTTAATATTTCTGGTGTCAATGCTATGACTAACCTCTAGTTTTTGTTTTTATTGTCCGATGTGGACATGCTTGACTTTCATTTTTTGTAGTTTTTTTCGAGATTGTACCAGAGTGACACTAGATGTTCTTTGCGTTTCTTGGTTTTTAGAATGACAAGGCTCGTTGTTAGATACAGATAATGAACAAAAAGCTTGGAAAAACGTACACAATCTTTATGTTAAAACAAAAGTAGTTTTTGTCACTGCACCTAAGTTCAGGCAAGTGAAATATTTCTGATTTATGCCAGTGTATTGGGTAAACCTTAGAATTAACAGGGCGCCACGCTATAGATCTTAGCTCAACTTTGTTTTAATTAAAGTTTGAGAACAAACGATTTTATTGTCCTAAAGGTACACACACTTCTGTGTGTCAAAGATTTTTCTTATCATTTAATTGGTTGTGAGCTTAATGATATCGGCAATAAGGCCTTCTAGGGGCTTTAGTTACTTGTCAATAATTTTCTCGATCTCAAGACCTTGTAGGGATTTTATTTTCTTATTGATATTTTTTCCACAAAAAAAAAAACAAAACGCAAAAAGGCTGTAGTCATTTGTCCTTAATATAGTTGATAATAAGGCCCTCTAGGAACTGCAAGTTAGATGTTAATAAATTTGTATATAATTTCGATTGTACTTTTTTGTTGCAGGGGATTTGGTTTTGTTACCTACAAAGATCCAGTTAGCGTAGACAAATGTCTTGAAGACGGGCCACATATATTAGACGGAAAACAGGTACAACCCCTTCAGTTACTACAAATTCCATAATTGTGAATGCATATTGTACTGTTAATATATTAAATTAAAAAAAATCATTAAGCATAATATTATGAAAAAATAACAACACCCATATCTATAATAACATGATTAGATCTATATGTTAATGGAAACTGCAAATACTTTTTTCATAATAGCATTTTTTAGGCAAAAAACCTACCTAATTAAAAATGTACTCTAATTTGTAACCTATTTTGACCTACATGTTTTGCACTCAGCATTCTTTTCTCTTGTTTTGTATCGGGGTTGACAAGAGTTGTTTATTTACATTTCCACCCATTCATTTCCTACAGTTTAAATGACAAACATTTTCTCCCTGCTTTTATTACCAAAAGTCCATTAAATTTGCTTATGATACCTATAAACCAGATAGCACTTGCCCAATACAATAGTTGATTACATTCAATCAGACATGTTTACGATGTTTTCAGTCATGATAAGTTGGTCATCTTTCCCTCTCTAATGGTCATTTCCCAACCTTTGACATAGCAAATATACATGAAGAGGGCGTTGTTAACACCTCACTGTGAAATATGCAAACTTTTGCTGCAAGACTTGATGTAGTTTTCATTGATGTAGTTTTCGTTCTTGGCACCTTTCAATGTTTATTGCCCTGGACTGTCCAAATTTGAACAACTCTGTTTATTAACTGTTAAGAGGGTCACCCAAGAGATGTATTTGCTGTCATAAATTACCCATTCTCACTGTTTGGCAGTTTTGTTTGATGCCGTTTGTATGGTATAATTGATTATGGGTAGAGTACACATGGACGGTACACCCGTGAAACTTAAGCCAATAGCGGCTCCATTCAAGCATTAATGGTGCCAGATAACTTCTTCATTAAAGGACCTTCTATATGTGGAAAAAGCTCAGGAAGAATGTCGCAGAATTCTCAAACACGTTTTGTTTGCTTATTTATTCAATAAAACGAAATAACCGTTACATCACAAAAGAAATTGTTCGATTCCGTATTTACTGATGTTTGCTGACTTTCACGGCTTAGTGATTATGAAAAGCAGGCGGTACAGACCTTTGTTCTGTAAACCTTTCAAACTCCCTTCTGCAAACTAGAGGCTAGAAGCTGCTTTCTAAAAATGTGTCACTCAATGGTGCGCTAATATTTGCGAGCTATTTTGCATAAAAGGCTCCTTGTCCGAAGCTAGCTTATATAGAAAACTTGTTTCCCAACTTTCGTCATAAGACCTTTTGCTCTGTAGTCAGACAGTTAATGTCATAAAGAAATAATAACTACTCAGGTGAAGAGATTTTATGCATCTGACCCTAACAAACCATACATAGGACCTGTTAATCTTGTTGTATTGTACATTTTTTACGTGATAGATTTCGTACTGTGTACAACAGTACTCTATCACTAATTAGGAGATAGTTGACGCAGCAGTGAAAGTTTTCATTTGAGTTACTGGATTTACTTTTATTTGAACTAGAGGACCTTTTAACCAACAAAATTGTTTGCAGTTTCCAGTTTAACAGGATTCAGAGCTAGGATTTAATTGAACCATATTGAGCTTCGGACTCAGTTTGTTAACGTGTATAGAAGCAGAATGGAAAACTTGTATTATGTTTATCCCCAGGTGGACCCTAAAGTTGCGTTTCCACGAAAGGCACAGCCAAAGGTAAGACATTTGATTTCCTATTAAAATATTTATGAGATTTTGTTGACTCATATTTTTATAATTTGTTGAGTCTTCATGTGAAAATTAAGATGTAATTAAAACTGAGTGTCATATGGCTTAAATGAGTTTGCATTTTTTTTCGTCATCAAACTTGGTATACCTGAATATCTTGTTTTTGACATTTCTGCAATGCTTATTATGCTGGTATGCTGTCCTTAATGATGAAAAACTGCTGTGATGCAAACAAAGTTAATTAATAATCTCTAATTAATAAAATATTATGCCTAAGGAAGATATGCAGCATCTTATACTTTGAATTAATAACAATAGAGAAATAATGTGAATCATTATATGAATGGTATGATGTGGAGCTATGAATTAATGAGTGCTTGTCAGGATTTGTTGTAAACTTCAAACGATTTGTATGAATCATTCGCCATAACATTCTCATTCAGTGATCGCAAACCTTTTACATCTTATGCTCAAACCAACACACAATAGACAGTGTTCGTAGTGTAAACAGCATTTACGGCACATACATGTTCTTTTACTTAATTTTCAGCGAAACATGCAATTTATTCTGATGAATTTTGCATATTCTTTGAATATAAGGTCGCAAAATTGATTACTTTTATCTGGGGAAAATGTAATGAAATGGTTTGTCATGGAATTTCTTGACACTGAATATTTATTCTGGTTATAATTAATCAACAAATTCAGTCCCAACCTGTTGGGTAGGAAGTGCTAAAATGAATATTCAAGCTAATCCCATAAGATTCCATGTTTCCAAAACTCTTTTCTCCCATTTTCTCTCATTCTATGGCACATTAGCAAAGGTAATTAAATATATGGTATGTATGATTTATTTTCGGAGCAACATTGGATAGATGGTGCGGAAAACAACAGACTTGTTTCCCATAAATCTAAAAATGGTTTATTGAATCCAGTGCTTGAGCAGACATCTGAAGGTTAATATACGAGAATAATTACTCAGTTCAAGAGGAAATATTAATTTGTTATTTCAAACAAGACGAGAATTCCTTTTATCCTATACAAATGCATTTAGACAAAGTCCAACTTTGTCTGTGATTTTTTTTCACATGCGCTAACTTATTTGAGATTTTATTTATATAATTTTAAGGTCTGTTGGGAATTTGGCCTAAGACTGCTGCTTATTCATAAATTGATTTTAAAATGCTTCGTCTTTTACATAATGTTGTTAAATTCCAGTGTAAAGTATACATGTATGCCCCTAGGGCCAAAAAAGTGTTAAACTCTGACAAATATTTACCCAGCAATGAAAACACCAACCACTTTCAAACAATTATGTAAATTCAGGACTTGGAAAACAAAGAGAGTAAAAATATGGAAGAACATTTCACATTGACAGAAAAAGTCGAGTAGCTGGTTGCTTTTAATCTTGAAATAAGAAAAAATGCAGGAAAATGTGGTGTATTATAACACTTGTTTTCTTAATGCCTTTTGGGTTTGTTATTCTAAGGTATTTGAATAGTGTACTGTAACCAGGCTTTGTCACTGGCTCCCAAGGGGAAAACGGATTAGCGCTGGCCACTGTAATGTTTTTACTGAGGGATTAATGTAAATGCCATGTGAAAGGAGAATTAGAATAAGATAGAAGAAAAATTATTGTAAACTTATATTCTCAACCAATGTTTGCACAAATGATAAAAAGGGTTTTTATAAGTCTCCAATGTCAGGGTGCTTTAAGGATTTAGTCCTTTGGCCAGGGATGGCAATAGTTTTTGTAAGACGTTACACATTTTAAAAGTTCATATTTCAAACTATTCAAGTAGATCAACATTTTTGTATAAAAGAAAAGTAAGTTTTGGTTGTGTTTAATATCTTCCATTTATGTACCATGTAGACTATAATTACACCATTCAGTCAGCAAGTCATAAACTATGATAAAGCCTTTTTAAAAATACTGATGTATTTGCAAAACTTCGTAGATTTCGATACAGCTAGCTTGAAATATTGCAAACATTAAAAAGGTTAGAAAATGTATGTGTGTAGCATCTACATATTAGATGAAGAAAACCATGGCATATCCTATAAACAGTGGGGACCTATTGAACCGTTGCCTTTCCTACCAAGGTGATTGATGAGGGTTTTGTCTGTTACACTGATGGATGAAAGGAAAAGTCACTAAATCATCAAGTTGTGTGCAGCCTGGGATGTTCCTCTAGAGGGAACATGCTTGAATGCTTGAATTACTTGATAGTCAGCCCCCTTCGATTGCTGTCTTTGATGAAGCAATTGTACTTATTCATAATTTAGTTCCGGTGAAATGTAACATTTTTTTCATGTTTGAATGTTATGACATGTGTTGCATTTGGAATGTTATGTAGTAAAATGATGGTTGTTCAGGAATTTTTCATGTTTTATTCTGCTCTGATCTAATCTATGAAATGTTTTCTTGAAGAATTCCTGTGCTTGTCACTCGTGTTGACAAGGGGGTTATGGGTCTTGGAGGAATTTCAATGACTGCTGGGCACATTGTTATCCCAGTGTTACCATTCACTTTGTCATGTTATAAGATGCAAGTGTCCTTCAGGGACTCAGGGGGAAGAGGTTGTCAACTGTCCCTGGCTTTTGTTTTCTTGCAATGGTTTAAGCCTTGAACTCTATTAGCTAGTTAACTCTATCGCACAGCCATATATATTCTCTGAGAATCTTCCTTACTTACTCAAATTCTTGTGTACGGCTGTTCTTCTTTTTTACCCTATAATACACCAAGAAACGTACAATACACCAAGAAACTGCTGTTTGATGAGAAATTGATTTTTCCCTTTTACCTTGAAGGTTTCCTAACAAGATGTGACATTTATAGAATTGAGAGGATCCCTGATAGTTTGGGACAAGCCAAGTGCGTTGCTTTATAATGTTAGATTCCCATTTATCATTCGTAAATTAAATCGTTTCAGGGTTCACAAAGCCAAATTAAATATCATTTTATCAATTTCCTATAATCTGCGGTGCCTTAAAATCTCCTGCATGTTGAAACGCCAAGTTTGGCTTGTGGCTGGCTTATTTGTCGCGATATTTGGAAAATCACGTTATCTCGGGAATAGCTAAGCTTTGCGTTGAAATTCCGCCAGTGTAAGGCAGAGAGGGTCAAAACAAGAGACTTCTTGTATACTGAGCTTTAGTGGACACATTTAATTATAGGGTATGGATTTCAGCAGATACACGGGCTACACTTGTGTTGTGGTCATCCCAGTCTGGGTTGTTGTCAACACAACTGATAGGAAGACATTTTCTACAAGTTTTGCATTTTATCTCAAAATCATGTTTACCAGTTCACGATAAGAGTAAAGCCTGAATCTCATATTTTGTGAGTCAATTTTCAATTTTAGCACGAACCATGGGCTTTTTCAATTTCGTACAAGTGCAAATATTCAAGACGCATGAAGTTGCTAATATAAACAATGTAATTAAAATCAGTCCTGTATGCTGTTTTTACTGATTTAGTACTAGATAGATGATGTTTGTTGGTGTATTTGCTGTTCATCTGTCAGACACATAACGGTCATCGAGCATATTAAATAGAATGAATGACTACTGATTGTAAGTTCCAATTGACATGATATGCGGCCTAATGTAAGTTATGACAACTGTTTTTACGGCTGTTATTGCTAAGATATTATTCATACGAACTTAGGACAGCAATAAAGTACATGTTTGCTCAGTGCATTGATGATTTGTTTTTGACTAATTAGGCCCTTTGTTGTCACCTTGTAACTATGTTTTAACCTTTACAAGTCAAAATAATTGAATTTGCATTTTCGGATCTTACTTGGGGATATTCACAAAGCCCAACTTGTTCATCACAATAGATTAAAACAACACTCATTTTTATGTTTAAAAGAAGGAGAGGGTATTTCCTGACATGAAATACAGCTACTGGGGGAATGGAAATGCATTTAGACACATAGCAGAGTGCCAAAATTTAATTTCTGCAGCATTCAATTTGGGAGTTAGACAGATGAAGTATTGATTTTAATTCATTACAGAACATGCGAGGCTTAAGAAAGCCATTAAATACACGAAAAAATGTTTGGTAATGACTTTCTAAATTACAGGATTCCATCTTGAAAATCATTGAAGAAACAAAGGTTGGGTAGATTTTGAAATTAGTCAAGTTGAACTTGTGAACACAGGACAGAAATTAAGATGGATTGTTCAGGAGCCGTTGGTTATCACTTAGTAGCGACTTGTCTAAGTGAATAAACATGTGGGAACATTAAATATTGTCAAAAGTCAAATAATCACCTAAAATTTCGCCCGTTGGTACCTCTAGTTACCATGGCAATGGGCCAAATTGATTGTTGAGAAAGTTTGTCAGTGTTTGTTTGCCTTTCCCAACAGTAAACAGTATGAAAATCGTGTTCAAATACATGAGTTATTGTTGTATATCGAAGTCATATATGCCGACTGTTTGAACAGGCTTCATAGCATAGTGGGCTTTTTGAAATCATTGTCGATTTTTGTAAGACTTTGAACTTTTCTGTTTACCCAAGACAAGGTTTATATTTACATCTGAAGCTAAAGCTTTGCCTTTGAAATAAGAATTTTTAAACACATTGCATAATGGTTTTAGAAGTTTTTATCACATATTCTTTGAAAATTGACCTCCGCTACTTCTAAAGGTGAGACACTGAAAGCAAGTTGTTGTAGTTCTGTTTATTCATTGTAATTCTACTTAATAGGGAAAGCCAAATTAGAGTCGTTGTAAAAACATTCTTTGCCTACCAAATAGTAAAACCCGTTACAGTTAGAAAGAACCTTATTAATCATTATAAATCCTTTTGATGGTAATTTCAGTACTGTCTATTTTTATATCTTCCAAACTTTTAGTATATTGAAAAAAATCTTTGAACAAATGTGATTCTATGACTATCCAACAATAAAAAATGGATTCTAAATGTTAACAAAATAGATATTGTGAATCTAAATGTAACTGGATTCTGTCCATCATTTTTGACTAAATTGATTTTCTGTTAACTGATGTAAATTTAAAGTTTTTCAAGGGCTAGAGATGCAACATTACTTCATGGGATTAGCTGTCTTTTATCTTACACCTCTAAGCAACTGTTGATACCTCGAAGCTATTTGTTCCCAGGAGGGGGTGGGGTAATACTTCAACTATAACTTTCTGTATAAATACACAGTACCTACACAACACTGACACAGTTTGTACCATTTTCGGTAAACATTTCCCTTT
>Ga0224511_10000707_pt1 | contig 17325 bp, 15 predicted proteins | sample SF_May12_sed_USG_2_FD_169988 | JGI IMG/M metagenome (GOLD analysis project Ga0224511, IMG submission 169988) | Sediment microbial communities from San Francisco Bay, California, United States - SF_May12_sed_USGS_8_1 | ecosystem: Environmental > Aquatic > Marine > Sediment | place: USA...
TTACATAGAGAACCCGATAAACTTACATGTCCTGATTTTCAAGGAGGTGGATGTTCCAAGAAAAGGGCCTAGACATAGACAGGTAAGGTTTACCAGTATATCACCACAGCAGCATTTTAGTGCGCATGAGTCAGGTACAGCAAATCACCTTGCGATACATCATTTATAATGTCTCAGGTGTAGAATAAGATGGCTCGCCCAGGTATGGCGCTCATATATTTCACACAAGAATGTTGATGACTATTATAATAGCTTAGAAAAATATAATCCGGTTCTCATCTCTCAATGGAAAGTATATGATATAATCAATGGAAGAAAATGGCTGTAATTCCTCCGCTAACATGATACAACAATGTTCATGGGCAAAGTGATCGTTCAAAGAAAATATCCCATAGTCCCCGTCATAAATAATGTACCTTTGGTATATGCCATACTGATACAGTGCCAGAGACACATTCATTGTACAGGTGCTCGCATTACATTTTACATTTCATTCGTCGCTATTGCACATGGTTCGTTAGCAAAGCGTCAGCACCACAGGTTTCGCCAAAAATGTATACACATTGGGAGGTGATGGCTACGATGCAGCCGAGCTGGCAAGAAGGATAATACACAACCCTGTGGAGCACTGATGCGCGCATATTTATAGAGAAATATAAATAGTACAAAGTGTCATCTCATAAAGAGAGATAGAGGCCGCCGCGGTAAGGAAATCTTTCTATACAGTGTATTTACAGTCGCGTCGTATTGGCTGGTTGCGGTGTATCAGCTGGTCATAGCATATCAGCTGGCCGAGGCTATAGGAAGGTGTTGAGTGCATGGTATAGCTGCATTAGAACTTTGATATGTACAGGTAGGCATGATGATCTGTCATTTGACACTGGATCCATGGTCAGCCAGGAGAGACGATTATATGAGTCCAAAACGTATCTAAAAACAATCATAACCAATTAACCATTCTAATGACAAGTCCCTCAGCGTTGTCTCAAACATGCAGTATTGGGATAATAGTGATAAGATCTAGATACCGCTCATACTCAGAGAAATAACGCTTTGTTAGACTGTCAGACTGAGAGCCTGGTATCAGTAATCACCTGGCTGGTAATGATCTTAGGCAGTTTTCGGTATATTAAAGAGGGGAGGGGAGCAGTATTACCTGAGCACTTCGCAGGTAGTTGTAGAGTCGAGTGGGTGAGCGCTCGTCTTACCACCCCCCATCTGCTGCTGTCCTATCTGATTGTACTCATCCTGGTTCTGCTGAGACACCACCGTGTGGAAGTGAAGAGCCGACTGAAACAGATGGCAGAGAGAGACCTTTATTAACCATGGATGAACGGCGGGAAGATCCGCGTGAGGCATCCATCACACAAATGATACATCGGGATTGGTAACCAAGCTATTAAGAAAATGACTAGAAAACCCGTAACCCCAACGACTGTGTTCTCAGTCAACATGTCCACATGAAAGTTACTGGTATCTGTATAGGTAAGATTAGTGTGACTACAACCAGTCTCCGAGGAGACTAGAATGTTTGGTAGTGACTTTAACTCGTGCAGGGGTTGTTTACTCAGTGGTAGGGTTTTTACAATGGCTAGTGTGTCTCACCTTGAAAATGACTGGGCAGGAGTTTTCGGCGTGAGGTGCTGCGGAGAAGAACCACTTGGGTAGACGGCCTGTTGGTGCTGAGGATACGATGTAACCCATGGCCAGTGGCTGCTGCAGCAGATTCACCTGCTCATCGCTGTTCAGATCAACCTATGGGCAGACATAGCGTGTGACTGTCTATTATAACGGCAGTGGAGAGGGTGTCAGTGAACAGAATCTGAGGCAGTGGTGATGGAGCAGAGGGGGGAGTGAGAAGCTTACCACACTGCTCACTGTGCCACGACGAGTATGCAGTCCGTCCGGCTGACCGAAGAGCGGTGATGAGTTATGAGTTGGCGAGGCCCGCGGTGAATGGGGTGGTGAGTTAGAGAAACCATCTGCTGTAACAATAAAACGCCATCGTGATACACTCACCCCAAGCGGGTACAGGTCTACAATAGCTGGAGGATGGTTTGCAAATGTGTCCAGTGGACAAGAGACACAGCTTTGAAACTTTCAACTTTATCCCCGCGACAACCAGAACAGCATAGCCACCTGACACGCAGGGTGAGGCCGCGTTCTCTCACTTACCAAAAGTGCCAAAACTGCCGAAGATGTCTCTGAGATCAAGGTCGTCCGTGATGTCTATGTTTTGGAGAATTCCTTCCGAGTCACCGCCTGTCATGTCTCCGGCGAAGTCAATCGGCGCCTCATTATGGGACTGGTTACCGCCGGCCTGTAAAGATGGCAAAAAGCATCGATTATTGTGACAGTACCAATAGCACACATAATTTTGGGCAAGTCCAGTGTACTAGTCTAAGAAATACAATATTTTTTGCGCGGAATATGTATCTAGCTTTGGAGATTTGAGTCTAGTTTCATGAAGACTCCCGGAGTATGGGTGAGTGAGAGTGATAACAGTTAGTGGCGGGGTGGGTAGGAAGAGTGGGAAGGGAGCGGGGGAGGGAGAGAGGGTAGAGATGGTAACATATCACTTACCGTGGTGGAGTTTGGTATAACGAGAATATGAGTGACGGAGGCGTCATGTGGCGTGCTCAGTGGACAGGCCGTGTTCTTCTTGTCATCAGGTTTAGGGTCGTTGAAGAGAAGGCTGAACGAAGCATGGGGCTCTATCGATATGACACATGCCGCCAGGATCGCTACCTGGGGATGATCATGCGGTACAGAAGAGCACATGTCACAGTTCTCGCGTAGCAGTTTGGTGGACACCGTCAGTGACTTTCTGTTTAGCAACTTGGCCCACTCTATAAAACACTGCCGAGTTAGCTGGCATGCAATTGCAAAACAACCTTTATAGCCCGGCTACATCAGCACAAACTCTCAAGCCAGAATTCTCAGGAGCGGCTACACTATGAGAGCCACCCACTGGTCAATCAAATCCCTGTTATTAGAATTGCCCGCTGCTGCTGCATATTTCATTACTGCTATTGAATAACATGTGCATTTGAGGAGTCGGTCAAACTCAAGCAAAATGTTTCATAATTTTGCACGTACGTTATTTCTGGCTGTAATACCTGATCTGATGACTGGATGATCAATCAGCAACAATCTGACAATGAGTTTGTTCAGCATGTCGTGGGCGCACGGCAGTGATATAACAATTCTTTAAATCTTGTCGCGAGTTGGCTATCGATGTGTAAGTGTAGCCGAGAACAAACGTTAGCAATAATGATGACGGGCAACCACTGGCTGGAAGTCACCGCTCATTCATGCCCAGGTGTAACTATTCGGAGTTACAACTGTATGAATTAGGGTAGGTGTGAATATAAATATAAGATGAACTCACCCTTGAGTTCGCCGTGGCCCAGGCGACCGAACCGCCCTATCACAAGTCTCCATTGGATCACAGTCTTGCTGAGCTGAGTGACTAGCCAATCAAACAGCTGGTGCAGCGCGTGCTTTATCACAGTGGCCTTACGGCGGCGCGAGTAGTTCGGAACGTGGATGTTGATCACTTTGGTGTCCATGTACTGTGAGTGAGAAAACGAACAATGAAACCCGTAATGGTGAGCCGAGTCGAAGTGAACACGGAAGCCATCAGGTAGTGTTGAGTAATACAGTTTCGTCATTTCAATGCTACAGAGTACGGCAGTTGCCCGGGTGAGTTCAGGTGGCAACCACATAGCGAATTATAACAATGTGTCAGTTAGTCAACTGAATGGGGGAGGGGGCCAGGGGGGTTCTATTCAGATCAGACCCGTGTCTTTTTTCAAAACAGAAGGATGCTCTATGATCGGGTAGTTCTAGTTAGACCGTATTTGCATTAGATGCCTGCTGGTTGGTCGATTGGTTGGTTGGGGAGCGCTGTCACTCACCTCTCCATTGTCTCGTATGGTAGAGGCAATCAGCCACCGCTGGTCCTCAGACAGGCAGTACGCACACAGCAGAACTCGTGATTTATCCATTGGGGATTCCGTGCTGATCAGATCACGACTCGGAGCAAGAATATATGGTGGAGTGCCTGAAACAACCGAGGATTATGGTGAAACAACGGCATAGCTGTCAGGGGCTAACAACAGATGAAAAGCGTATATCTTTGCCTGTAATTTCACAGAGTAGAGCATTCCAATGATCCCGAGATACTCGCAGCATTCGATGTTATGTGTCAATCTGATGCAGACAGATAGGAGTGGGTGGGGAGTGAGGAGGCGGGCATCGGTACTCACAGAGTGTCGTCATGAGATTCTTTAGTGGCTCCTGCTGAGAGACAGGCCCAAAACCAGTCATAGTACGGCTTGGACAGGTGAACCGAACTTTCTTAGTGATCTGTGAGTAGACTGAAAAGGCCATGTTTTTTACCACCTGCAAACAAGCACACATACGATTAACGAAAGTGTTAGCCGGGCGTGACTGCATATGTTATGCGCGAGCCATGTCATTTTCTTTACATCAACCCAAGTTTATAGAGAATATTTATCTTTCTGTAGTCCCATAGTATGAATTAGCAGACTCCATACTGGTTTACCTGGAGATCGGAGATATCACCAGTGAAAGTCATCAGCGTCTGTATGGGTATGAGTTGGAGGTTGGTTTGGGAGCGCAGGGTCGGCGGCAGCGCCTCTAGCAACTCCTGGTAGCACATGAGCAGTGCGAGTGCATCACTCGCCTCCTCCGATGCTCCAGTGCTGCTGTCAGCAGCACCAGAGCCAGACGAGAATGGGTTCACCATATAGATGGTGAGAGAAGTGTCCGTGTTATCACGCAGCTTGGGACGCGCATCTTTATACCGCGGATCATTCAGTATGTCTGAAACAAAGGAATGAGATTATAGCCATTATGTAAATACACACACAGCATAGGGGAGCACGGGGGGGAGAGGGGTCATGGGGGTAGAAGGGTGATGGGGTAGAGGGACCACAAGGTAGCCGGACCACAGGGGGAGAAGGGCAGAGAGACTCACCCTTCGGCCCCTCGTCTTTCGCAGGTGGGCTAAGCAGAGTAGCTGTAGGTGTGCTGGGTCTTGGCTGCGGCTTTGTGAACACATTATCCTGGGAACTGCCCGCACCGCCTGTAGTCTGCTGAGAAGATGGGGGTGTGGCGCTGCTGATGTCAGGTCCATGTTGGCCAAGCAGAGGGGCCAGCTGATGGCGACAGATCTTAGCAATGAGTCTCAGTTTGGCAGCGTGCGGTAGTGCATCAATTCGTTTGAACCAATCGCTGATGGGCTTGTCATTAATGGCGGGGGCAAGCGTGCGGCCGACACGCAGCACGCCATCTCTCAGGTGCTGGTATGGAGTATGCCGACCCAGAGAACACTGCTCATACATCTGACTGAGCTCAGTGAAAAAGCGGCGACATGCCTTCACCACACCGTCCGTCTCGGGCGCCACCACCACATAGCAAACGTTCCTCTCTCCAGCGAAAGGCTTCAGCATGAGCTTGTCCTGCAAATCATAAGTCATCTCAATTATCATCCACTCTCCAAATTACACCTAGCCCTCCAAAGCAAGCGCGGGCACAAGATGAACAATAGTGGAGATTGCATAAATTCAAATTGATAGGAGAACATAAAACATTGAGTTTATCAGCTGATCAGGTTACAAGGCTTATATTGGGAGTTGTCCTCCTATAAGGTAGGCCAGCGCTTATTCTAAATTTGCAACATTCCCTCAAAAAATTTGCCTCTCAAATTAGGTTGTGAGATGGGGCCCAAAGTTCCAAGAACAAATGGTAACTGAACCAGTCAAACCAAGTAAATTGGTTTAAGTTATGAATGATTCCTGGGGAGCTGTGGCAGAACAAATGGGCCTCTGTTACACTCAACAATCAGTACATAAACTAGAGGCAAGCAGCTATGACTGACCCAGTGCTGAAGAGCGAATGGTGATAGTCGTAGAAGGTCCTCGTCAGCTCCCACTATGAGGGGAGGGATGGGCTGAGGTTCCAGCAATTCATCCGTGCTGCGGCCAGCAAGCTTGAAGAACGCTGACCATGTCAATGGACCCGTAACCCTGATGGCATTCGGGGCCCAAAGGCTACAAGCAGAGGACAGCCATTATATTTGACAGTAGATCAAGTATGAGATCGAAGTCTTAATAAATCAACTGCCTGGTAAGCGAATTGAGAGGGGAGATGTGTGTACCTGGTGGTGCGCTTATTTTGCACTGCATCCTGTAGGGCAGGCTCCAGGGATCTGAGCTGCTGTATAACCTCCACGTGAGATAGTCCGTCTGGCTGGCCTTTCTCCAGCGACCAGCGGCTCCAGCACTGACTTATCTGAGTCCGACTGGACAGACTCATGGCATCTACAATACATATGTAACAACAGTCAGTGAAGACTTGGTAAAATGGGTCGTATTGTCATACAGGCGAACTATATGTGAACATCAGGTGTAATGACTACACATTCTGTAGCTCAGAGGGAAAAGATGCGTATGTAGCTAGGTTTCACTATTGGGCATTTAGAATATGTTGCGTTGTAGTGGGCACTCACCTTGCATGTACAGGCCGGTGTTAAGGGCTGACAGCACCACTGATAGCGTGTCCTGCAGCTCCCAGCTGATTTTTTTGGCATTGCTGGACACCACAGAGTTGGAGTAGGTAACATTTCGAGACAGGATGGTCGTATAGAATGATGAGAACTGGTCCAAAATTCTCTCCAGAATGATTGGGTCCGCCTAAAAGACGAAAGTGGCACATCATAATTCAAAGTTGGTGCCCTAGCAAATCAATGCTCACACAGAACTGAAAATGACTTTTACTGCTCATATATATATATATATATATATAAATATATATATAAATAAATATATATATATATATGTATATATATATAGCGCTCGTAGGGCAATACTGACCGTGTGTATAGACTTTTCCACTAGTGGTTTCAGTCTCAGCTTGTCAAATCTGTCATCTCGTTGACTCATAATCTCGCACTCGTCCTCATAGAACAGTCCGGAGCAATAGCCATAATGGCGATTGGTGACGGCGCTGAACCCGCATGTGCATTTAAATTGCGCCTGCAATGCCGAACTGTGTCATGAAACAAGGAAGGTTACTTCATCAGAAAAAAACGTGCCATACTAGGTGAACTACTCCTTTTTGGTGGAAGTCTGGCAGTGGATGGGTGCGGGGGTGAAAGGCATGGGGAGTGTAGCGCTCACCTCAAACTTCTCACGGGGCAGATAGAGGCCAAGGTCGTTGCCTAGTATGTTCATATTGCACACGCATATGTTGCAGCTCTCAAAGCTTTGGTCCTTGTACAGATTGAGCATGCTGTCGGTAAGCGACATATTCACGAGAAGGCTATGGGCTTCCGGCAGCGACTGAGAGTTAAAAGTGGATGCTCCGTGCGTCGACGGACCTTCCACAGACAGTAACCCTAAAACAGAGCATAAACACATGTGCAACACGTTCTGACACCAAGTGCACCTGCAGTGAAACTAGCGCAGTCTGATTTCAGGCCATGGTATGTATCCTACGCTACAGTCCGACAAGTGAAATGTGAGCTTTATTTTTCCATGAGTCGCCGCGGATGAGTATGGCTGGTTTGGCTTGGTGACTGCGATTACCTGTGACACTCTTTGGGGGCATGGAGACCACAGAGGCAGGGCTCTGCAACATGTCCGGCAGCACACTGAGTGGTGTTCTCACTGCCCCATAGAACGGTGGTGACAGTACAGAGTTATTATGATGAATGTTCGATACAGTCAATGGTAAATTCTCTACAGAATTCAGCGGCATTGATCTGTAACAGACAAGCACATGGAGTTAAGTAATACAGATGAGTATGTGAGGATGTTAGTATGATTCCACTCATTCTATTACAAAATGAGATTCATGTGTTATCCTGGGTGTTGGGCAGTCAGTACTCCTTTCACGGTTAAACTTGGATTTAGAAATTCCTAACCACCCAACAGCCAGCCCTTTGCATCGCTAGCCCTTTGAAGTGAGGCTTATAAGTCACGCCTTGTTGAGAGTAACCAAATTGTCCCAGTTTCCATAAATTAGTTTAGGACTTACGCGGAGGCGCTAGTCCCCATCATCTTGTTACTGCTGTTATTATGCATCCACGGAAGATACTGGCATTCAGCCGGCATGCTAACGGCGACAGTTGGCAACGTGGCGCTCGGCAGCTCTACTGGCATATACTCGGTCACAGCGAGGTAACGTGCTACGTTGGCGGCGCGGTACACAGCTTGCTGTTGATTAGTGGGAGGGTCAGGAGGGTCGTGCTCCGAGCCACTCTCTGATGGGTGCAAGTGGTCGGCGTCTTGGTGATGCGTGTCGGTAGACGGTGGGGTAGGGAAGATTCTGCAGAGGTCCGCGGCAGCTACAACATAGAGAATAAGCTTAACGGTGAATTCAGCAGAGTTCAGTACAAAAATAGAAACAGTACAGAGCATCCGCTACGCAAGCTAATCAGCTGTGATATATGAAGGGACTGAAAGACATCTCTACTCACGGACAGGCCCATTGGCGTGCGCACTGGCCATACTATTTCCACCCGAGGGGGCAGACGGCGCAGCGAGTCGGCCCTCATGCTCCTCATCCTCCGAGTCAAACATCTTATCAAGGTCAGACATCTTGGGTACGAGCGCCGTCTCCGTCATCAGATTTGTCCCTGCCAGGGAGGAGAGAGAGAAGCGTTTAGGTGTCTGGGCACGGGTAGGAGGAGCGATTGCTCAGAGATAACCAACTTATTGTGTGACTCACCAGGACTGGTGACAGAGGCTGTGGCAGTTCCAGGGCCACTGTTTCCAGCAGTAGTGCCATTGGTCAGCGGGGGCTCCCGCTTGACTGCTCCCGGTACGAAGTAACTGGTAGCAGTGAGTTGGCTGTCCGCGGGCCCAGTGGCAGAGACAGCCAAAGGGTGGGCCAGGCACTCGTAGCTCTGCGGTCCCTCCGCCTGCTGGTCACCCGGGCGAAATCTCTTCAGCGGCAAGTCAAACCTGTGAGTTCACAGCACAGATGTGTTAAGGGGGAAGCAGTGGCAGTGATGAAAACAATAGGCTGGTTGATGGACATGACAGGGATGGGTAAGAGAGAAGAAATTACTCACCACGAGGTCAGCGATGAGAATCGGTAGAGCGAATCAGTGATAAGCTCATCATCCACAACTGGAGCGGCCGGCAGCGAGGGTCGCTTCCGTGGATCCCGAGACAACAGGGAGGTAGCCGCTACGGATCTACCATCTGTAGGCAGACTGGTGTATGCACCGGGCTCCTGCTTAACCTGCGATTAAAAACATGTTCCATCAACAATCGACTGATATCAAGAAAAGTCTGCGGTGGAGATGCATGGCCCTCCAACTTACTGACCTTCCCACAGAATGCTTATCCACACAACTACGAGCTACGAGAAGCGCTGGACTTCGTCAGACTCGTCACATTTTGGGAGAGAGGGAAGAGGTGCTCGGTGAGACATGATGGGGGTAGTTGCGTACCAGGGAAGCGTGGGACTCAATATGCCGAGGCTCCGGTTTCACTTCTTCTATACTCTTGACTCGGTTCACTGATGGCGACTGACTGGCGAGGCGATCGGCAGCCATGTTGCTACCTGGAGCGGGTAGGTTGCTGCCTGGAGCGGGTAAGTTGCTGCCTGGAGCGGGTAAGTTGCTGCCTGGAGCGGGAAGGTTGCTGCCAGGTCCACCGAGAGTACTGCCTGGGGTACGCGGATTCCTCATGGGTGATGGCTGCGGGAAAGAGGCTGGTGAGGATATCGCCTACAATAGACAACTTTTCCCAGCCTGGACTCTATGCAGGCGAACACTGATCTCATACACAGATTAACACATGCATATGGACGCAGGAATCAGCAGCACTCGAGCACTCGTGGGGGTTATGGGAGACTGATGCGTAAGGCGTACCTGAGGGGTTCCAGCGGGGGCCATGTTAACTCCACCAACAGTGGGCAGTGACGGGGTGGGCGGGCACGTTGAGGCGGTATGAACTGGACCGGTTCCCGACGCTCCACCTCCTGACACGCTCAACTGTTTAGTGGCCGGACCGCTGCGTCGGTGAAACGGCGTCCTCTGTCTGCGACCCTCCGGCTTACTGGTCAGCTTCGCTTGTTGCTGCTTCTGTTTAAATGACTTGACCTACCAAACAGGGAAAATTCATTACACTCATGAGCCAATACCGAGAGGGGACTACAACCAGTGCCCAACCCATTTCGCGTTAACTAAAATAACAGCCAGTATTGTTCCGACTTACTGACACCAGGCATCACTAGATAATTCAATTATTAATAGACACTGAGTTAGCGCTCATTACTGACAGTACTTCATAAGGCTGGCAGCCACATTCACTCTATGGCAGGGATTGGTGGCTCACCTTACTGCAGCCACAGTGCGTGCGTCCGTGAGACTCTGTAAATGGCCAGGAGAGAACATCTTCATCTGCCCTCTTGCCATTAAGCAAACTATCGTTGGTGGATTTTGTGACAATTTCCGACAGCCAATCATCACAGAGTTTGCCATCAAGCCGCTTGGGCTTGGCGCCTTCCGCATCTTGCTGAGGGGCTTGTGTTGTGAGAACAAACTGACTAGGGTATTTCATTCGAACATGACCTAAAACCAACCAAGATAGATAGCATTACCGACTGCAGCTGTTTCAAATAATGCAACAGTGGCAACAAGAGTGTGAGTAAGACAGCCGGGTGATCCCTCATCCCCGTAAATGCTGAGCATGTACACAAGAAAATTGCAACTATAGCATGCAGAGGGTAGTGATCATTTTACACCTTAGAACAAGAGACTGATAAATCTGACTCACCTACGGCCACCTCTACCATCATGGGCACATCAGCGTTTTCGCTGTCAGCTGCTGAGGCTATCGGATAGAACTGCTGCCAGTCTGCGAGGCACTGGTCAGCAGGTGAGACAACTCCACCAGTCAGTCGGCCTGCCAGACCATATGGTGCGAGCACCACGGAGGTGAGACACGAGCCGCTGGTCGCCCCTACAGAGACATATCAAGGTTACCAACTAGTAACACTGCTACTGATGTGGTCACTGACTGCAGTGAATGAGGCAGCTGATCCCTATTTATATGTCAGTGATCAGCCAAATCGTTGGGACAGATTCGATCGTTGAACACACAATTTCAATCACACGGCTGTATAAGTGCAGAGCTCGGCGTCTGCGTAGATCACGTATTAAAGAGATCATCTGACTCATCCAGTTAAAAGCACAGCACATTACCTAGTCCTGGTATATTGTGATGTAGGTTTAAAGTCAGAACTATTTCCATCTTATGTATATTATGTATACAACCTAGAACCAGTGAGGTGTTCATAGCAGTTCACACCGGTATGAACATTCAGTGATTTAGATAATACAGTGGAAACCCGCATCAGCAATTGTTACTGTAATCTACTGATGATTTCCCCCAGGGAGGATAACCAGGCGTCCCGGTGTATTTACCAGTAGGCGTGGTGGAGGAGCGCGCCTGTTTAAGCTGCTGCGCCGTCAGACGGTACAACGGAGCCTTCCTCTCTATGTCAACACTCACACATACTGTGCTCTCGCCATGAAGGAAGAACTTTTGGAAAGAGAAACACAGCGGCGAACTGCAAAATAAACATGACAGCCAATCAGTCAGTATTCAAGAGAGAGCGTATACAATCCGACAGCAAGTTCCGACCGGCGGGTGACCGGATGAGTAAACATCAGCTAAAATCAGCAAGCAGTGGGACGACAGCCTCCCCGGCAAAAAACCAGGGAGATCTCATGGAATACACTTACCAGATTTCAGTATCTGTATCCGATTGAGGCAGCACAAACCACTTGCCAATTCTCAGAAAGCTTTTAGCAAGCAAGCACCTGGGAAGAAACCATGATATGAAATCATTGTGGCTGACTCGAGTCACGCCATTACGGCGAATTCAATCTACGCACCCAGTGGTCTCGTTATAATGCAACAGCTGTGGTGCGATTTAGAATTAAAATCCCCTTGAATTTAACCCACACTCGGGGGACATTGCATTGCATTGACATTGGAAATTGTAGTTGCTGTTATTTCACAGGCAAGATTTTTTTTCACAGATGTTCATTGTCAGGCAGTGATTGGGCAGTTAGTTTGATTAGTATGATATATAGCCTGACAGTACATGTTGCCTGATGTCCCAAGTCATTGTGTGGGGTCAGGCTAACCCACCTCTCTATCACGTTGTGCAGAGCCTTGAATAGAAATGTTCGGCACTCATAGCTTAGCAGAGTTGTTTCCCAACTGCCGACTTCAATCTCTGCAAACACAGGTTGATCATGGAATTCAGCGGCTGGCATATCAAGGTACAGTGGTGGGGCAGAGCTTCGCAATCAGCGGTAAATGGACTGGTATTACTACCAATGCAAGCCAACAGCCAGCATAATTTGCCAGCGTCCAGCATTGGCACAACAGCTGCCAGAGTAATGGGAAAAAAGAAAGGCCAATATGAGACTAGACTGGCCAAGGGTCATCCAGCACACCATCATAATTATGATATTATAATAATTATGATATCATAATAATGATTAGGTAATGCATGTTCGTTTGTTGGTTAGGGCCCGACAGTTTAGTAGCTATTATCACAGAGTGCCATTCACTCCAGCAGCCACTACCGGACTAAAGCCGGCCACTGGTCTCTGTGACACTCCTGTGAGAATATTACGGGCTTTCTGTAACTTGGCACAAGTTCAATGGGATTAGGGTCGAAATAATGAAAGTCAATGTCCTGGCTAGTCATTAATCACATTGGAGGGAGCCCTTAGACTTCCATCAGTACTGCGCCTGCCGTCAGTGACTGCATGCATTGAGTGTGATACTGACCTTGTAGCTCAGTGGAGAGCATTGGCTGTAGACTGGTTGGTTCATCACCATACCAGAATATCCACAACTCCTTGGCATACTCTAGAAAGTTGGTGGGGGCAGCTGTGCCATCATTAATGGAGACACGCGCCCATGCGCACAACATATCTGCGCTGAGGCAGCGAGCATAAGACGCCAACACAGCGTCGTCCATCACATCCATCTTGGATCCGGGCTGCGATCGCAAACGCCTCCATCGTATTCCAGCCAAGTCAGTCTGAAACACATGCGCAGACATGTAGGCCTATAGCGGCTGGGAATTGTTGTCCAAGGTCCACATATGCTTCACATTACGGGGCGGGGGAGAACAGGTACAGCAATAGCTGGCATATAGCCGCAACTCTACTGCATTTCACACATTATCTGTCGCATAACGGGTCTCCGCTGACCTATGTCAACTGTGATGGTTAAAGGACCTGTCATCAGTGAGTTTGCAGTACACATTCGCGACAGTTGGTCATTCACAGGGAATCACATGCACTACATATCTCCCCCATTATAAAAGCACCAATGGAACTCACAGGCAGGCACAAATTCGACTTCGGATATTGTGATACTGTTTCTTCATGCAACTCTGCTATTTGCAATAACTAGCTTTTGCAACAATAACTGAATAAGTCAGGCAGAGAGATTATGACCAGCTACTAAACCAGTTTTATTACACAGTTGATTTCAAGGATCTGAAATCATTTTAAAGCAACAAACTTCTGCTAAGAACGGGCCATTAGCTGCCCAATTACTACTGCACGGAATGAGTGAATACTCTCAAGTTCAACTGTCATGGCTTGCTCTAGTCAAAACTTGGGAGGTGAAAGGGGATTATGAGTATGATTTTGACAATGTATTACTTACTCCATAAGCTTTTAAGTATAGTATAAGTTAGTATCTCACTAGTGATGGCCCAATTATATTTAGTTAGTTAGGTACTTTCACATATTTCAACAAAAAATCGGGTTTCCTTCAAAAATGACAGCGATATTGAATCAGTTTATTTTTGTTCAACTACACCTGTCAACTCAATAATCATATAATCATAATGTCATTCAACTTTACCATCAAATTCATTTCACTTTTTCAGTCTGGCCTAGGCTAGTTCTTTTGAACTGGTTGTAACAACGTCAACTCGTTATACTAGAATTTGAGTTTAAGTATCGACACACACTGAGAGTGAGACAGCTCTGAGCTCTGTCACTGTCAGTAGTGTCACTGTCAGACTCGGTGTCAGTGACTGTGAGTAAATAATGAATGAATTATTTGACAACTAGTTGACTAGTGAACTATGCAACGCATGACAGCGATCGCATTACATCGCTCATATAACCCAACCCGCAAAATTACACCCCAATCTCTTCGATCACAAATTAGAGTATAATTTTCGTACTAGCATGTAAATCAGATTCAGTCCGAGTCGGTAAAAACAACTCTACCAAGTCAACTGATCAAAAACTTACCAAAGCAAAGATGTTTGTGAGGCAGTTCTCGAGGCTCAGTCGACTGCCATTCCCAGTTATATTCTGACTTGCCATATTTATCCGTAGGCATTCATTGTACAGCCATATTTGTATGAATTAACTCAGAAAAACCACGGAAACATGGAAAAAACGTTCCAATATACCCAAAAACTGCAGAAGGGAGAAGAATATGGCGACTGGAAGATGGCGAGCTCGGAGGTAAACAGCTTTTCGATTGGACGATACATCGATCACGTGATATTAAAAGATGTCTGCGCCCATAAGGGTTGTTTCTTGGTTTAGTCGAAAAACTTAAAAATCTTAAAAATCTATTTTGAGAAGCTACGCTGGGTGGGACAGAGACGACTGAAAGGCGCACAGATGATCACTTCAATTATAATAACCGGGATTGTCACATTTTTGTTGTTTTCACTGTGGTAAGTTGTTGGTGATGTGTGTTACCACCGACTCACTGCCAGCCAGTCACTCGCAGACTGAGACTGAGTCACTGACTCTGAGTCTGAGGGTGACTGTAACTGTAAGACGCTCAGCCAGCCACCCAGAGTTACACTCCAGTCAGAAGTCATTCAGTATTTAGTTACTGGCTAGTCCCGCAGGCAACTCAAACCGTGTCAATCACTCTTTTATCTACCCGCAGTTTGTTCCCGTTTATCTAGTCACTTCCTGATACACTTTCAAGAATAGGATTCTCATTTTGGTTCTGAGTCTGACCATTATCGTTGATTGAATATTAATTGACTAATTAGTAATTGAGTCTTTTTAAGCTGGTTGCTCACCATGGACACTAGACATAGGTACTGTCACACTACTGGTATGGGTCACCTGGTCTCAGGGGACAACCTAATTGCAGGATTCATATAAACTTTTGGTTGCCTCTTAGGTTGGCCGTGTCTAAAGTTCGATCTTGGTTGAGTCACCGAAACATACAGTTGAAGATAGGACGCTTGCGGTTGAGATCTATAGGAGACATAAGTATAAGATGGAGGAGCTCAACAGGCATAACTATCTCACTGGTTAGGCTTTGCAACCTACCAAGTTTTGTATACTACTCTATTGTCTCGAGATTTATTTGATGACATTGTAAATTAGCCAAGCTTTAAGATCTGTAGGTAAAACTATTTAGATTCATGTTCATGAAAATGGCAGAACAATGTTTGGCACATGTAACCTATCTTTTGAATAAATGTAACCCTGATCTTACTTTTAGCAGAAGTACCGAAGCACCAAGAAGAATCAGCTTTTAAAATTATATGCTGTGTAACCCAAATTCAACTGAATTTCCACAATTTCGCACAATTTTCCCTAAGTACCAATATATTTTTAACAACAAGCATCAAGAATAAATCAACTAAACTGAATTACCTGTATTGTTGTAGTGTTTGGATCAGGTATGGTTGAGCTCACGGTACATCAATGACAGTTTCAGGTAAGTGGGCCTTATAGTGAGACACTGTCACATGTAAAGAAAGAGTCTCTACCCAAATACCTACAGAGTAGATATCTTTTTCTGTTTCTTTGGCTGATACGGTCACTAAGAAGGTAACTAGGCAATGACGAGGTTAACATCATTTGCAGGAATCTATTAACATTGGTGCTACAGAGTTTACGTATTCAGATAGATTTACCTAAAAGCAATAAGAATGCTGACGAATCTCGTGACCCACGGTCATCCAGAGAGGCTAGCAAGGCAATCATCCAACATGTACAGTGGCTCTCGGTTAGTACAGTTTGATGATAACTGCAGTGTGTGAGTGCGGCGCGTATGTGCAGTGTGTAAGTTCTTTCTTTCTGGTATGCTATGGGGTAATCATGCCTCGAAACGCTGTGACTTTTTGGGGGTGACAGGTATTAACAATTATTTTATCTTAATTTCTCATTGTTCGCGGGCATTTAACCATCCTATTTGGCAGAGGTAACAAGCCTATGGTTTGCCATACTAGATATTATTAACTATTTTATGTTCACGGCAGGAGTCCAGCATGATGGAGACTTGAACTCGGGCTATATGTATTTCGAGCCGAGTATGCTAGCAACTGTGTTATGCTGTTATTCTTATATGCGTGTTTTTCTCTGTGTTTACGTTCAGGTTAGCCAGATGCAACTGGTTCATGAGATTACCCACTGCTTTTAGGAAATGTCAAGTCTGTGGTTGTCCAGTGGCAAATGAACCGTGGGCGCATTATGTTGTCTATTCTGATTTTTCTGCAGTCTATCGGCCTGCACGTGGAAGATTTTATATTGGTGCTACGCGGCGGCCCCCTACCACATACTACCATACTACATTGCTCTATGGAAATGCTGAATCTGGGCGCCCACAAAATTTCCAGTGGCAGGTAGGCACAGAACTACAATCAGAGGAAATCAAATCCAGAATGTATCCAAGGAAATGGTGAATTTGTTGAACCTGTAAATGTTATTAAGCTTCTAGCATTCGGCGTAAAATGTGGCTTACCCACAAGGTTTATACTACGAATCACTATCACTTGTCTTATTTCAGTTATTCACTGGAGTCTAATATAGAAGACTTGGCCATGAAACTAATGCTCACTCATGACAATGATACTGATGATATTACACCGGTAAGTCTTGCCAAGCCAATCGGAGAGAATGACAGATAATCGAACGACCAAACACTGACTCGGTGAATGGAACCAGATTATGGGACTGTCATATGAAACATTTACATCATATAAATCATATATCTCGCGCACCACCCCAACCTAGCCTAGCCCCCTCCAACTAACCTCGACCTACTACAACCCAACCCATCCACCAGAAAATAAAGCCGGCGGAACTTTCAAAATTTTATTTTCAGTCCGTTATATATGCGCTGAGACCATTCCCGATCTTATTTTTGTTCTTACTTTACACGTGACAGACAATAACCCATACAGTCATTCATGGGATGGACAAGCATTCAGTGCATTTACCATGTGATATAAAAAATAACCAGGTTATCT
>Ga0224511_10000708_pt1 | contig 17322 bp, 7 predicted proteins | sample SF_May12_sed_USG_2_FD_169988 | JGI IMG/M metagenome (GOLD analysis project Ga0224511, IMG submission 169988) | Sediment microbial communities from San Francisco Bay, California, United States - SF_May12_sed_USGS_8_1 | ecosystem: Environmental > Aquatic > Marine > Sediment | place: USA...
GGGTCACGTAATAAATGTTTATTTTCTGTTATCAGGGGGTATCTAAACAATGTTAACATCAAACAAAAACAGCTGTTTTTCTTACAACAAGACATTTAATACCAAACTTTTACTTCAAAATAAACAAAAACACATGTAAAAGACGACCTTACTATAACACCGTCAATTACCTATTGTATAGAGAACAAAACAAAAAGAATATGAAATGAATAATAAACAAGTTAAACACTAGAAATTGTTTTAGATTTTGACACTATATCTCATCACATTCTAAGGAAATGTAAAAAATTGTTTTAAACCCTAATCGTTTTTACAAAAAAATAATATTTTTAGGAAGTCCCTATGACTGACCCGGAACTGTCGTACGTGAACTAGGTCAAACTATCAACAAGTATGCTATAAAGAAAATCGACAAAATAAAATATCTCTATAGAATATTGGTCAGTGGTAAATTCTCTACAAATCTATATGTAAAAAGTACATGTTCTGCTGAAAGTATGGCTTTAAATGAATGTTTAATAATTGGGATGTAAACTTTTTACTGGTATTTTCACTTTTCATGGAAGTGGTGCAGCCAAGCGTTTCGTGATCATGACGCCAGTAAATCAAAATTTGACAACCAATAACAATTTTCAAGCAGCTAATAGATTTGGGAAAATGACTGGATAATTAATAAATCGGTTTACTTTGACATTCTGGAAAAAACAAAAATGTTTATGCGAAGGTGACCCGGAACTGACGATGACCCGAAACTGTCGAGTTCACTGTATTACAAATCTCCAGGTCATGTGTGCCTGCAATGGCACACTTAATTCAATTAATTGCTGTATGACCAGTGAATACTTTTATTCATTGCAAATGCCAAGAATGTATCCTTTTTTAAAATCATTAAAAACCACACAAAAATTGGACCAGTAAACAATGTTTAGGCTAGTAAAAATGACTGGTAACTAGTTTAAAACTGACTAGTAATTTAGAAATGCTTATTCTGAACACTGAGACAGTCAGCTATTATTAACATGTATATATATAAACACCATTTATTTTAAGTTGAACACAATAACAGCATTAAAACACTGAAATTGATATTAATTACTATTAGTCTGATGAAATTGTATTTTTAAGGTAAATACAAAACAATTAATATTTAAAAAAAAACAAGTCTTTTTATAGAATTATGCAATAACATACCATCTCCAACCAGTAATATTCTGACTTCTTCTTTTGTACTCATTTTAGACGTTGTTTTCAGTCAATGTTGCACAGGAAAATTGTTTAAAAAACATGATGGATTATGACCTCATGACTTTGTAGAAATGTAGTCGATTTTTAAAGTATCTATAGCGATGTCATTGTCTTCCACACGTTAAGACCATGCACTATTGTTGTGTTTTATGAAAAAAACTGAGCAATAGTTTTAAAACAAATTATTATGGCAATAATTAGAACATTTCCTTAAATATTGAACAAATGTTGTTCTTTCACTCATTTTAGCAGGAAGTCGTGCCGCGCATGCGTTCTAAAACCGGCATTACACTTCCGATCAAAACAAAGCGTCTGCACAGGATTTGTAGAGTAACTTTGTAAGTCAAATAACATTTGTGTTAATGTTCTTTTCATAAATTATATGCAAAAATGAGCATATGCATGCAAATGATCTCATTTTTTAAAACGTTATGTAGTAAATTACTGCACATTGCCTGCGGATATGCTAAATTGTTTAAAAGACTAAAATAAAACTAGACTGTTCAGTAGTCAACTGACATGCTGTTATGGGAAGGAATCATAGAAATGTGTTGTTGAAGTTACTGTACATCTGCCATCTACCAGAATATTAACATAGTAATGTTAACTACATGTATGTGTTATGTTCTTTAAGAAACACCCTTAGGTTTCTTTTTTATAAATAATTCCATAGATTGCATGTACTCATTACATAATAATTACACGTACATGTAGGCCTATACTTTAGTCTCAATACCTCAATGCATATTACTTAGTTTTACAACTTAATTGATGGCTCAATCCCAGCACAGAGGAATTATTTCATCTACATTATACTTGCTACTAGTTACTAGGAAAGAGAGGATATTACTGTAGATCTATAATAATCATATTTTTCTCACCTCTTTGGGAATTTTTGTGAAACAATGCCTTATTCTAAAATGGCCATTTTCTTAATTTGGATCTTCAAGTGTTTGTTTTTTAACTCAGCAATTGGAAATGTTCAGTCAGAATTTGGAATAAAATATACTTTTTAACATTGGGAATGGCCAAATGTGTCCGAAAAAAATCACAGGAAGTGCTGAAAGGATCAACCCAAGGGGTGTAATTTGTAGGAAAAACTAAGAGACCCATTTTGCAAGCAATATTTAATAAGTTGTATGATACATGATGTTCACTGTTTTATTTGTATTTCTGATCTTTCTTATGAAGGTTAAATGGCACAATAGATGTATTTCATATAATGATTAAATGCACATTGCTAGTGGACCTGCTTATTAGAATAAAAAAAGTTTTCTTGTTACGTATGATGTTTTTGTGTGTGTTTGTTAAAAAAAGTTTGGAGTGAAGTCTTTAAATTACCGAAGGACTTATAAAATAATAATACGTAGTTCCATTTTAAAGATTGATCTCTATTATACTAATACAATAAAAAGAACATCCAAACATCTGTATCTGATGTTAAATCAACACTTGTTTTAGATACAAATAAATAAAACATGCTGGTCTTCCATTATTAAACTTGTTTCAAATGCAAAGTTGTTTACACTGCAGCTCTATCAATCACAAATCTTTTAATGATTTGAATACACATTATGCCTCACCATTTAGAGACTTGCACACACATGATCACCCTGAAAGCATATAAATAGATTAAAGTTGGCTGGAGTTTAAGACAGCTGGATTGTTCACCGCTGGTTAACGGGTAGTGAGATATTGGAAACGTATAATGATTATCATTCAGAATAAAGTCGTGAATTGGTGTGAGTATGTAACATAAGTTGTTTTTTTGTGATACAAATTTAACCTTTTAGAATGTTTATATTTTTAACCTACTTTTGAAAGAAGGATAAAAGTAGAAGGTATTTTTGGCATAGTTTGTATTTTGCTTTTTCTTTTTTTAACCTTTTGCAGACATAAGAGGTAGTATCATGATTGGAATATGACTTAAACTACAGTCTCTGATATTTGTTTATGCAAAACACAGCATGTGTACGTATATTTATTTGGCCTTGAAGTCATTCCTACATCATTTTGTATCATTATAACTTTTTATGATTAAAACAAAAATACAAAAAAAACAGCATTTAAATATGTTTGAACTGTGACTGACCAAAAATAATTATGTTGTTTTTGTTAAAAAGAATGTCAGTAAATAAAATAACTGAGTAATATGTTAATCCATTTTAACTCAAAATTTAACCTTTTGTTCGAAATATCTTAAACTATAAAGGTAAAGAATGCTTTGTCAGTAGCAAAAGAAAACATCAAAGTAAAAACTTAAGACTTTGACTTGAATAGTTTCAGAGGACACGCAAAGTAAACCATTTGTCTCTATAGATTACATTTAAAGAATTCATGAAAGCTGATATTTTAGGTTATACTGAAAGTCAGTTACTTTGTCCTTAATTTCAGAATTTTGACAGTTCATTTAAAGCATTTATGGCATGGGTTCTTTGAATATTTTCATCCAATTATTAGTGTCTCAATGACTGGTCTTATTTCATTTATGTTGTTAGAGTTTGAACTTTTGACCTTTTCAAACGGATTAAGTTTAAACTGTTTGTTTTCTCTTTGGCTGTTCAGCAGGTACACTTCCTTTCAATGTTGCTGTTATTAATAACATAGGCATGGTCTCATTTTGTTTCTGTATATACTTATATTTTTTTATTAAACATGATTCCTGTTTCAAAAAAGTCACTGGAAACAACTTGCCCTTTTGCAATTTAATGTTCCCTTTGTTGTGAACATTTCCTTGCTGGGCTTAACAGCCTATGAACACTTTTGTTATGACATCCTTTATATTTTTGCAATCAGGAATTATGGCTCATTTATTTCTTTGCCATCAGTGTATCAGCACATTTATCGAGTTACAATATGATATTATTGATTAATAACTTCAAAGCATCCACTAAACGCATTAATCATGAAAGAAGAGGCTAGTTCAATCTCGAGTTGTAGCAAGGAAGTTGTATATGAGACCATTTTTTCACCTGCTCTATTTGCGTGACCAATATTGATTTCATCTAATTTTTATTGCATGTTCATGCCTTGCTGAAATCAGCTATAAATCAAGTATTTGTCTCCATTCAATATATGGTTATGCTAGAAGCTGAGTTCTAGGAAGCAGACATTTTATTTGGTCCGGCAGTTTTTATGCTTTGTTTTATCATATAGAACAACATGACATCTTTTTTACACGATTGTGTGAATGCATGATAGTAAAATGTATGTTTTTTTCAATAGCAAAGTTAATCATTTTAAAATATTTGTTTCAGAAAAGAATACAATTTGAACTGATTTCACTTGAGTACATCACTACACAAGACACAGCACCCATAATCGTGAGATGGCCCGACGAAGGTTGGAGTGTGCCCTGCAGGCCGGACAGACCATTGCTGAAGGTAGGGTTTATTTACATTTATATACCACAATATATAGTCACAAAAAAGGTTGTGATTGCATTTAGTAGCTATGCCAATCCAATACGAGTTGCGCCACCTGTTTCATCTCATGAATATTCAAACGCATCAAAATTCAACCCCAAAAGCGCTGATTTTAGGTGCATATTTTAACAGGTGATTACACTCTTAAAACGTAAGATTTTAAAAAAATTATTTTTCCTGTGGGCTACAGCAAAGGTCAAAATGTCTGTATATCGCAGAATTTCATAAAGACGCTGTTTTTTTGCCAAAGAATTTCTGGGTTGAAAATTAAAAGTAAGTTGATTTTATCGAGCACAGTCGATCACACTAATGCCAGTAATGTTTTTAGGTAAATTAACATGTGTTGAATCCAAAAATGATGTCATTTTACACTTACAGCCCTGTACTCTATATGTAAAATAACATTAAATATCAACCTGAACACCTGAAACGCAAATTAATATTGAGTAAGTATATTAAATGAACAAGCAGAGTGTACTGTGTTTAAATGCGATAAGCGTGTGGATATAATGGTTTTGTTTTGGCCGCGACAAATTGGGTTTGATACTAGGTTTCGCCGAATATTTTCCAGGTTATTATTTTTCTTTGTTGGCATCTTGTGTCAATTTAACTTGACGTGTTTATAACTAATCCAACATCTGTAAAACACACACAAATATAAATAAAATGTAGTGTACACCTAGCAATCTAAATATAATTGATTTGTTATAGGTTCGTCGTGAAAGAGTTAAGTCTTAATTATAAATAATGTATAATTATGAAGTTGTTTAAAGAGGCAATCTCACAAAATACACGATAACGGTTATAAACACGAACAGAACCTGTTTTTATTATATTTCAATTTTTTTATTTTTGTGTTATAAAAAAATTGTTTTGAATATTTGTTTTTTACTTGGTTGTATTTGCTCAAAATTATTCAGTTTTGCTACGATTTTCATTGTACACATATGAAATTTGTATTGTTCATAACATGAACCCATAACGCCAGTCACTACGGATCATTTTAATACAGTATGCATGGTTTTTGATGAGTTAAATAAGGTTTGTTTTACATATATAAATTGGTTTTGTATCTTAAGAAAATTTAGTTGCTCATGTTTAAATGATAAAAACCTTAAAACAAATGATTATTATTCTATAAAATAAATTGTTTATATTGCATTTAGATGTCCTTTAATGAAATTATAGAAAAAACCCTGCTTTATTGGCATTTTTCCATGAGAACTTAAAAGGGGTTGACTTTTTTGGTCATTTTCAAAACATTGAAATTATCGGGGATTGAGGGTGTATATGTTTGACAGGCTATAACTTCATCAACAATAAAGATTTCTTACTGGAGGAAAGTTTTATATTCAATTTAAGAATAATATTTAATATTACTAAAAACAGAATTTTACAAAAATGCTTTTTTTAAAAATGGCTTGGCATAGCTACATTTTGTACATGTATGATCGCTTATATTTTTTTCATAAATGTTCACCAAACTTTTTAGATGGGTGTACAAAGGTTAGTATTTTATTTTGTGTTTGTGATACAAATGTAAATAAATTACCTCTTACATTTGAAAATGATGCATTTTATTATATGTGCATTATTCTCGGACTGGCAAACTTATGTTTTTGTTGGTGGACCTGCTCCCTTTGGCATGGGTTTAGATGTATAGTCATTTCTTTTGTGCTGTTGAGTTTCTTTTTTCTGTGTCTTATTGTGATATTTTATTTATCTTGCTGTGCAATGTTCATATGATCTTTATTCAAGTGCAACATTCATTAATTTATGATGTTGGATATTAGGTTTAACAAAGATTAAAATTTACGCTTTAGATATTAACTGATGGAAATACAGTCTAAATACAAATTTAAAGCATTAGTATATGAATGCAATAAAAAACTAGTATTGTTCATGGAAGAAAAGCCCACATATTGCATTGACAGAGCCATTTAGTTCATTTGAAAGTAAATGTATGTTTACTACTAGACATAGATGGTTTGCAATAAACAAGCTTAAGCCAGCTGACATTAAAATTTATGAAGAATGGAACTGAACAATTCCTGTAGAGATAATCTCTCTTATTCAATATTCCAGACAGAAACTGGTATTATACCACAAATGAAGTAAGGTTCAAATCAATCTTTTATTTTTATTGCAATGCAAATATTCTGTCAAGTACTGCAATTAAAATCTTGAAAGGCAAGCATCAGAATCACTTTATAGTGCAAAGAGTTAAGCTCTTGTTCTACTATTTAAGTATTATGATGTGGTCTATGCATTGCATAAAATTTTAAGTCTGAGATTTTTTTTTGGATAAAATAATAAATTTGTCTGTAGTTTTTTTATATAACAAAATAGATCTGAACTGAGCAAGGCACCCATGACATAGTGTCAATATATTTTTAGTCATGAATATTTTATATTAAACTGAACCTATTTAGATTAAGTCGTAAATTATGTATTTTTTAAAATATAATGTGATTGAAATAAAAGATTACTCGGGTATCAGACTCATGTTTTAGAAATGTTAATGAATACAATTAGAAATAATTATTTGGACTCATTTGCAAATCTCTTCAAACACATTGTTAATTTATGTTGTTTTTGCCCATTGACATTTTGATCCATTGAGACAGAATTACATCATGTTTTCTAATTCCGAATTCCATTCAATTAAATGATAACAACTTTTGCTGATAACACTTTCTCTTTATGCAATCACATGGAACTCTATAGGAGTGATTTATAATGAAATCTCTCGCTGCAATCTAAAGATTAACAGGTAGACTGCATACAAATTTACCAAACCCTTTTATGATTAATTTTTATCGATTTGAAATAAGCTAGTTTGTCTTCATTGTTTGTAATTTTTGAAATCATATTCATTATTGGCCACTTTTATTACAGCGTTACAATTACTATTTGGAGTGGGTTTTATTTCTAATCAATTCTCTGTAGATTTTAAATAATGTAAATGATAAACTTGTGGTCTGGGTTGATGTATTCTAATTGCTTGGCAAACATAGTGTTACAGTGTTCTGTCCAGAAAATAGGACAATGGTTTGTAGTTTGTGCAGGCTAAAACATTCAAGCAAGGGCAGGTAATCAATTTTCTGATAACAAGGCTTTAACAATATTAAAAATATATAATATTTAAGTGTGTTTGATTCTGGGAGTGTGCTGTAATGTCAAATATAAGACCCATGTAGCAGAAAACCATGTATCATGGTTGCATGTGTATTAACTTAGAAATGTCATTGTGGCTGTGGGGTCAGATAAAATTAGGGATCTAAACCACAAGTAAATGAAACCCCTAAAATCAGCTAAAACCAGTACATGTAATTGTTAGATAACTTCCTACAAGTCATTTTTTAAAATTCTTATCCTCCATAGTCCATACCGCTTGCAGCAAATTAAGTGGACAGTATCATTGACTTGTTAGACGTCTTTCCATCGAAGTCTGCAACTGAATGAACATCAACCACATCAGTTAAATAATGATTTTGAGGAATTTAATATTAATCTTATCTTCACTGGACATTGTTGACAGGAGAGTACAATGCATTAAGGCAATATTTACACTCACTTAAAATCCACTTAAATTGCTATTGACATTATAGAAATGGTCAACAAGTTGTTTTCCTTTACTTAATGATAATCTCATTATAACATACATGTATTACATTTCATTTAGCTTTTATTTGAGAAATTGATTGTATTTCTGACCAGACAGTCAGCAAACAGTAAGCAAACAGTTATTAATATTTTCATTGTATCAAAAGTTTACAAGGAAAAAGCAAAGGCATGCCATTATTATGTTTGTAATAAATTTGCTGTAGAATTTACGTTTTAGGCCAGTTTTCTATTATCCATGATCCGTTTCTGTGGTGACCACCTGTGTCCATGAAGCTAGTTCAACAAAGAATGTGTTGAATACATTCCATACGTGCCAGCCCCCCCCCTGCATTCAGGTCTGGGTCTGTGATAATTCAGTGCAATTTTTCACAGACAGGGACAGTTTTGGGAGTGATGCTTCGTTAAAAATGAAATGTCACTCCAATTCCAAATGGAACAGCATATATTACTGATAAAAATTGTGCATAAAAACACCCCTGTGTATGACAATTGTAAGATAATTTTTTATTTAAATCATCAAAATTTAAGTGTAGATTTGATGGCAAGGTATGGCAAGAGGACACAACACAGAACATGGATTACAGACGATGGACCATAGTCCATGAACATGAGAATTTGGCTGAACTTTCTTGTAAAAGCATGGCAAATAGCAATTAGTGTTAGATTTTTATTGCAAAGACTAAGAACACATTGTTAACACTTTCATAAAAAATAAAAATGAATTTACTGGTTTTTAAACAATTGTATAAATACCACATTAACATGCATGACACAAAGGCTTTTACAAAATAATCAATTGCATGGTTGTTAATTCTTTCTAGCGTAATTACGCCATCTGATCTAGTATTGGCAGTTTGTTATGTTAATTATTTCCCCATCTAAATTACCTCATTTAATGATTGATTTTGAAGAAAAAAATCCATTAACTGCTTTAAGTAGTTCTGTGATGTTCATTTAAGACTGGTCGTTATAAAAGAGCATTTAAAAGATTTTATAAATGCCCATGGCTCTTTGTTACTTAAACATTAATTTTAGTATAACAAAAACTAGTTTACATACAAGATTTTGTATGTGATAGTGAATATAAAAACTGCGCAGCGCCTATATACCACAAACTTTCATTCAATTTTACTACAATATCAGTCAATGACCGTAGTGCCAATGTAGTGCCAATGTCGTCATTGGGCTCTGATATCATGGCCTGATAGGATCTTGTTATACAACGTCCATTAAACTGTTTACGTGTTGTGATCAACTCCACTGTTCTGATTATTGATAATATCCAGCTCGGTTTCAAATGCCATATAAAACCAGGCTATTAATTTTGCTGGATCTCACAGTATTTAACTCATATTGATTGAATAAAATAAATAAAACATTTCTGCATTTCCACTGTGCAGGCTTTTACAAAGCAAGCATGCTTAAAAAGAAGACAACAGGGGGTTTGAATAACTCATGCCTTTAAAACAGCTGACTTTTTGGTCTTATTAAAACAACAAACATTAATTTTTGTTTTTGAAATGTTTTCCATTCCTCTCTTCTTTATTTCTTCTGTGCCCTGACAGCTAAGAACTTTGCAACCAAGTTCACGAAGATGTCTGTGGACCACTGAACATCAGATGTACATCTAGAGTAGATGGAGTTCTCTAGCCCTGTTCCTTAGCTGAAATGTCATTGCAATTATACCTTGTTTTTACCTGTTATCCAGGTGGAAGTTATCCCACCAAGTTCACGAAGGTGTGTGTAGACCACGATATCACGCTAGAACGGGAGTGTGACGGCATCTACTCACTACAGTATTCGTTTGACGGCAAGTTTCTCGCCATCGGTTGTGGCAATGGGACAATCAGGGTAGGAAGGCTGGAGAAATTACTCATAAACTCTAAACTTGGTTGAAAAATACTTATAATTTTAAATGTTTTATCTCTTTTTTGTTTTATTTTCTAAACGTGTATCTGCCTGTTTATAATTAATTTATTTGTTTCTGCTTCTGCTAAATTGGTTTCTATTCATTTATGATTGTTACCATTGATTAATACTTTTTCAGCTTTATGACACAGCAACAGGCAAAAAGCTACCAGATATACGAAAGTCTCGCTATGGCGGCTACCCCATAATGTGTTTGAGATTCCACCCAAAGAATCCGAAGGTTATTTATGCAGGCACCAGTGAAGGGCAGCTGCTTAGTTGTGACATATCAGACTTTGTCCATGATGGACCTGTGCATGAGTTGATGCACGTGGAGAGTGACAAAGATGAGCGCTGGCATGAGATACTTGTTGGTAGGAGATCTTTTGACTTCTTTGAAAAAATGTAAAACTTGTGTTGCATATTTTTGTCTTAAAAATATTAAAAAGAGTTCCATGGCTTCATAAGTTATGATTTTCTAACTAAATAATCCTAAGTGTTTATGCAATATTCCTAGCTGCAAAATCCTCTTGGTTAATACATGACCCAGATTTCAGAGACTTAAGGACACAAGGACAGACATAAAGATGAACTGATGGACGGACTGAAGTCCTTATATTCTGTAGCTTGTAGATGGCTTATTATAATCTGATCAATTTCTTCAGAGAAGAAGGATGGTAAGAGAAACGAGATCAACTGTTTGGACTTCGACTACACATACACACGATTTGCCACAGCTGGTCGAGACCTCAGTATTAGAATCTATGATGCATCCACCAATCAGGTTCGATTGCCTGCTTTTTATTGCTCATTGTAAATAAAAATGTAATTTTGGATATCAGTAATAGTTCATCTAAACTAATGTACATAAGGCTGAAATGCTAGATGTAAGAATGTGTAATTGAAACAAACCTACTCTTCACTACCCAATCCTGTTATACACTTATTCTGTTAAAGCGTTTTGTTACATGTGAAGTGTTAGATGCTTCCTGTATTTACTCATACTTCTATAAAGACACATGTTATCACAACATTGCAGGAACTCTCAGAGTACACTGGTTATGACAACTCGAAGGACCCTACCAGCCTTCAGTTTTCGGGTTGTGCCATGCGTGTATTCGCCCTGAAATGGCACCCCGAGTATGATGATATCTTCATCACCGGAGGCTGGGATAGGCATCTAAAGGTAGGGGGTGTGGCTGAAAATTTAAAAAAACAGAACATAAAAGTGGAAATGTCTATGTACTGTAAATATTATGAAAAAGAATTTAAGTTGTGACGTACAATTTGACATCGAAATATTAAATAAATGTTTAAGAGTATAATCATCTAAATATTAGATTTAGATGTGCATATATTCATGCTGCTGGTACTTCATTTAGAAACCATTCAGAAACATTTTCAAATGAGACGTGTCATTGTATGTGCAGATCTGGGACGCTCGCAATGCAGAAGGTGTCAGGAGAACAATTCACGGACCTCACCTGTGTGGAGACGCTCTCGACTTAAAGGTAATTAAAGCAGCCAACCAATGCAACAAACATGATTACTGTGTTATGATGTTAACATACACCAAACTAATTCTTGTCATTACGCAATTCTCACTACATGTTATAGAATTTTATCTCGTAGTGAATTTTTTGGTGACTTCATCTTTTTCATCTGTGTACCGGTATCTTAATATTATTTTTCTGGTTTCTTAAGGCATTAAAGTATGTCCACAATAAAGGAATGTCCTGTGTATCTTGACATAAACTGATCATAAAAGGTAAATGAGTGTCACCAATGTTTCCTACTGCTGTTGCCAGGGTAACAAGATCCTGACGGGGTCGTACGAGGGTCACGCTGATGCCCTTCAGATCTGGAACTACAGTACGGACTACACAACTGACCGCAAGAACAAGGCCCAGGTGGTCAACTTTCCTGCAGGGGACAAGGGCCCATTCCTGTACGCAGCACAGTTCTGTGACAACGATGTGGTCGTGGCTGGTGGCAGCGGTACAAACAGTGCAATGGCAATCAACTCAGAAACAAATGAAGTATGGCTAGAATGAAACCTGTTGCATAACATATACCGTATTTCTTCTATATCTTCGATCACGCTAAATATTCGATCAACCCCCATTTTTGCCAAAATAATTTTTTTTTGTGCATCTAAAATTCGATCACAATTTTTCAAATAATATTTTTTATTTTAAATTTTCGGTCACGCAATATTTTGCAACCAGATTACTTCGATTTATGGCCTATATCGAGCGACATCGCACGCTCACTAATCCGTTTATTGGATAATTGGAAGCCCTAAGGGTCAATAATTGTCTGAGTAATTAAATTTTAATGACGTTTTCCGCTTACGATGCCCTGATAACAGATTAAAACATTTGATGTGGACTCTGTCTGCGTCAAGGGTTCTATCTGTGACACTTGTTTAAACAACAATCAAGGTCCCTAAACTAGAACGTTAACAAATGCCAATTATCAAGTTTGACGTGAACCCTTTCCCCACCCAAGGCAATTTTCATACACAGATTGCTATCATCAGGTAAGGTGTGACAAACAATTAAGGACAGGTTACCAACCACGAAATCAGAACAATCAAACATTATTTTAATTTCATTACAGTGAAACTCAGTCATATCCGAATGTTACCCCATGTAAAATGTTTTCGGCATCTTCGGACTTTACCGAACAAAGTACATGTACCGGTACGTGCAGTATTTGTACTGGTATACAAATTAAACTTTGTATTGGTTCTAAATTTTCGGTCAGCTTTGGCGTAATTCCAATTATTGATCGAAGATCTAGAAGAAATATGGTAGACCATTTATGATACATCAAATATGTGTTATATAGACGTATAACAAAATAAGAATAGGGTTGTAAGGGCATTCATTGCATCCTATAGCTCAAATAATAAATCAATTTTATCTATGCAATCTAAAAAAACAAACTTTAGTAACATTTCAAAGAACGGCGAAATATAGATAACTAGTACATGATAGTTAATTTTTTACTGTTTTATTTTTTATGTTTTTATATACTCTTGTACAAATGTGTAAACAGGTTTTGTGTGAATAAGGTTTTTTAGTTATGAATCCATGTTCTTTAAGCACACTTCTGTTTCCCAGGTGCTTGGTGAGGTCAAGTTTGACCACCCCGTCCAGGCCATCGATACCGTCCATGGTGGCCGGCTGTTCGCAGTGGGCGACGGGAAACGCAGCCTCAAGATGTGCAGCCTGCACTAGACATAACTTCATATTAACTGGCGTATTGGGGGCAGTTTACACTTTTTGCAATAATCGTAGATGAGGCTGTGGGTTTTGTAATAGAAAGAAATCGTTACAATGGTCTTGAGTTCAAAGTTACAAAGAACATATTTAAAAACAACAGTTTATGTCTGGAACTAATATTTGAATAATGCATGGTTCCACAAATTGTAATGTCCGCCCACATTTGCTGAAATCCATTGTTCATTTGATAAGGTTTATCACAAACAGGAAGTATGCTTTCTATTGTATATACTAGGTCAGATTGTCTCCTGACAATATATCCCTAATTCATTGGATTAAAATTGACAATGTACTGTTATAACTTATTATGATGGACATTTGTGGAACTGTCCATTATATAAACATATTTCAATTTCTTTTTTGTTAAGAATAGTATGAGTAAGGTAAAGCTCACTTAACAATGCTTCAAGCCTCATGTGCCTAACAAGAAGTTACTCAAGCAGAATTTGCCACAGTGTGTGATGTATCTCTCACTTTCATTTGCTATGATATTATGTGACCAACAGCTGATGCCATTGTCAAGGTTACATTGCACTGTGTCAGTGCATGCTGGTATATAAAAATCTGGTCGAATGTTTCAGCTTGTTAACAATTTGAAACCATTTTGGTAATTATCTGCAAAAATAAAATTTTATCACTCAAGTTCATTTAGATAAACTTTGGTAATCATGTCAATGTTTTTGTAAGTTTCCAAAATACAGATGCCTTAAATTGACATTTTTAAGATGTGTTATATAGATGTAACCAATATTTGCCAGTCTTTCTGACATGAATGTCGGGTCCCGATAAGGCATGACAGTTTTTTATGAATTTCTCAGAAAGTTTAAGCATTGGCTGGTTATGTGATTGTAGTCTGTACTATAAAAACAGCATTTTATTTGTGGTACCTGTGCACAGCAAAAAAGCTTTAAAGCAAATATTTGAATGTCATGATATCATGGCATATCAAAACCATGGATAAACTTTGCATTTGATTAAAAGCATGATCTAATGTTCTGAATGTTGATATTCCTTCAATGCATGTATTATAAACGGTTTGTTCGTTTTGTGTTACAGTTTATAAATTAAGATTAACTGATGTTGTCCAAATAAGATATAATGTATAAGATACCACTATGTTAAGACAACAGCATAAAGTATTATAGATCTACCGTACTATAATTTTGTGTTGTTGTTGTTGTAAGTGTTGTTGTTTTCCAAAGAAAGTGTTACTAGATTAAAGCAAACAAATGTTTGGAAATCAGTTATTTGCTTTTAGTAAAGAGCTGCGGTTGTGCAAAAATAAAATGATTTTGATATGTTCATTATGTAACAAGCCATTTACTGGTACTGAATATACTTGAATTATACATTCCCTTTTTACAGTATTAACATTCTGTTTGAATTTTTTTGTTCTGTATCCTTTATTTAAGTCTGCTATCTCACACATTCCGTCCATTATTATTTTGTAAAGGTTTATTCATGTTATTTAAAACTTTTCAAACTTTGTTTGCTGCTTGTGTAAAGGACATGACAAGTATTATGGTATTATGTATGAATATGTATTAATAATAAGTATTGAAAGTGGTATTGTGTTGTTTATTTGACTGTAATGATTAATAGCAGATACTCTTAGAGCAGCTGTGCTCCAGATGCTCAAAAAAAAATTAAAAAAAAAATTAAAATTAACGGTAAATACTGGTCAAGTTATGTTCAGTGGAGAAATCTATTATTACTCGGACCCCTTAATTCAGTTGAAAAATCGTTGGTAAAACATTGTTTTTCTTTGCATAATCTACTGCGTTACTAACGCTGCTACATGTAAGTAGCCGTTATGTATAGTAGGAATATCCCAATGGCAGAAAAGCAAATTGTCTGTTTTCAAAGCAAAAAAGTGAAAATATGTAGGTTTTTCTTATTTCTAACAACTATTATATATATTTGAAGAGATATCTTGAAAAATTTGTAACTAATATTTTTTTAGTATATTCTGGAGCACAGCTGCTTTAATAGTGTTAGTGATTGAATAAACTACAGTTACCGGGGTATGTTCGCCTTGTAAATGCTTGTAAAAATCTAATTCAAATCGACCTGCTTTACTTGCACTGTTGCAGATCATTTAATTGTTTTGAACATGAATTATTAAGAAAAGTGTGGGACTACTTATGCACCTGTCAATATTTTGCCCGCCCGAGAGGGGTGGGGGGACTTATGGAATCCGGGTACATAGACTTTTGCATCCTGGGATTTGATGCACCAAGCAGGCTCAAGGTCGGGGACTTAGACAAAAATGATTGTCTCTAGGGTGGGGATTTAGACTTCAAACATATTTTAGATGTCAAATTCCCCTGGGTCGGCCCGCCGCCCCCCCCCCTTCCCCGGGGGGCAAAATAATGACAGGTGCATTAGTGTGGATTGGCAGTGATCTGAGACTGGCTTTTAGGAAGAAGTACTATATGTACTGCTGTGGTAGAGTCCAGGTCCCGCCTGCTTTATGTAGTTGCTATTGACTTCTGGCAGTATAATGTTGAATTTATTAAGTTGTTGCAGTCACTGAATATATTGACACTTCTGGTTGGAGATTGAACATTTTTAGGGCTACTAAAAGCTGTAACTCGGGACCCAGTGTTATTCAGGACAGGTCAAAGTGTCTTTAGATCTTGTAGTGATCTCTTATCTAGTCTGTATGTTGATTCTAGCGACATTTCTGGATCATTCCAATGAAACTTAGACCACCCTGTCCCTGGACTATTATTCTTAGTTAAATAACTAAAATAATATTTTCTTAAGAAAAAAAACATGTAATTCTTAATCTAAAATAATAAAAGTGTGTTTTTGTTTATATTCCCGATTTTTATATTGTTTGAAATATTCTACCCTACTCTAAAAAAAAGTGTCCCTGTGCAGGGGTGGCCTATATTGGTAGCCAATAATATTGTTTTTGAAAAAATCAACCACTTACAATTGTCAACCATTTGAATATATACACCCAAAAGTAACTATAAGAATAAGTTTTGTATGTCCATAATTAGGTTTAAAATTAAAAAAAAAAAAATTTTGTTTGTCCCTGTGTTTTGTGTCATTCCCCTTACAAGTTGCAAAATATACCATATAGTGAGCTTGTCGTTTTCCTGGAATAAAATTCTTTTGTTGTTAAAAAGGTGTATTTTGCCATTTTAAGTTACACTTTGGAACACAAAGATGATGTGAATAAACACTAAAAATACAAAGGGTGAATGTACATATTTTTCGTAGTATACTTTCTCCTGTCGTTCCCCTAACGCACATTTCTTATAAAAATAACAGTACGTACAATCATGTATGTACAATTTTTACCCCTATGATGTGTAATGTTTGTGTACAACTAATATATATAGAGAATATCAGTTATAATCAATAGTAGGTGAACATAACGGGGGATAATTGTTAAATTTGTCATTCCCCTAACAAAAAAAAATGTTAGGGAAATGACATTCTTTTTTTTAAATAGGTTTAATACTGGACTTCTTCATAAAAAGTCATTTTCTCTGCAATTATTGATATTACTGTATACTAAAGTGTACTGTTTGAAGAAGAATGTTGGTTATCTACAACCTTTTTGTCAAACAGACAGTGTCATTCACCTTACAGATTTGTCATTCCCCTAACATACATTTTCTGGACCTGCAGCTTAATAGCACAAACAAATTTTTTGATAAAACACTTTTTGAAAAGAAATAATCTAAAACTTTACATATCTGATGTTTTATTTGATTGGGTACCAGAAAGGCCGAAAACCAGAAAGGCCGTAGACCAAAAAGGCCGTTGACCAAAAAGGCCTTACCAAAAAGGCCGCAACCCTAAAAGGC
>Ga0224511_10000709_pt1 | contig 17321 bp, 7 predicted proteins | sample SF_May12_sed_USG_2_FD_169988 | JGI IMG/M metagenome (GOLD analysis project Ga0224511, IMG submission 169988) | Sediment microbial communities from San Francisco Bay, California, United States - SF_May12_sed_USGS_8_1 | ecosystem: Environmental > Aquatic > Marine > Sediment | place: USA...
GATCTAAAAGCCTCCTTGATAAATTTAAAGTCATGTTTAAAAAATTACACTTAGAGATTTTATCTTCTATCAATAATTTAACATGTTTTATTGGTATAAATATAAGTATTATAAATATAAGTATTATTAATATAAATTAAAGAGATGTTAAAGTTGTATTATTTGTTAATATGGTGTAATATGGTGAAATATTACATGCTGTTGACATTACCATGCAATATCGAAATAAGCAGATGGAATTCTATGCCCAACATATTTACATAAAACGGTGTCTGCCAATGAAGAAGTATTCACGGTTAGTGTCCAGCACTTGACATATTTACTCCAAAGTCTGTGTTTACGACATAAGCCTGGACTATCAGACATATTGTTTGTAATTTGATTACAAAAGTGTACGTGAAAAGAATGTATTGGTCTTGCGGACGCAAGGACAAATACCAGGGGAAACAGAAGACCGCTACTGGGCGCCGTTAAATAACAGCAAAATTAAACAAAGCCAATATTCGAACACACACAAGTAGCTCATTACGTCAGAGAAGGTTTATGTATGGTTTGGTTTTATTCAAGTCCTTATTACCTAACAGCCTTTCGAAAACAACCCAATCTAGGCCTGCAAGCATCAATGAAAATGAAAAAGGTAATATATGCACTGTTAAATTAACATAAAACGGTTTAAAGTGAACTTGGATCCGGTTTTCGTTCACATTGATTATTTCAAATGTGAAATATGCATACAGGTTTAAAGTCAGGGACCATGGTAAATCGGAGCATTTAACATTCATCCCAAAACTGTCAGACACATCGAATTGTCAGTGTATTATTTATCACCAGGTCTTAATAAAAATACAAAATACCCCCTTTACGTGTAGAATTTATCATTGTCTACACTAAACTATCTTATGACAAATGCATTTTTAAACATAGAATATAACAAACATGTGTCACTGTCGTCAAATAAAAGAAAACAAGCATCTTATGTTGACAGAAATTAACAATCACTTGAGGAAAAGCTACATTGCCCTACTCGAACAAACATATCTGGTCGATCACATTTTATAACATTAGTGTTGGGTGCATTATAACACATCATCTTCTGAGAGCTAAGATGGCTGATACCTTATTATATTTCATCCATCTCAGCGCTTTCCTCAGAGCAAATGATAACATTATGCGATATTACAGTTAATTTCTGTCTGGGGCGTAGCTAGTGTCAGTTGTACAGATACGCCCGTGTTGTCGGATATCCAATTCTTCACGCAACTTACAACTTTAAACACTAAATTAAAAATAACATACACATGGAACAAGTAACAGTTTTGAAACTGTCACGGGAACTGTCATTGATAAACCCTCAGTTAGTTGACGTTTACCAAAATGAAACATAATAATTTTTATATAGAACGATAACATATCATTGCGTACCAGTATTGTCGCAAAAGCAAACGATTAAATGAATTTGCAGAAAATACTTTTTCATAGTAATAGTATAAACTGTTTATCGTTCGTAGCGTTATTCATCTTTAACTTGATTAAAATAATTCCCACCAAAACAAAGTAAATATATTAAGATAATGAGGATTATACCTGGATAAGGCAGCACTGTGATATTTCTTTAATCTGGCGTGTTATTTCTTGAAAGCCTAATGGAAATTCCCCAGTCAATCGCGATCATTTATAACATTTATAACAGTATATGGTCTTTTTTATCCAACGTTTAAGGGTTACGATGGTCAGGTGAACATCTGACCTAGTAAATACAAAAGAAAACGTACTTCATGTGTGTGTTAAACTTCATCACACCAACAACAAGAATGTACAGAAAGGGTAAAACATTGAAGGTTTGTGTAACTTTGCATTGTCTACGCAGGATTGTTTCTCATGTTGTGGGAATTTACACAAACTGGAAAGCACTTATGTTTCTTTTAAATTCTTCAGAAAGAGACACGTGTATGTCTGGCTACGCTCCTAGTGCAAGAACAAAACATACTGCACTACAACTTAATTTGTAGTTTGATGTAAAGTTTGTTTTATCACAGAATTTAAAATGCACAACGATGTATACAGTTTTTTTAACTGCAAGTCATTTGGCTTAAAACCACAAACATCGTCTTTTCGTCCTGTCGCGTAGAAGGTTAATATATACTAGTATTCAATATCGGCATTTATAGAGCCTTATACAAATTAAAGAGAAGATAAACATAGCTTGTTGTTGAGTTTAGGGGTAAATTTGTTTTAATTTGTTGATTCCCGAACAGACTCATATACATTGCAATCATTTATATGTATGTCCAATTTCCAATAACACATGTCCTGAATTTTCTTTATCATTAATTTTATTTAGTAAATAAACCACTAAATATTGAATACATGTATAAGTTAAAAATATTTTGATGAGACAAGCTGCAGACAATGCAGACAGGGTAAAGTGCACTATGGCACAATGACAAATTCAAAAACAAACACAGTTAGCAAAACAACAAACATGCAGAACAAGACTTAACGGATTTGTATAACGATCTGTGTTTGTTTTATTGTTTAACGTTTTTATTCATAAAAATGATTCCTCTAAACAATGTCGCGTGACCACTTTGGTACTGTTAAAGACTTTCCTTCGGGGTTAAGCAGCTGAGGTGCAAACCACTGACTTGCTTAACATTTATTGCAGAAGAAAACTTAAAAAAATTATTAAAATGCATGCACTCTCTCTTCAGTCCACTTAACGTACGTTTCTATGTGCAACCGTACTAGCAATTACAGAAAAATAAAAGCAATTGTATTGTCTTCCAATGCATATATTATGTCTAGTGTATGAATCAGCTTCCTAAATAGCAATTGCTTCAGGAATAAAAATAATCAGCTGCAGTGTCATTGTCCGGCCACAGACATCATGCATATTGAATAATTGCCTATTAACAAGATTATTGTTGTTCTGCAAGGACATCGTACTTGAAGAATGCGTTTCTCTGTTCTGACCTGATCACTGAACTCTAAAAGACTTGCCACTACTACGTTTTTGTAAATACTAGATCACATTGATCAAATTATAAAATACTTACGGTAAATACTATGGAAATGAGTACTAAGCTTATTTGCATTTTGCATACTTCCATGTGCTGCTACATGTAGATTGATAGTTTTTACATATGCGCGTTATAAAACATAAACGATTTTTTAAACATTAAAATCATTCACGGATTGTGTTTATTATTCTTTTTTAAAGCAGTCTCTTGCCTACTCCATTATAATACATTAACAAAAATACGTCTTTTTCGATATTTGCTTATACCTCAGCTATTATTTCGATAATCCAGTCATACCCTAAGTATCATTTCAGTTGAAATGCTTGTGATAACCCGGTATGTTTTTTCTAGGTATACCGCGTTACATTGAATGTTTATGGAATTTTAAGGCTTGTGAATTGTGCGCTCTACCTTTTCATTTAAACACGAACGCCAGTTCAAATGTTTTGTTCTTTATATCGTTGATATAGGAGGTTACAGTTATTTTTTGCATTAATAACCAACATTTCTTATCGTAATTGTGGTGACTCCGCACTTGCGCGATATACGACTAGTGTAATTTAAGGTATTTAAGTTTTTGCCAGGATATCAAAAAATATCTAGCCAAAATATTATTATATTCAACAATCGCCTTCCAGTATCGGCTTAGGTTATCTAAGGGTGGAGTATTAATTACCTGACCAATTAATCAAAGTTATTTTGACTGGCACTTTTACATTGATTAAATAATATTATGGCTTAAAATGTTCTTTACCACACGATAAAGAAAGACCAATGTTTGAAGTCGTCGAGTCATTCAATATAAATGTAAAATATTATTTTTACAACACAAAATTAAAGCAAAATATGGATGAAGCTACGTCGTAAATTAAACCATGGCAACATCATTTACCACTGTACCCTTTGCCGTCACACTTATTATGTATAACATAATTTAATTTAGCGCATAAATATCGATCACATTATACCAGCATGGTGTTACCATTTGTCCATGCAGATAAACAGACAACGGTTTGTGCCAATGAATACAAAGTTACGATTAGTGTCCGATGTCTGATTGAATGAATTTCAAATCTTTGTTTACGATATAGAATTGGTTAAAGTGACGTTTTCTTGAAATTGTACTGACATTATATAGATAATAAGTAAGATAACTAAAACAGATTGTAGACTTTGAATAAATACAGTGTATTATTGCAATTGTATTCAACATATTAGCAACACTTTTAACACGAGTGACGTAGAAGCCGCCCGTTCCTAGTCTCGTATCATCGCCCGCCACATCTGACTTCTGTGAAGAAGCAGTCAGTTGCTTTCCATTACACTGTCTTGTTTTATAAAAAGTATAATTGCAACGTGAAGTTTTTGCAACTATTTGCTTTTGCAGGTAATATTTATCATACTGTTAAGAACCTCAGAAAGCATCTTTGGAAAAGAAACAATAGAATGCCACTGTCGAAGGTAATCGTTCTGGTGCAGAAAAAACGTTTTTTTTCCACGAAGCACTTTGTTGACACCGTACCAGCTACGCGTTAGATTGGATGATAGTCCACTTTTTAAACGAACGGTAAATATACACACCAGCAAAAACAGGTAAGTTTGAACGTCTACAAAACAAGTCCAGCCCTGGGTGACAACTTGCTACCACCATAAAACAAGTCATTTAATGCAAAACGTAAGCGATAAGGCTATACTTTTTCAAGCGTTTGTGTAGTCTTGTATGACGATGCTTTTGTCATCGTTGTCACATCACTTGAGTCCTTCGCTGTGGTTTAAATGGTATTTCAGAGTTAAATTTGTCTTGTCGTTCGGCCACAAGCGAATAAATGCATCACTTTCTGGTGCAGAGCCGCTTTTCGTTTGCATTACGAGCATCTGGTTGCTGCTATGGTAATCTACCAGAATGTTCATAATATTATGATTATATAATGTTACTGCCATAGGGGATCGTTGTGGTTCAGAAAATAAAAAGTAGCACTTATTGAACACCGTACCAACTACGCGTTAGATGTAATGACGGTCCACGCTTCAACCGATCTAGTCAAATATGCACCTCTGGAAAAAGCAAATAAATGTGAAAATTCAAAAAACAAGCCCAATCGTAAGTGTTAAGTTCATACAACCATACAACAATTATTTCGGTGCAAAAAAAGCCATTTAAGCTGTGCGTTTATGAACGTTTGCGTATTTTCGTATTACATTGCATTTGTTCTCGCTGCCAGATCACTTGAATCCTTCGCTGTGGCTTCAATGACAATTTAGAGTAAACTGTGTCACTCGGCCACAAGCGGATCAACGCATTGTTGTCTGGTGTAGAGTCACTTCTGGTTTGCATAACGAGCACAGGTTTCTTCTTTGGTAATGGACAAAGATATCTCTTTACAGATGTGCGACCTTAGTGTTAACCAGAAGCAAAACATAGGCATAAAAGACGCATTTAGCAAGGTTGTACCATTTATATGTCTAGTGATTTTAAAACAAAATATAGCTTAGTTTATAGTTTTAAGTCATAGCACGAGTAAGGACACATAAAAGCAGTCTGTTAGTTCACCATGTCACACATTAAAGTAGTTCTAATCCAGAAGTAAAAGTTTACCAAAACACCGGCTGTTATCATTTCCCGTTGCCCCCTTGTGAACTATTTCCGCTTTCATTCGAAAGCGTTCACATCGTGTGTTTTTAATGTTTAATCGTAAAAATTCATTCTTGCCTTTTTAATTTATATTAAATATATGTTTGAACAATTTCTGAAATTAGTGAACACGGCTATTTTGTAGTCAATGTCTTTGACATTGTGCTTTCTGTTCTCATTCCCGGCCATGACTGTAGAAGAAAGTTGGATAACACAAAGCCCTGCTAAGCAAACAGTAAATGTCTATAACGTTTAACAACATGCGGTCTATTATCAAGCCCCGTTAGACAGATTTAGAAATGTACAGTGAAAGTGTAAAGAGATATTGCAGCCTTAATTGACAGTCAACCCTTAAAGATGCTAGGTCTGTATCTTTATACCCTTATAATCGGTCATAAATCTTGCAATATCTTAAGTATACTAAATAAATTAAACATGTAAAAGGAATTGCAAACTTTTGTGACAAATTATGTGTTTTTTGACAAAAAAGTAAAAACACAACAATAACAAAACAAAAAATCAAACATAAAAACCCTTGCCGGAGCTGGGGATTTAACCCGGGACCTCTTGCACCCAAAGCGGATGCGTTAGCACTGCACCACCGAGTCAACTGAGAGTATCGATTGTAGTCAAGCCATTTAACTCTTTCGACGCAATGGATCGAAACGTAAATAAACAAAGTTAAATTTGCGGGCCAGACATTTTCAAAAAATACATTTGTTCTGTATTATTTTTACATGCATGAATAACTATATTTGGCAGTTTCTCATATCTACGGGAGTAGTTTTCGCTGCTTAAATATGGTAAAAATGTAAGATGTAAACAATATTGACCTAAAAGATACAGACATAGCATCTTTAAACTGAAACCTCAATTCATTTGCCATGCCTTTCGTTTTAGAGGCGATGCTTTTGTATCGTTCTCTTCTGCAAGTATGTTTCTTATATAAACATGGAGTGTCATTAGACATATGCTGATTAAGCTGTGGTAGCTGGCACTCTCTGTTGCTGTCTAGATGTTGTGAATGCTTTGGAACCATGAATAGCATAGTTGTTATAAAGTGTTTGTTTCCATTTCATCATACAGACCATGTACCAAAAGCAAACACAAATCATTAAGGCCACCCATGTGCTGGCTGTAGCCGCATGTAATGCCCTTGAAAACATTTTAATGCGTTCTCCCGGAAATTATTTGAATATATAACTCATCAGAGGTGTGTTTCTTCATACCATTTTGCAGCAGCCATCAAGTTTGTTTTCTTTTTCTTGTTTTCAATTGTAAAACGTGTGTAATCTGGAAGGTGACAAAAATCGTCTACATTTCGACTGCAAAGGAAAGCTACTTTCGCATTTACGATTTATCGATAGTTCGTGAAATACTGATTGCATATATAATTTGTTTTGACATTTTTGAAATTGTTGTTAAAACAATGAACCATGTATATTTTATGTAAACGTTTTTGCTCTAATTGGTTAATAACTTTGCGTTCAATTATTTCTTAACTTGTGCGGCAAATTGTATAGCGAAAACGATGGAGTTTCTTTTAAAATTACAAATAAATCAGTCAGAAATTAGGAAAGTATATTGGCCTTCAACCTTGGTCTACTTAACTTATCAATATGTCCGGTTGGCCGTAGGTCTGTTTTATTTTCAAATTACCCATTTGTTAACTTTTTTTCTTGAAGTTGATTTTTCTAGAACTAAATATGATCTAGCGACGGAAAGGTTTCCAAAGGTTTTAGTAAACAACTTGTGTCGGTAAAACATACACTTACTATTGGTTCATTAAGTCGCATTTGTGTTTTTGGTTTACTCAGAACCTTTTGTTAGGTGAACTGACTGCCACCTAAACGGAATATACAAAACGCACCCTTAACGTGTAGAATTCTTCATTGTCTACACTAAACAATTTTATGGGATATATGTTATACAAATATAACAAACATGTGTCTCTGTCGTCAAATAAAAGAAACCAAGTACCGTATGTTGACAGAAATTAACAAGCACTATAAGAAAGACATCATTGAAAAGACCCTTCTCAAACAAACATCTGTTCGATCACATTATTTATCACATCATTGCTGGGTGTATTATAACACATCATTATCTGAGAGCTAGGAGGGCCTAGCACATCTGTGAATATCTTATTTTATTCCTCTCAAAACGCTTTCCTCAGCGCAAATGATAACATTATGCGATATAATGGTTGATTAATGCATGGGGCGTAGCTAGATCAGTTTTAACGCTAGCCCTGTCAAATATCCGAATCTTTAGTAGGGGACAAATATGGTTTTAATATGTAGAAAAAGTATTTTAAAGTTAAAAAACATGCAATTTTAAACACTGTTTTAAAAGTACATATAACTGTCAAGGGTAAACGCAAACAAAAATGCGGCTACCGTTATAGTTTTAAAGGGAAACTGATATTGATAAAATCTTATTGAGTTGACGTCTACCAAACTGAAACTTAATAAATAGAATGATAAACTATAATTGTGAACAAGTATTGTCGCAAGATCAAACTATAAAATGAACTTGTAGAAATTACTTTTTTTTTTAGTTTAAACTGATTGTTTTTCAGAGCAGAAGTTATGTTTAAACTAGATTCTAATAAAAAAAATCCTACCAAGACCCTATGGAGAGAACTGATGTTTCTTTTTTTAGAAAAAGAACGTATATCTGGCTACGCGACTGTTGCCTGTGGCTTGTCTTCACCATACAACAAAATACAATAATGTCCTGATTCCGTTTTGTCTAGGCCATTAAGCTTTTTACCTTAAACTCGATCATATTTGGTAATAGAAGCCAAACAACAACAAACTTCCATTGGTAGACTACAGACGTTTTTAATGCTGTGCAAATACAAAATACACTGCACTACAATCTCGTTCTTAGTTTGATATGACGGTTGTATAATAACAAAGTTTATAATGCACAACGTTGTATATATTTTATTTGATATGCTAGTCATTTGGCAAAAACCACACACATCTAGTCTTCGTCTTTAAATATTTAAACATATAAATTCCACATCGACATTTATTAAGCATTTGTACAAAACAGATCAACATAACTCGTTGTTGAGTTTATTGTTAGTTTGTTTAATTTTGTTGTTTACCTAACAGACTAGTGTGTATTTAATTCATTATTTTTTTTGTACAATGTTCAAAAAACATTAAAACGTGCTTTTGGATATTATATTCAATTTATCATTTATTTGGTAAAAACTACTAAACATATAAAATAAAAGATTTTCAAAGACACAATGCTGCAGATTAGGCAGACAAGTTAAGTGCAATATGACAGAATGGTCCGTACAAAACAACACTGTTAGCAAAACAAAAAACACGCAGAACAAGACATGAATATGAATATTTTAAATGAACTGTGTTTGTTTTATATTTTATGTTTGTATCATAAAAAATATTCCTCCTAATTGATGTTGCGTTCAACTTACAGCTTTTGTACGATTATTGTCTTTCATTGAAATATTAGACCAATTTTCCGCAGCTGCAAACTTGCTCACCATGTTTTGGAAAAAAATATGAAATAAAACGCATTAACTCTTTCTTCCACATTACAGAATGACAAACGAAACGAAATGAAAACTGATTTGACATTACATTATTCATTTGCTTTTTTCTCAAAGTTCTGAAAGTGTTGCTATAAAGGGAAAATGTAGTACATGGACTACTAACACCACTGTTAACATTTCACAACACAGACATCATGATGTATCATCATCGTTGCACCTGTTTGATTTTATGCCTTTTTTAACACTGATTTAGTCATATTACAGCGGCCAGTCCACTTGATGTCCGTTTCTGTGTTCAGCCAAACTAGCAATAACTGAAAGCTAAAAGCATAAATATTGTCCTTTAATGCATTTATTATGTCTATCGTATGAATCAGTTGCCTGAATGGCAATAAGTTTAGAAATATAAATAATAAGCCGTAGTGGCATTGTCCGGCTACAGACATCATGCATACTAAATAATTGCTTATTAGGCGTAAAAAATATGTTCTTTGTTTCCACTAACATCGCCAAAATAATTAGGTACAGTCGGTCGGCATAACTTTTTTTCTTATAAACTTTTTTCTTTTTTTCAAAGAAAGTTACTCATTTTTATATTGCAAACATGTTCATTTTTAATATTTTTACTTTAACTGGTTGAAAAAGCAAGTTAAACACCATTATCTTGATGAATTGTCAACAAAACTGCAATAAAGTGAAAAAATCTCAAAATTAGGTTAAATCAGGATTTTTTTCTGAAATTGAGCTGAAAAAAACTTTAGGGTCGGCATGAAAAATTAGGGTCGGTCGGGTTAGTGGAAACAAACAACTTTTTTTCTACGCCTTAACAAGGATAGTGTTGCTCTGCGAGGCCATAGTTCTTGCAAAATTCGTTTAGAACTCTGTTTCGACCCGATCACTGAACTATAACCGACTAACAGCAAATACATTAAATTTTAAAAAAATAATAGTTTATCTTGATAAAAGTATAGAATGATTATTGCTTATTCTATACAAATTAGTACATAGATAAGCTTAGTTGTGTATTTCATTTGTTCGTGTGCTAGAGTGCTAGTATTTACATCGCGCCTGTGAACGTTTGTGTGAACATAATCAATGTTTATCACCATTAAAATCAATCACGGCTCGTGTTCATCTTATTTTCATATCAGTATCATTTCAGTTAAATGCTTGTGATAACCAAGTACTTTGTTAGGTATATCGCGTTGCATAGAATGTTTATAGAATTTTAAGGCGTATGTGTTTTCCTCTCGACCGACACCTTATTTGATAAATTTCGTTCAATACAAAAACCAGTTAAAAAGTTGTTTTCTTTATTATTTTGAAGATGGCTTGACGTAATTTACGTATTTAAGTTTTGCCAGGCAATCTTAAGCGTTGTTGCCCTTAATGCCTGCCACAATCTTAATATATTCAACAAACGCCTTCCATTATCGGCTGAGGTTCCCTAAGGGGCTTGTATCTATCACATGAACAATTAATCAAAGTGACAAGCTATTTTGACTGGCACTTTTACAGTTATTACGTAACATAACGACTATGAACTTTTTGAACACACAATAAAAATACCAATAGTTCTATAACATCTTAAAGTAAAATATCCTTTTTACAACACAAAATATGATTAATATTGTGCTTTTAGTTCGATCACACTATTCCAGCATGTTGTTACCAAGTGTCCATGCAGATAAACAGACAACGGTTTGTGCCAATGAATACAAAGTTACGATTAGTGTCCGCTGTCTGATTGAATGAAATTCAAATCTTTGTTTACGATATGGAATTTGGTAAAGCGATGTTTTTTGAAACTGTACTGACAATTCGTAGACAATAAGTTAGGCAACTAAAACAGAAAGTTCACTTTAAATACATGCATTGTTTTATTGCATTTGTAATCAACATCTAAACTACATTTGCAACGTAATATTTTTGCAACTGTTTGCTCATGCAGGTTATAAACTTATCAAACATTTTAGGCCCTTAGAAAACAGCTTTGAAAAGAAGGATTTCTAGAAAAGAGTATGTAACGTATGATGCTTCCAAAGGACCAATGTGATGTTACTGTCATAGGTGATCGTTTTGGGGTAGAAAATAAAACAGCTTGCTTCACGAAGCACTTTGTTTACACCGTACCAGGTACGCGTTAGATGTGATGATGATCCACGCTTCAAACGCACTTGTACAATATATACACCAAGAACAAGTAAGTAAGTTTAAACGTCTACGAAACAGTCTTGAGTGACAACTTGATACCACCATAACATAATGCAGTCAGTGCAAAACGCTAAGCAGTTATGCTGTGCGTTTTCAAACGTATTCTTGAATTACGATGCCTTTGTCTTTATTACCACATCACTTAAATCCATCGCTGTAGCTTGAATGTCAATTTAGAGTAAAATTTGTCATGTCACACGGCCACAACCGGATAAACGCATCGCTTTCTGGTGCAGAGCCGCATTGCGTTTGCATAACGAGCATCGAGTTGCTTCTATGGTAATCTAAAAGGATGTCTCTTCACAGAAGTGCGACCTTAGTGTTTAGCAGAGGCAAAACATTGGCATATAAAACGCATCAAGCAAGTTTGTTTGCAATGTTTAATATTGATTTGATTTTAAAAGAAACATAACTTCCCTTTCACCAGTTTAATTCTTTTAAGATACATGTACCAAAGATAACGTACAAACAACAACATGTTCAGATAAAATAAGTTTTGAAGGCATACACGTTGTGTGTTATATCTAGTGATTTTAATCATACTTAAATGAGTTTTAGTAAAGAGTTTAAAATCATGCCGTTATTTAAAACGAGCAAGGACAAGTAAAAGCGGCTAATTAATTCACCATGTCACACATTTATGTAATTCTAATCCAGAAGTAAGTTAACCCAAACACCTGTTATCATTTCCGGTTTCTTTCGAAAGCGTTCGCATCGTGTGTTTTTTTGTATAATCGTTAATATCAATTCTTACTTTTTTATTGATATTAAGTCTCTGTTATAACAATTTCTGAAATTGGTGAACAAGGTTCATTTTGTAGTCCAGGTCATTGTTCGATGTTCTCATTCCCGGCCATGACTTATTTGTCGATTATTGAAGAAAGTTGGATATCCTAAATCTCTGTTAAAAACAGTAAATGTCTATAACGTTCAACATCACGCGGTCTTTTATCAAGCCCCTTTGACAGATTTAGAAATGCAAAGTGACAATGTGAAAATACTATTGCTGCCTAAAATAAATTGTAGAGATGTTGACAGTCAACCCTTAAACTGAAATGTCAATGCATTTAAAAATTATTGCTGTTTTAGAGGTATGCTTTTTGTATCGTTCTCTCTTCAAGACATTAAACACTTGTTGATTAAGCCGTGGGACCAGGCGACTGCTGTTGGTAACCATGATTAGCAATAGTTGTAATAAAGAGTTGTTTTGTCGTTTTCTCATACAGAACATGTACACCAATAAAATAAAATCATCGAGGACACCGCTGTGTTTGCTGAGGCTGCGTGTAAATATAAATTGAAGAGATGTTCAATGAAAGAATGTTGCAAACAATGTAGATATGTCAAGTTTAAGGGCCCCTTGACAAAATGGCCCGTACAAAAACCAGCACACAGAACAACACAAAAACACGTAGAACACCAAGACGCAACAGACATTTAGAAAAAACACACAGTATGTATTGTGTTTTTCGGATTTTTCTTTTTTTTCTTTTCTTTTTTTATTTATAATTTCTTAAATGATTTCTGCAAACCCTTATAATACGTTCGCCTGGATATTTAACTTGATAAATAACTCATCACGGTAATTTCCTTTTTTTAAACTCAAAACGTGTATAATCTGAAAGGCGACATAAGCCGCCCACACTTTTGCCTGCTGAGGAAAGCTATTTCCGCATTTACGATTTATCGATAATTCGCGAAATATTAATTGTATAGATAATTTGTTTGACAAATTGGGTTACTGAGGTCACACATGTGTAGTATAATTATGTTAAAACAGTAAAACATATATTTTTCATGTAAATGTTTTTTTTCTCTTATTGGTTTACAAGTTTACGTTAGTGTTTATTAGACACAAAGTACTTGAAGTTTGTATATTTATTAGCACCATTAAACTATATGGAGTTGTAAACATGTTGTTTCGCTTTGAAACAATTTTTTTCAGAATGTGGCTGTGATGCTGTACCCGGTTATACCCGCTGGTCGCGTCATTTATTTCATAAATCGTCAAGCAAATTGTGTTGAACAATTAATTTAGGATCTTTTAAAAGAAAAAAATCAGTCTGCAATGTTGAAAGCACTATATCCTTCAACTTAGGTCCACGTAACTGCTTAGGCAGTCTGATCGGTCACTTTAATGTAATGAGGCTTTTTTTATTTCTAAATAACATATTTTGTTTTATATACTTGAAGTCGATTATTAAAATCAAACGTATTTCAACGACCTGAGGGTTTTCAATAGTATTGGTCAACAACAGTTCGTTGACAGTGGTGAAAAAAACGCTTAATATTGGCTCATGTAGTCGCTTGTGGGTTTCGAGGCTAGTTTTTGTATACTCTGAACATCTAGTTAGGTGAACAGACTGCCACCAACCGACTGAATTCATTGTAAAAACAAAACATCCTGCAATTCAACAAAACATGTCTTTCTTAGACCATTTATTATGTTTCCTGTATCCGAAGGCATTCCGCTCCGTTACCAATGCACCGAACTGAACCGCATAGCTTTCTCTAGCTGAATTTCTGAAGTATCTGATCGTCAGTAGCCCTCGACAACACTCGAGTTTAGTATCATCGGCCAATGCGTTATTCGCTCACAAGGCATACGGTAATGATAGTATGCAGTAATCAAGCGAAAGCGTTAGCATAAACGGCCACATGTAAATGAATTGATGTTTGAAATAGATATATAAAATATTATTCATGAATAACCACAGGATAATATGAAGAAGGAAGTGCTTTGATGGTATGAGGATGGGAAATAAAACATAATGGATTCCGTTTCATATAAATGTGAATCATATGAGAAAAAATGCTGTAATTTTCATGTTAATATAAATGAGACGGATGCGCAGCGATCCTGTCAGTGATGAGAACATTATTCGAAGGATTTCTGAGAATTATAAAGTAGATGTTATTCATTTATAGGAAAATGCGCACATTAAAGATTTTATTTATTTGAAATTTACTAACATTAAATAATATAAACATTAATAGTAAAATTATTTAAAGAAAAGGAAAGAAAATATTCAAGTAACAAGATAGTTATTGAATAGTATTATTAAAAAAATTATTATACATTTTGAAACACAACAAAATGACAATGAATAATACGACAAACGTGTCTATGACAGCAATGGAGCTACTTGTTGCATCCTTAGGTCCGCGATATACAGAGACCAGTGTGTTGGTCGTTTTGTTGACTATTTACGGAGTGATATTCATCTCCGGCGTAGTTGGGAACATTTGCACGTGCATTGTGATAATCCGGAATAACTACATGCAAACTGCAACCAACTACTACTTGTTTAGTCTCGCCATATCGGACGTTCTGATTTTGTTGCTTGGTACGTATTCACGTTTTAAAGTGTGTATACTTATCTTACGTCTAAAACTACGAAGAAAAAAATAAAGTTTTTTTACAACATATGATAAAATGATGGTGTTAACATGACAATCTTTCCATATGCACATTAAAAGCACTTAAGGACATTTTAGTGATCAATGTGTGCACTAGTTGCATACGAAAGGACGATAAGTAATTGTCGTTTATCATGTATGTTGACACATTCATAATAATTTGTTATACCGCCTGTCAATCCAAATGTCGTTTACTATGATTATTACGCATTTAAGGTCAACACCGTACTTAATAGATATAACTTATACGTACAATGCAAGTGTCATTGTTGCGTTTGTTAGTTATACAATTTTACACTTACCAACATTAATAACTATGGCCATATCACAAGAGATTATTTCAACAACTAACTTTTGTTTGGGAGGTGTAAGGCAACAAAAATTGATCTTCTATTTCTTAGGCACCGATGCATTTGTTTTTCACCTATGCTTCAAAACATTTATTCAAAGAATCTTGCCTATATTTTCGTCAAACAAAATTTTGTTTAAAAAATATGACGCAAAAAAATGTTTGCCCCCTTGCATTCGTTTTTTCAAAAAGTTGCCTGAGAAACAGAATATCAATAAGTGACATTAATATAACCGGTACCGTGTGCATGCTCGTATCAACTATCTTACTTGCTTTTTGTTCTGAGAGAGAGGTGGAGAATGACCGAATTATCATGGTAACGACCCACCGATTACACTTGTCTGATTTATTATAACAAAAAGTGTTTAACAATAAGTGCAGCTGTTAAACAAAAGTGGGTTTACGAAAAGCTAGACAGCACTTATCAAACACGCCCGTCATTCTAGACTTTCTTTAAAAAAGAATGTTTATTAAGACAAAAAAACGGAATGAGAGAATTGGTACATTTGTGTTGTTTTTTCTTATCCAAACGTACATAAACATTTTCGAAATTGCACCAGAAACACAATACTTATCGTATAAACAGATTAGGTAAAACGCACAATTAGACACTTGAATATTAAGCATTGTAAAATGGAAATATTTTGTTGAAACTAAATACAGTGTACACGATATATTTATTTATCGTTTATATTCTAGTGCTTATGATATAACTGATTACAATTAATTTCACATACAATACCCCTTTTTGTAAAGCAGGCACATCGGACCTTGGATTTAACCAGTATCGTTAAAATACTTCAACATGAAAAAACCTGTTTTGTGTAAATAATTAGGTAATGAAGTCCTTCTCGGTGGTTAAACTTAAAAGAGATCGAGAATAACGGTACCTAAGCTTCTGTTTTTATTAGTTTATTTGACGTTATAAATCATGTGGATATACAGTGTAGTGATACAATAATACTAAATGTTATTTTAAAATGAAATTAATAGTGTCTATTACAAATCTTCCCCGTCACAAACAGAGCAAATCATATGATTCCTTTTTTAATAAAGCCAAAGTCATTTTTGTTTATTGTCTATTTGATACATTAATATACCTTCAAATATCATCTCACTTTAAGTCCGCTTAGCCAAGTTACTGTCTTTTCGCCACGGCGGTCCTTGCTAGATGCCTAATGTTTTTTTCCCTTTAACCTGTTCTAAAGCATGCTATGCTTTTATATGGTTAAATTGCACATATTTTGCTCTTTAAAGGTTGCTTAAATCTAACATCAAGCAGCTACAAAACGTGCAAAACTACAACATAATTGGCACACTTTGTATAATATAATGCGTATAATTTTAAGGGTGCGTTTATCCTAAGTATGCTACAATTTCGTTACATTGATATAATTTTATATAAGTGCGTTTCACTTCATTTTCCTTATTGTGAAACGGATATATAGCTGTTATTACTAACTGCGATTGTGTTAAATGTCTAAGATATAATTGTGTAAACGGCCTACATGTATCGATTTCGCTTAGTAGGCCAATTTCACTTATGGATTCAATAAGAAAAAAAAATGCTTTTTGTTCCGATAATATAAAAACGCACGGTTACCGTCTTATGATTATAGAGAAGTATCGAATGTGGACAAATATTATAAGATACAGGGTGTTTTGCTGTCCAATACGGGAAAATACGGGGCAGTCAGCAGATTAATAACGGGCGAGACGCTTGTATTAATCTGCTGACTGCCCCGTATTTTTCCGTATTGGGCAGCAAAACACCCTGTATCGTTTATATCACATCAACAACCTTTTCTGAAATGTGTCTAAAATAAGTTGGTAAACTTGTAAAACAAAGATAAACTTACCAGTTCCACCAGAAAATGTTCTTTCCTTTATCCATTTTGAGACATTTGCATGAGCAAGCAGTTTGTTCAGAGGAGTTTTGATCTAATTTTTCTAATAAATAACTATTATATCGAAGAATTACTAATCAAATACATGCATAAAACGTTTACAGAGAGTACAGTATAACTATGATTTTTATGGAAGTTTGAAACAGTTCTCAGCAGAATCTTCCGTAGTCAAAAGAACAATTGGAGATTTAAACAGCAAATGCAGTACATTGCACACATATTGAGCAAAAGACCCTTATTACAT
>Ga0224511_10000710_pt1 | contig 17320 bp, 10 predicted proteins | sample SF_May12_sed_USG_2_FD_169988 | JGI IMG/M metagenome (GOLD analysis project Ga0224511, IMG submission 169988) | Sediment microbial communities from San Francisco Bay, California, United States - SF_May12_sed_USGS_8_1 | ecosystem: Environmental > Aquatic > Marine > Sediment | place: USA...
CCAACCAGACGTGTGCTTGCCTCAGCCATGTGTGATGCAACATGCGTGTATTACCCGAGCCCAACCAGACGTGTGCTTGCCTCAGCCATGCGTGTATTACCCGAGCCCAACCAGACGTGTGCTTGCCTCAGCCATGTGTGATGCAACATGCGTGTATTACTCGAGCCCAACCAGACGTGTGTTTGCCTCAGCCATGCGTGATGCAACATGCGTGTATTACCCGAGCCCAACCAGACGTGTGCTTGCCTCAGGCATGTGTGATGCAAAGGAATTTTTTACTGCTGTTATTTACGTAGAGAAATCTGTTAATTCTGCCTACAAACGCTAAATTAATAATCAAACGAAGCAAAGGCCCTGTGGAGGTGTACACTCATGTTAACGTTATTACATCAAACCCTTAAATATGTATAAAACAAGGTTGGGATGAACTTTTGATTTGAACTCTAAATGTATCTCTTACATCAAAAGTTTAAGTTATAGGTATATCAATAAGCGAATACTAATTGAATTTTCAAGAAACAGGTGATATTGAAGGCTTCCAAATGTTTGATTTTAAAACTGACAGCATGTTATTGTACGTATACATCATTAAACAATTTCTGATATAAAGTTAGCATAAATAAGTTCGAAACTAAGTTGCAATTATTACGTTATTTCCTATACAAAATATGTGATAAACGCTTGATTTATATACGTATACTAAATCTTAATGCTTCAACCAACAAGGTCATCAACATGAAACAATAGATTTACTTCTTTCTGGAATTTAAGATAGAGAAGAAGCATCTATCTTGTCATCATCAAAACATCTGAAATCTGAAGCATCAAATATTAACACACTTGATGAAAATGTGCAACATAATGGCTTATTACCCGTGACGCTCATTACTTTGCAAGCGGTGGTAACAGCCTATTGGCTAGGTATGTGTGATCCACACAATTCTAGGAATGACAACCCTGTATGTTGTTGCATTTATGACAAGTACCACGAACGACAGTCTTCCCTTTTGATACAATGATTAATGTCAAACGCCATCTCATGTGAAATTATATTGTTGCATTAGTCGACGCTTATCTGTAAACAATCATCACAACCTTGGCAAGTTTCCTCATATTATATGTACTCCTCAGGAACATAATACTGTTTGGTTGTTTGCAATATGTTATATAACTTTTGCCCTGTCGTAACACGACGCTATGCTTACCGACAGAGAGTGTTGACTGTTGTATTGTATCGTGGAAATCTGTCTTATAGTATTCAATAATATTTTATCCAATCGTAACAACTCAGCCATTTCCGTGCTGTCGAAAATTTTTTTTTTTCGAAAATGGCCGAGGTGTTCCGATTGTATTTTTCTTCTTTGATCATTTGAATTGTTTAGATTACGTCATCTGCATTAATCAGGCCAATTCACAGCGGTCAGTAAACCTTCTAACACAAAGACGTCTTATTAGGGTCAACAACACATCAACACGTAATTATAATAATGGTGCTTAGCTGGCCCAAGCTTTACTAGAACCATGTGCACATTCATATAACCGTCATACTTAATTAAAAGGTATGAGGCCGATGGCCATTAAAATCTTTTTAAGATCCAATCACCATGCTGATATGGCTCGAACTATGGATTAGCAGGCGTTCGCACTTACCTAGTGAACTAGAGGGTCCGGCACATGGACACAATTTACATATAATTATTTACACACAATCAGTTAAACGATTGGAATAAGTGGTTTAATCTGTGGTTATTTTCAGGTATGCAAACTTGGCTTAAACCAGATATATATTTTCTTTCGTATGTATTTTTTTAATTTGTGTTACGAACTTGAGAACAGCCAGCTTGAAGAATACATTGATACCATTACCTCAGATAACTGAGTATAACATTGATTACAAATTGTGTTTTCTTTATAAACAAATTCGTTGTATCCATCTGCCTTCTTTCGCCTAACAAGCTCTAGCAAAATAAACAGTTGATGCAAAACATTTGAAGGAAGAAAATCCATTTTGTTCTTATACAAAGTCTGAAATTTATGTTTTACTTCCTCCGAATTTATTTTCTTAGTTTTTTATCCATTCAATCATTAGAAGTAAACGTAGATGCAGTAATAGAAATTCCTGTTTACATAATATCTAACATAATTATATATGCTGATTTTTGAGCGAGGTGGCCGAATCAGTCGTTTAAAATGTTAATCACAATTATACGAAACCCTTTCATTTGCTCACTCTGACATTGCAAATTCAAAGAAAGGTAAAATTTAATCAAAGACATTTGGCAACTTCAATTTATTTGGGATATGTTTTTAATTCCTCTTTAATCTGTATAATTTATACATCGATCGAATCAAAAATGTAGTATCATGTTATAGTCAAAATATTATCTATGAAGAGAACGTGCCAAAACATATCTTAACTTTTCCAAGGTGGCGGCTCTCTGTTAAGGTTTGGTTGGATACGACAAGGTTTTGATTATCTAACTTGTTGAGTGAGTGACTGCCTAGGGTGTAGCCTAGGGTGTCACAGAGTCAGTGATACAGTCCAAGTATCTGATTCAAATTTATAAAGCACCTACAATGTTAGGCAAAAACTTATTTTTCTTAAGTTCCCCCAGTGTTGTTTTTTCGATTATTTGAAACAAATTTACATAGACTTATATAGAATTGGATCTGCGACCTACCATATTCTTCAAAATGTGTAATGTTCTCAGGTTTTGTTGTAATTCAGTGCCAAAGATTTCCCTTAACTTCAGTTTTTCCCTTTGGTGCATTTTGAATAGGGCCAATGGACAATATATCATGAAATCATGTGTGTTTTCTTCGAAATGCTGCAGATGTCAATGACCACCTACAAGAAATTATACTAGTAGTGTGATGTTATTTGATTTCTAATGACATTCATAACACTATTGTTCTTCTTCTATGTAAACCAACCTTATCGGAAGCAGATTTTAAGCCCTTCATTATGAAGGTAATCACACATTTAGTTGATAATACACGCAATAGACGCATACTTAAACAAAAACAAACTAAAGATAGAATTAACGTGAACGACAATTTAACAAAATTTATTTATTGCTGAAAAACTATTTGTTCACCATTAAATATCAATATAGCTCGAACGGGTAGAGAAATTCTGTTCATTTGTCATTTTTAAGTAGTAAATCTATACAATGGTTAAACTCTGGCGTTTTTCTTAACGCAATGCGCGAAGAAGGTTTGCTTATTTAAGAAATTGCAACTATGTGTACGAGAAAAACAGATGTATCAAGGCGAGTCACGTGACTGTTTGAACGCTCACTACCTGGGCTTATGAGTAGCGCAGTTGAGAACATACCTGAACAGTCTCCCGGAAAGACGTCGTCCTTCCTAGATCGTTCTTTTTCTTTCTGTTGTGAAGGATCTTACTATACGAGTTGAAGCATTCGGATTAATAAAGTTAATAATCATGGGTCACGGAAATGCGAAGAAGCCTGCGACCCAAGTAAAGAAACAATCGCCCTCAAATGGGCAAGGTAAACAAAACCAGCAAGGTCAGGGTTCAGTTCCGAAACCAGGAAGTCAGGTCCCTCCGACTAAGGTGCCCAAACAGGGCGGTCCGACCACCCTGCCGCCACCGCCCCGGGTCACACCACGAGAAAAGGCGATTATCTGGCAAGATGACAACGACATTGATCTCGAGGACATCTCGTTTGTCGTGCCAATCATTATTTCTGTGATAATTCTTTTGGTGTTTATGCTCCGGAAGTACATTAGATGGACGGTACCCTGTCCGAGCGAAAACAGAATAGACGGCAAAACAGTCGTCATAACAGGTATGCAGACATTGTAGTAGTATAAATGTTTCTGATGTCCTACCCTTAAAACTAAACTGTCATAATTAAATAAAACCTTTAAGTTTTGTATGGCCACATTTTGTTGCATAAACCACGGATTGTCGGTATACAGAATAAGACGGGTAATCCTGGATAAACACATATTAACCTTAATTTATCGAACATGTAACATAAGGGCGTTGTTAAATACTATTTGTTTTTTTCTACTTCACGTTTAAATGTTCACACAATAGATACTATATTAAAAGTTATAAAGACTTATTAAAACAGATGCAGGTCCTTAAAACATGGGTGATTTGTTCTCTCTTTTTTGTGAATGGTTAATATTGTTCTTTGTTTTTTAAAGACAGTTATAAAAAGTAGGCCAGCTTCGGCTTAAAACATTGTAAAACACATCAACTTAAACATTTAACAATTATTAAAACAGAGCGTCGCTTGAGCTGACCAGAAAACATTAATTTAATAATAATTGTTTTCCAATAAATAATTATAATGACAAAATCCAATACAGTTGCCTATGTGTTGTCTGTATAAAATCGTTGATCAAAGCAAACACGTAAGAGGAACGTAACCGAACTATTTGGAATGGCCTTCTCCTGCAAGTTGTAAAGGTTAACTAAGGTGACTGGCCAAGGATTCCTCTAATTCTATTATCGTGGCTTGGAGCACGTATCATAACATAATAACTGCCGGAGATTGTATATAAACATGAGGTAATGACGAATGGAAGATGGCTAGAGATTGTTTATAAATAATAAACATGAGGTAATGAGGAATGTAAGATGGTTAATAAGTTATGCAGGGAGGCTAATGAACGGCAGGGAGAACGGGTAAAGGAACTACGACCCATGGAACATTGTGCTACATTATCTACGCAAATACTTGAATAATTAGAGTATTATGTAAAATTTTATGTTAGATTAATGTGTTTCTCACATAGGAATGCATGTCATTTAAAGCTTTAATGATATTAATGCCCCTGGACACGTCGTAATATCCAAGTTCATTATTGTTTAGTTATTCAACAGAAAGGATTCCGCAATCTTCCAGAGATGTTTTCATTCCAGTTTGTAGTCTCGATGGCGATGGAGACTAAAAAAAAACCCTTGTTAAAAATTGCCTCGAGCAGTGCAGAGTACATGTACTCGTTTAATTCGAAAGTTATTCGAACATGTCGGTCATCGAACTCACTATATTGGCAGACTGAGACGCTTATCTGATTTATCAGCAAGTTGCATTTGCTTGATACAAGTTGTAAATAAATATATTCTACAGACCCTACAGACCACAGAGTCATTCAGGGGTGTAATAGTCGGCCACATTTTTAAACACTGACACAATCCTGACTGCACATATAGTTTTTATTTTTAACTGCGCAAAAAATATGAGTAAGCTCCACAGTGAGACTTGCTACATTCACCCGGAAAAAAAATGTTATTGCATTACCAATAATGAGACCCCCAGTAAGCAGTACGGATACGAAAATTATCCACCTACATTTTAAGTAGCTTCTTACAAACATAAAGTGAGGTACCGATCAGGATAACGTAATGTGTATCGTGACCTTGAACCCTCATTATATCCTCGTAAGTGTCGTGTTTGATCGCTTATGATTTACTAGTAATCTGGCATTTCTGTAATACTATTATTTAAAGCTGGTTGCATTCAGATTTCCATGTTGAAGAAGAAAACTTATTAATCGAATTAAAGGGAATAAATCTAACAAAAAATGACTCACGTTAAGATTTAGTACATGGCATAATTATAGGCCACGGCGACATTGTTTTGACCGCCGGTGTTGCCACTGTGTCGTCCTGTTAGGGGTTTTGCATTTTTATGCTAAAATGTAGGTTTGTCTACATTTTCTTTAAACAAAATTTAATATTACATATTTAAAGCAAGGCATTTGATGATAAAAAAACATAACAATACCGCATACCTGTGCTAATGTCGATTCTATAAAACGCATAGAGGGAGGCAGCGGGCAAGATAACGTAATGTGTTTATTCAACTTTAACCCTTACCGCAACCAGAGACCTATACATCATATCGGTATCTGCCTAAAATTCATAAACGTCGAGGTTATACCAGATGCACAAATCATTTACCTGGTGTTATTATCTAGTGTATAGGATACGTCTTTCAAGTAGAAAGTTATTTTAAGTATAAGAGTATAAAAGTAGACGCATTTCATACATGCAGAGGCACACTATTTACTAATAAGACACACTTATTTTTATATGTTCTGGTAATGAATTTTAATGAACGGCGTTTATATCCTGCGGACAAAACAATTATTGACTTTCTATTTGATGCATGAATATAATTTATTTTATAAAAGTGAGCAACACTATATACTGCCAACACTGCCCCATTGGATTTAAGGACCACAGAAACATACTTTAGTAATTAATAACATGATTTAAGCAAACTGATGAAAGGGAAAGCCCTCAGGAAGCATAGCCTGCACGAGAAAACAGCAGCCTCGGTTTTATTGAAGCTGTTCATCAGTGGTAATGAATGATGCCACACCACTGACGCCCCCTAGCGCACGAGCAGAACTCCATTTTCAAATGTAAACAACATACATGTACACTCCATGATCCCTGAGGACCAGAAAAATAAGTTTTCAAGTTTCAACAGATCACTTTACAATTAATGCGTGTAAACTGTTTCTATTAAAACCTTGGCAAATGTAGACGCATACTTGTAGAGAGAATCAATTTTGTGTCGGATGCCTGGATTTTTTTAGACACGATTCGAGAAACATACATCTATCAAAAATATTACCTTAAATGCTTAAATAAATGTAGGCACATGTTTATATGATGAAATCAACAGTGTCTGTTATTGCCAATGAAACAAACATATATGCAGCTCCAAGGAGGTCCGTTTATGTACAGCGGAAATTGATACATAAAATATATTTTATACATGCGTTTTTATATTTAACACAACCAAGTCCGATTTTGTCAGTGATTTAATTCATAATAAAACATAATTTCACATGTCCAGAGAAAATCATTTATAAGTCCAAAGAGGCATAAAAATTCGATAACTCTATCTTGTTTGATTATTTTGATAACAGCAGCCATTCAGGACTATTAAATGTTTTTTAAAGAAGCCTTCATAGCGACAAAACAAAATATCAAGACGAACCGAAGAATAAGTAATTTAAAAAATAGGGATATCAAAAAAAAATAAAATAATATGTTCAACTAGATATTTAAATGGCATAATAAATCGAATACTTGGCTTAGTAAAAATATGGCTCAAGTCTAATATTTATAAAATGTACTTTAAAATATAAAAGGTGCATTATTTAGTAAATGTGTTTCACTTAAGGTGCATTGTTGAGAAGAAGGTAATAAAGTACAGTTCGCTAATATACATACTTCTTCATCTAAAAGTTCAAGAATGTGTATCAATGAGTAAATGATGTTTAGATTTCCGTATGCCGGTTAAACTTGGAACATTTCCAAACATTTATGTTAGATTGGATAACCTACTGGGACATTGTAACGTTCTTGCTGTTTCAACACCATTAAATGGATCTGATATAAGCTACACATAATGTACACGTGTTGTTATTTATGATGTGAACGCCAACGTTTAATTATAAAGACTTTGGAATTGATTTGAATATTATTTATGTTCTCTAACTGTAAATTACAATGTTTACTACAGGTACAATGATAAAATACAACCAACAGAGTCTACAACCGCAATCATTCAGTTACAGCACAACATATCATTCATTAGATACTGATATGTATGATAAATTTCCAATTTGTTTGTGAACTGATAAAATTTCCGCCTTCTAGTACCGATTACCTGGTAACAACCCCAGTCAAGCAGTGCTGCTCCATCAGCCAGAAGCCAGTTGGGTAATTTGCAGGCTGTGGTAACAACCTTCTGGCCACCTGTCGATGAACTCCGAGGGTTTCAATTCCTGGACGATAACTGGCCATGTTGTCACACATAGTCTTCGCACTTTATTAATAATGGCAAGCGTCGTTATATAATTATACAAACCCGTAATAACGTTGAATCATCGAGGCATATAAAAAAGAACTAATCAGATACCTGGCGTGGGTTTACGTAGGTTCGCTCGGTTTTCAATAGCAACATGATCAAAAGTATCAAAAGTGTACTATATTAACACATTACATGTACTAGTTACACTATCGATGCATAAATCATTTTGACTGGAATAAGCTGCAAAAACCTTTTACGTTTGGTTCCGGTTTAAAATAGTAATAACAATAATAACATCCACTGGAGTTCTACAGTTAGCTGTTGTTATTGTTTTGCCAGTTTTGTCTTTCTAGCAACAAAAAAAGCACCAAACCAACGTATTAAACCAAAAATGCCTGTTACGGTGGTTTCATTTCCTCAATAATCGATCCAAATTACTGGTTGTAAATGTTTAACATAAAACTAACCCTGAATTATTACGTTTATTCAAAAAATATATAACAAATCTGTAGAAATCGTACATAATCCTTTGACCTTGAAGAACTCTTCATATAATTTGTCGATTTTGTTGTCGCAAAATAGATGTTGTTTTTGTAAATTTCCATAAAGTAAGGCTGTATTTACATTAATTGTTACAAACGTAAGTGCAAGCATTTGTGTAATTTTATGTCTATTTGCATACACATTAGCCGCGATGTAATTATGATTATGATCACTTGTTTGAAAATTAATACTTGTTTTTAGATAATTCTGAGTATGCCATGTATGCGACTGAGTGAGATAATGTTTATTAAACTTGTATATAAAAATTATATTTCTAAAAGTACCCCCCTGGAATATCGATTTCTGAGTCTGTTTACTTTCTAAACAGCTCGATATCTGCCTCCAACCGCCTAACAAGCTTATCAGCCCATGTAGAACAACAAACAGGCAGGAGATATTACAGGAGAAAACGTTTACATTGGAAAACACAGGTTTTACGTATCACATTTGCCATGACTCTTTTCCACGTTGTAAATTGGAATTTACTTTTAAATTCAGCTAAAACGTTAAAATATCACTTGACAAACTCGTTTCGTTAGGTTTGTTTTATTCAATTCAATGGGATTGTTGTTAATATTTTTCTTTACAATCAGTGCATCAAATTGTTTAAAAGTTACTATTAAAGCCTAATTAACATTCCCATTTATGTTTATTTTCTCAGTACCATGCTCAGATAACTGTAATAGTGATTGACGCGCAGCTCTTCCTTATTTTCGTATATTGAATTGCAGCACATTGAAGAAATAGTTAGTAGAGAAAAACAACATATTTACCAAGCTTTGTTGTTCACCTGCCTATCTGCGGCTGGTAGATGCACGCTACAGTCTAACAACCAACAACCGACGGATTTTTATATCCAGAAGCAAGCAAGAGTAGTGCTGCGTCAAGATAAAATATCAAATTAATGACTTGTATTGCCTTGGAATAGCTGCGTCTGCACTATGAGTTTGTTTTTACACAAGACAACTGGAAAATACATCGACGTTCCGCAAGCGTACAAGCGGGTACGCAGAAAATGCGCTTTAGTCCATGAGCCAGTAATACAGGCGTATTGAGTTTGTTTAGTTTATTTCTGGTCAAACAAAACTTTTCATTTCTACCTAAATAAACATCGGTTCTAGTGCAACTGTGGTTACATGATATTTTTGTTCATCCCCTTGTTTAGCGTATTTTATGCAACGCATAAAGGCAAAGACGGTTCCGTTTTTGACAACTGTGTCGTCCTGTTAGTTTTCTTTGCATTTTTATGATTAAATATAGTTTTGTCTTCATTTTGTTACAGATTTTCTAAAAGACATTTGATGATAAAGAATATTAACGCATACCTGGTCTTGAGGTCGATTCTATAAAACGCATAAAGGAAGGCAGTGGGCAAGATAATGTGATATGTTTATTCAACTTTAACCCTTACCGTAACCAGAGACCTATACATCCTATCTCGGTATCTGCCGTAACCTCATAAACGTCATGGTAATAGCAGATGCACAATTCGCATACCTGGTGTTAATATCTAGTATAGAGGCTACAAAAGAGTATAAAAGAAGACTCGTGTTCTTCAGGCAGAGACGCAACATTTACTAATTATGGACAATTGTGTTTTATATATTCTGGTAATGCAACAAATAATGTTACAACTTTAAGAAAATAACACTTATTTACCTGTTTGATATATGTATAGTAACGCTCAATACTTTTTTAAAATTGAGCAACACAATATACTGCCAAAACTGCCAGATTGGATTTAAGGAACCCAGAAACAGTCTTTAGTAATTAATTACATGATTGAAGCGAATTTAAACAGAAAACTTAACAATTAATGCGAGAAAACGTTTTCAATTAAAATATTGGCAATGTAGACCCATACATGTAAAGACAACCAGTTTTGTATCAGATGCGTGTTTTGTTTTCAAACACGATTCCGGAAAACATCCATCCATAAGAAAACATTAATATAAATGCTTACATAAATTTAGACTCATGTTTATATAATAAAATAAATTGTGTTTGTTGTTTCCACGCCAGTAAAACAAACATATGCAGCTCCAAGGAGGTTCGCTTATATACAGTGGATGTTGTACTTCAGCGGCTAAATACGTATTCATTAATGAGGCCATCTGGTCATTTGGATTTAGCTTTTATTACACGTTACAAGTGTTAAAAAAGAAAACAATACAATACAAAGCTAGTCATCATTGACGGTTCTTGGATGATAAGTGCAAGAGACAAAATTTTAGTACTCTGTATGTGTACAGTTCTTAGTAAACATTTTTGTGTACAATTCGTCTATTCGATCGAGTTCTTCATTTCCTTCCTACTTGTAAATGAACAACTTACAGCAATCTGCATTTAAAAGGATGCATGCATAGATACATAACATTCTACATTTTTTTATCTTTAAAATAAACCATGCCCGATATTGTTTGTTTGTTTGTTGTTGTTTGTTGTGTTGTTGTTTGGGGTTTGTTTGTTGTTGTTTGTTTTGATTTTTTCAAAAAAATATTCACATGTTCAGAAAAAAACTACCTTTGGTATTGATTTATTAGTCCAAAGCCGCGTTTTGATACTTATAAAAATACATTAAAATATAAAAGGAAGGTTACTTTGTGAACTTGTATACTATAGATGCACAACTAACAAGACACTAGCAAAAACAGTTCGCGAATATATATTTCTTCAACGAAAAGTTCAAGAATGTGTATCAATGAGTAAATGATGTTTAGATTTCCGTTTGCCGATTAAACTTGGAACTTTTCCAAACATTTACGTTAGATTGGATAACCTACCGAGTTAATGTAACGTTCTGGCTGTTTCCACAACATTGAATGAATCTGATATCAGCTACACATATTGTACGAGAGCAGAACTTTATTTATGAGGTGAACGCCGCCGTTTAATTATAATGACTTTGGAACTTATTGGAAGATTATTTATCTGCTCCAACTATAAATTCCAATGTTTACTACAGGTACTACGATAAAAGACAACCAGAAGAGACAACAGCCGCTATCATACAGTTACAGCACAACATAACATTCATTACATATTGATATGTATTACAAATTTTCTATTTGTTTGTAAACTGATAAAATATCCGCCTTTAAGTGCCTTGTACCTGGTAATAACCCCAATCAAGCAGTCCTGCTGCATCAGCCAGAACCCAATAAGCCGGCATTGTTGGGTAATTTGCGGGCTGTGGTAACAACCTTCTGGCCACCTGTCGATGAACTCCGAGTGATTCAATTCCTGGACGATAATTGGCCATGTTGCCACACACAAGCCTCTCCAGTTATTAATAATGGCAAGCGTCGGTATAATAATACAAACCCATAATGTCGTTGTGTCATCGAGGCAAATAAATAAGAAATCATCAGATACCTGGCGTGGGTTTATGTAGGTTCGCTTGGTTTCAATCGCAACATCGCCAAAAACGTACAATTTTAGTTACGCTATCGATAAATATATCATTTTGACTGGAGTTACCTGCAAAAACCTGTTATGTTTGGTTTCAGTTTGAAGAAATAGCATATAACATACAATGGGATTCTACAGTTGGCAATTGTGAAGGTTCTGCAAGGTGTTTTTTCTGGCATCCACACACGTACCAAACCAATGTGCCTGTTACGGTTGTTTCATTTCGTCAATAATCGATCCAACTTCAATTACCGGTTATAAATATTTAACAAAACATTATAACCCTGCATATGTATGTTTTGCGAAAATGATAAAACAAATCTGTAAAATCCTAAAGAACTCTTCATATAATTTGTTAATTTTGTAGTCGCAAAATAGATGTTGCTTTTGTAAATTGCCATTAGGTGGTATTTACGTTATTTGTTCCAAACGTTAGTGGTATTGTTTGAGTAACTGTACGTCTTTTTGCAACGACTTAAGCCGCGATATAATTATTAGTATGATCACATGTTTAAGGTAATTCTGATTATGCCATGTATGTCACTGCGTGAGCTAATGTTTAACAAACGCGTATACTTGATTGTATATATAATGATTATATTATCGATTTTTCTTAGTCTGTTAATTGTTCCGAACGTAATGGCTAGTACTTTTTTGTCTTTTGCATACATCTGTAGCCGCGATATAACTATGCTTTTTATTACTTGTTTGTACATAATCCTGGTTATGCCAATATATATAATTGAGTGAGATAATGCTTAATATACTTGTATACTTGATTGTATACATGTTGTATAGCACAAATAAAAAGATATTTCTAAAATTACCGCGGCATATCGATTTCTTTACTTGCAAAACATCTCGATATCTGCCTCCACAGGATTTAAGTGTCAAAATTACCTTGATTCTTTTTAACGCTGTGACTAGATATAAAGGGTAAACATGCAACATTCAATTTTTAATATGTAAATTGGTGTTACTTTTGGCGAAGTAAAATACAACTTTACACACTCGCTTTTTTCGTTACGTTGTTTCGTACCGTTTTGTTTTAAACATTTACGTAACAAAATGGCGAAAGAAGCGTCATTTTCGAGTACCCATTCAATAATGGTGTGTGCCTAATTTCATTTACACTCAGTGCACCAAATATTTAAAAGGTACAGTCAAAGCCTTGTTATCATTCCCAATGTGTTTATTTCTCATTTGCATGCTCGGTTAACTACAGGGTTTGACGGAACCAAAGAGTAGCGACTGACGTACTGCGCATCCTCATTGTCATTTTTAGGATTGCAGCACATTGTAGAAATAGTAAGTAGAGGAAAACAACATATTTACCAAGCTTTGTTGTTCACCTGCCTATCTGCGTCTGGTACATATGCACACTACAATCTTACAACCAACCAACGGATTTTTATATCCAGAAGCAATCAAAGGTAGTGCTGCGTCAAGATAAAGTATCAAGTTAATGACTTGTGTTGCCTTGGAATAGATGCGTCTGCACAATGATTTTGTTTTACACAAGGGGAGTGGAAAATATATTGACGTTCCGCAAGCTTTTTACAAGCGGGCACGTAAAAAATGCGCTTCAGTTCATGAGCCAGTTGTACGACAGTATTTAGTTTGTTCAGTTCATTTTCTGCCAAAACAAAATCTTTCATTTCTTCCAAACTTCAGTTCAGATGTTAACAGTGATGTGGTACTGCCGGTGATAGTCCTTGTGTTTTAAAATATAAAATTCAGTAAGTAAAACACGTCCCTTGAAAAATATTTTATATTAAGCCAACATGTTTTTTCTGATAAACCGGTATATTCACTTTGCATTTCATGTTTTCTACAAGTTATAAATATCATATTGTCTAAAATTTCGATTGATTTATTTATTTATCTTTTTATTTTTTTTATTCATTTATTTATTTTTTTAAATTTATTACGAAAAGTAAGAAACAACTGTAATTGTTCAAATAAGAAAATAATTATATATTACTAGTATATATTAATAAATAATTTAAATCGTGTTATTATAATTTATTGTTATGTATATTAAAAATACAGAACAATAACGCATATATGGGCTAAGGTACGATTCTATAAAACGCATAAAGGAAGATAACGTAATGTGTTTATTGAACTTAAAGCGGCTGACCTCCAGAATATACTAGAAAATCATTAGTAACAAATAGTTCAAAATATCTCTTCAAATATATATAATAGTTGTTAGAAATCAAAATAACCTATATATTTTCACTTTTTCGCTTTGAAAACAGACAATTCGCTTTTCTGCCATCTGGATATTCCTATTATACATAACGGCTACTGCGTTAGTAACGCAGTAGATTATGCAAAGAAAAACGATGTTTTACCAACGATTTTGTCAACTGAATTAAGGGGTCAGTAATAAAAGATTTCTCCACTGAACATAACTTGACCAGTATTTACCGTTTGTTTATTTGATTTTTTCCGTTTTTATTTTTTGAGCATCTAGAGGACAGCTGCTTTAACCCCTACCGCAACAGAGACCTATACGTCGTATCGCAACAGAGACCTATAGATCATATAGTTATCTGCCGTAACTTCATAAACGTCGTGGTTATACCAGATGCATTACTCGCCTACTATACCTGGTGTTATTATCTAGTATAGAGGCTACAAAAGAGTATAAAAGTAGACTCGTGTTCTACATGCAGAGGCGCAACATATACTAATTATACACAATTATATATTCTGTTAATGCAAAAATAATTAACATCGTTTAAAATCTGCTGACAATAACACTCAATTACATGTTTGATACATGGATATTAAAGCTCAATATATTTTAAAAGTGAGCAACACTATATGTAATGCTGAATGTCAATCTAAATTAAAGGAACGCAAAATAGTCATATGTAATTAATTACGTGATAAATACAACAAGTTTAAGAAAACACTTAACAATTAATGCAAGTAAACGTTTCCAATTAAAACCTTGGCAAATGCAGTCGCGTATTTGTAGAGAGAATCGATTTTGTGTCGGATGCCTGGGGTTCTTTATACAGGATTCGAAAAACATACCTTCATCAAAAAACTTAATATAAATTCTTACTTAAATTTAGCCACGTGTTTATATGATGAAATAAACAATGTTTTCTCCCTAGCCGAAACCAGAGGTCTTAACTTCAGAAACCACTCACGCTGAAGCCAAAACCGTGCACTCAATAAAAGCTCATAAGATTTTAGTACTATGTTTTGAAATAACATTTTGTCGTATTATGATAATTAATTATGTAGAGTATGTAATGAACTTGTCAAAACAATAAATAAATGCATAACTGACGTCTGTCAAATTTGCAAAACGATGTAGGCCCTGGTGCATGTTTGCAGGTGTACCTTGTGCAACATAAAAGTTTATATTGCATTCTTTACAACGTATTTAACGATAACATAACAAAACAGTTTGAAATACTACATATTGAAGGAGAGAGCGAAATAATACGTAATGAAGGAAAGAGAGAAAGAGAGAGACTCTTAAAAACATTAAACGATGACGTTGTATAGCATTTTTTCTTGTCACAGGGATCCAGTTTCGATCCTTTGACATCTATAGTGCCATGGATTCTCTATTGTTTGGGAGTTTTATGTAATACAAAGCAAAAGCAAAAAATGTCGTTATAAATAATAAGTCAACGCCAGTGTTTTACGTACCACTTTTAAATGATACTTTAAGGCAAAATGTATGAATAATTTATTGTATGCAACGTGAAAAGTAAGAGGAACAATCAATAAATTACAATGTAGATCGATTTTTTTTGTACTGATATGTTCTCTGCATGCATGTGTAAAAATTATTAGTAAATTTAGTCTTAGATGTGAAAAATGAGATGTTGAAAATGTAAATGGTACTTATCATAAATAACTACAAAATTCAAGCACATTCATATGACCTAATGAAATCCCAGAACTGCTGTACAATGACAGGTATTAATCATTTTTATAACTCAGCCATTTGTGTTCACGAAAGATAATGTCCCCAGAGAAAGATCCACCAGGCCGCCGGCCAGGGCCTTTTGAAACCCACTTCTTTGATGAAAACATTAATGACGCTTTAAAACTCTAAACTCTTAAAATCTGTTTCAGGCGCAAACACTGGAATTGGACGCGCAACGGCCGGCGAGTTGGCGCGGCGGGGCGGTAGAGTCATCATGGGATGTCGGGACCGGAACAAGGGTGAGGCGGTAGCACTACAACTCCGGTCTAAGACGCGCAATCCCAATGTTTTCTGTCTGGAGCTTGACTTGGCGAGTTTGGCGTCCATTAAGGAGTTTGTAGAAGAAGTCAATAACCGGGAGCCGTGTCTTCATCTACTTATAAACAATGCTGGTGAGTGAGACATTAAGTATTATTTGTTTATATTGTTTGTTTTTATAAAAAGCTGCATGGTACCATATACCGTATGTGATTATATACACCAGTCACGTCTTTGAAAGTGAGATTTGCGCATTCAGACGTTTCGCGCCTACCTTCAACACTCTTATGCATGTCCACAAACATCAAACCTAGGATGCAAGTACCTCAAAGGTGATCATCAAGCTATGCGTACGAGATCGAGTAGGATCTTAAAAAGGCCCAACTGGTTTATAACGCAGGGGAGGGGTCGTTGCAATGGCGGATGGATGTTTTGTTTTCCATTGCATAGTTGATGCTTTACATCTGAGGAAAGGATTTTTCCTAATTTTAGGTTTATTACTGATAAGAAAATGTGAAAAGAGTAACAGAGATTATTAGTATGCTATTTACTATTCAATATTCTTCCAAGATGTAACCTTCAGAAAACAAGTTCTATACATGATTGGGCAGTATTGTGCGCATTTAGTATCGCGTTGTTCTGTTTTCAGTTGTCTATGTAGATACAATGTAGTATTTTTAAAGGAGCTAGAGCACAGAAATTGGGTTAAAAATACTTATCTTAAAATATGTTTTAGGTAAGAGTCTTAGCAAAGAAATGTGATGTAAAATGGTTGACACTAAATAAAATTTGACTACATATATAAAAAAATGCAAGTAATAAGAGGTAAATCCTGTTTGTGTCCGTGGACACGAAAATGATTTTCCCTCATAATAAATGGTATATTGGAAATATCCGGGTTTGTAAATATTTTTATTCAAAACAAGCACATGGTACCTATTGTTTATGCTCTATTACGCAGTTATTTAGACTTTTAGAAAAGTTTAGATTTTTTCCATGTTAATACCCAAACCTCGTTCTGGTGGCTTTAAGCCATAATGGTAGCCATGTTTATTGTTGTACAGCTTACATGGGCCCGAAAGAGACGACCCTGGACGGGTACGAACGGAGTTTCGGCGTCAACTATCTCGGCCATTTCTACCTTACACACCTCCTGTCGGAGAAACTTCGGCGCAGCGCTCCCAGTAGGGTTGTCAACATGGTATCCGACACGTACAGGTGCGTCTAGTGCAGTTTTACACTCACCCTAATTTCCAACGCCCCCTGAATTCATCTGGTGATATCTTGTAGGAATATTATTCGATTGTTGCGAAATTCACCAGTTATACAA
>Ga0224511_10000711_pt1 | contig 17316 bp, 4 predicted proteins | sample SF_May12_sed_USG_2_FD_169988 | JGI IMG/M metagenome (GOLD analysis project Ga0224511, IMG submission 169988) | Sediment microbial communities from San Francisco Bay, California, United States - SF_May12_sed_USGS_8_1 | ecosystem: Environmental > Aquatic > Marine > Sediment | place: USA...
AAATGTTATGATGACGTCATGACGTCACAACGTCAAAATACATAATATCATAATATATAATTTGGCGTACTATTTACTATAATATATAGGATGCACAAAAGATACACCATACATGTGATATGCAAATAACACAAACATGGCTAAAATGAAAGAGATCTTGGTAAAGTCGTGACACACCTCTAGGCAACTAAAATATATACAAAGATTATAAATAATGAATGACTGCTTACGCTGCTTTCCAATAATGGACAGAGGGGAATAATTGATACTATTTTGCAGTAAAATAAATTTCCTTCTCGAAACCTTATCAGGAGGGAAGGAAGTGATGCTATGGTTTTAATAATAACTTTAACACAGAATGTTTGTTTTCTAAAATGGAAGGAAAAGTGGAATTTAATGATGTCATAACCAGGTTGTCATTATAATGAATGAACGTTGAAATCAATTATTAATTTTGCCAGTCCTATACTTACAGCAATATGTAGCAAACAACAAGATCATTTTGTCAGCAAAGTATAGCTTGCGTATAATAAACCCGACTTGACCTTTAATATTAGCATCTATTAACGATCTAGCTCACACCTATATACGATCAATACCACGCCTTCCTTCCACCTCGGCAATTGACCTATCGACAGCCCGCCCTCCTGTCCTGGTCTTCATGCTTTACGGATCGCTTGCCTGAATACGTATTATAATATGAAAGCCATATCGCTCTATTATAATATTACTGACCAATTATCGGACTAGGTGATGGCGATAGCGATTTGCATTGGCATGATTAACAAGTGCATACAATAGATGGCCCGACAAATCTAGTCCGTCAAGACGCCATTTTGGGCGGGCTGTCGATAGGTCAATTTACGCATACACATGAAAACCAAGCGTGCTTTGTAAGTTGAAAGCTTTAGAGTTATCTACTTAATTTATACGACAGATAGATTTGCTGTTCATTAGCCTTATCGGTAAAACAGCGAGTTTGTTTTGACATTAAATAAATTAATGCGGTTCGAGTCTCACATTTGGCTATTTTTCGTGTTTTATTTTTTCATTTGTTGTAAAAAATTCTTTTCTTGTTCATTTAGTTTTTATTGAATATACATTTTATTCAATGATACAGCGGAACTTAAACAGTGTGCACAGAACTAAAACAGTGCATTAAGTTTACACATACATATAAATAGTCTACTTTTAATTCACGAGTTTTACGAAATTACACGGAAAACTCAATGTCATACCTTGCCATTCGATCCAAGGTCGACTCCAGTATTCCAATAATTGAAAAAAAATCTATTTTGATGAGGCTCGAACGCGTGACTTTTCGATAACCCCTCGGCCACGCCGGTACTGTTAAGCATCATACTTGTATAAAAGTAACAACTTGTATTGAATATATAAACATTATGATTGTTCAACAAACATACACGATCTTAGACGACTGTCAGCGATTGCATTATCGATGACTAATTTTGCGTTCGTATTCGATAGATAATATATTCTTGCATAAAGGTCAAGTCGGGGTTATTATACGCAAGCTATACAGTCATAAATAAAGTCAATGTTTTTCACTTTTAAACATTGTAGTTTAAGTTAGCATCCACACCAAAACACGTTAATGTATGAATTTTGTTATTTAAACGTTTGGGAAGTATTTTAATAAAGAATGATCTGATGTTAGTTTTGTTATATATATCTGCTGAATCTTACAAAACCTGTTTAACTTAAAGTAAGTGAACAATTAGAAAAGGTGTTAAATAATTATCGTGTTCACGAATCAAACAAAGCAACCCCTTTTGTTAGCCGTCAACATATTTTTTGACGTAGATGCTAGGCATTACATATTATTACGATTATAAGGTTCGCTTCCATTCGCATAACCCGAATTAACATATTTTGTGTCTGTATTATCGTGATAAGTGTTCACATTCGCTTTGCGATCTATTCTTTACACATCTCTATATACGAGGTTTGTACAGCCGCTGTGTAACTGTGTTGAACTTTAACTTTGAACCAGCTGCCTTCCGAGAGCGGTATGTCATACTGGAAGTCGTGGATGAACTCGTCGTTGATATACGTCTGTAAAATAATACATAGCATTTTTCTATTATACCGTTTAGTCAAATACACGTACATGTTTTATACATCATTGCAAGTATGAAACTGAGTGTGTTTATTAAAACCACATGTAGTGTATTTTTAATAGTTCATAACATGCTCTTGTTAAAATCATTTTTTTTAATGTGATTGGATTAAAATGTTCCTCTCTTCAACAAAAGTACACACTATTGATTTTAATGGGATGGAATCTAATACTAGTTTGCAATGTATTTTGGCATTTAACATCCTAAATAAATGTTAACAATCACTGTTTTATAAAGATTTTAACGCTTATTTTACCCCGTCTTTAAATCAGTAAATCGCATGTATTTTCATTACTATAGAATTGTAAATGCAAATGTAAAAAATGTTGAAAAACGTGATTTACTACTTTGATAAAGGTTTAAAGGCGAACTGTCAAAACAAAAGAGTATCATTACAGAGTTTTTACATGTAAGTGTACATAGATACTAAATGTGTATATAGTAAGAATAATATATGTGCCCTTTGCAGTCTGCACGCTAAATATATTCAGGATTCGGTATATTCAGATGAATTTTTCTATTGCCCGAATTAAAATTTAACAGCCCGAATGGATTGTTCTATACTTGCATCCCACACTTCTCAATCGACTGGTCGGGCAGTGCATATACATTTCTAATAGACCGACCTACCGATTTATCGACTCGGGCTGCGGGCTTACACGTGCATTGACTAATTTAAAGACAGGTCATTCTAAATCCTTATATATGTATCATACGTTTTAGGGTCCATGAAGTAATATTCAGCCAGATTAAACATGTTAATACCTTGATAATGTTGCCCTGGATCTCTAGGCGTAGGGTGTACTCTTTTCCCACTTGTATTGGATTACGAAGGCGTTGATTGACTTCCTGTCCCCAGATGCTGCTAATTCGACGATTGAATATCACTGTATTCATGTTTGAAAGACGCGTTCTCATGTGGAAAACAGTATACATTTCGTTCCCTATATTGAATGACAGCCTGAATAAGAAAGAACATTATTAGTGTTACAACTTTAATGAGTATGTGTTAAAGTTTGCTTATTTATAAAATAAAAATTGATTGCTATGATATTATATCCTGCTAGGCCTCGTGATTTTAGATTTGCTCAGCCTCGCAAGATTAATTTGAGCTATATTCAACACTTACCTAGTATTCTCTATATCGTTTATTACCAGAGAAAGAATATCAGTACACGTGCAATCATATCGCTTGTTGGTGTTGAATATATTTTCAACAATTTTTTATTAAAACGAAAGTGTAGGCTTTGATATGGTGATTGTCTCGTTTATTTGCTGTATAAAACTGTCGAAGTCTATCACTGACATGTTATTGTTGATATATTATTATTTTTTTTTTATATATATATTATTATTATTATTTCAGGCTGTTATTAGTGGAAGATCAAGGATTTGACCAGGGGCGTTACATTTTCTGGGGCGGGGTGGGGGTAATATCGAACCATAGTTTCGATAATAACCCTGTTTTAACGGAAATTCATTGAATGTTTTCAAAATGTGTGCATATTTTTGTCTATATAAAAATATAATCGCGAGCGTAGTTAGCAAAGGGGAACACTCGCACTTGTATTATTATGCTTAAAACTTACGCTAGTTATAAATTTATGCAACTCTCAGTCTACCTAATACCTGTATGTTGCAAGAAAGCAATCAATGTTATTATTATGTATTTTCATTGTCTAAGATAAATATACGATGTTTGTTATTCACTCAGGTGCTGGTTAATTCACGATATATTTGGAAACTTAAAAACACTATGAACCTCATCTTTAAAGACGCTTATTCGGGGTCGCAATGTTCAGATAATATAGCATGATGCCATGTGAAGTAATTTTGCGTCTGACACAGTCAACAAAAATATTATTGCATATAGCCACAGACAATGAACAGCGCTTGTAACCTTTTCAAAAGCATATAAATAAGAAACTAGGAAAGCCCGTAGGAGAAATAGACAGCATGGGAAAACACAGACTCGGTTTTGTTACAACTGTGCGACAGTGGTAATAAAAGATGCTACACCACTGACGTCCCCTAGAGCAAGAGCTTAACTTTTTTTCTATTTGTTAACTGGAAACAATACTCACCCTCCAGATGTCAAGTAAGACGTAAGAGTTTCAAACTTTACGGTGATTTTAGTTCCATGTTCAAGCAAGACAGGCGTCATCCAATCAACTTCTCCAAGCTTCTGAAATGATGCACCACTAAATGAACAAGTTTGAATAAAAGTTACACTCAGATGTATGGCGATCTGGAAAAGTTAAATTAACATTTAAACAAGTTTTCTCGTTTTATTTATGATTGACATTTACCTTTTCCGGAAAATATTCCTTCACACATGTCTTCAGCAGGTAGACATGGTCGTCGTCTATGCCTGATGCTGCAAACCTGAATTCTAGCGGTTCGCATACTCCATAACGTTTGAGCTTGTATTTGGCCCCAATATACAAGTTTGACGTCACGGATCTCGCGCATTTATACAAGTCGGTCCCGAAGTCTTTGTTTGTTACGTTATACGTTACATGAAGACTACCAAATGTATATCTTAGTTTTACAAGTGCAAACACAATTAATAGTAATTTCGTTTTTTTCATTGTGAGTCAACTGTCGATTTTTTTTTATTTTAACCGCTTAAAAACTTATATCGTCACACGAAAATGCACATATGACTAACACTATCAGTAGACAAAAGTAGTATATCGAATAAAAACGGCAAATGATATATAATCGTGAATATTTTTGTCTATCGCTATTGAATATTTAATGAGCAAATAATACTTCTTTTTTATAAAAACAATACTTCTAATTGCCTTTTAAATGGCTTATTTAGTTCATACTTCTGGATGTATTTTTGTTAAAATACAATCCATAATATATTTAAAGGTGATCGTGTTTGGCTTTGGACATTTGTATGATGTATAATTCTTTGATAGTATCAATATGTCAAATAATAAATTGTTTTTAAGAAATTTTAACCAAGATTGTTACGTTTTAACACCATTAAATTTAATAAAAAACAAACCGATAACAATATTGGATGCACCAGGAGTTGACCACAGCAGGTTTTTAACCAGTACACTATTTATTAAGGACTTGTTTAAAATGATGAGTTGGCGCTTTTTAGTATGTGAAAAAGTGGTAAATACAATGTAATTTAAAAGTAAAAGACACGTGAACTAGAGCGGTTTTGACCCCGCGCTAGTCAGCATCAAAGAATTCGTATGCCCAGTTTGTTCAACACTGAACCAGGCTTTCCTTCAACAGTTTGTACTTTTATAAGGGTTTAAATCTAACGACTGTAACCTAAGCGGACATCACGTGATCTCTAAAACTAAAAAAGCCTGGTGTCCTGCGTACAGGTATTGGTCTTATGTTGATTTACCACCAAACACCAACAAACAAAATGTCATTAATCAGTTATAAAGAATTTAATATAGGGATCGAGAAATTTTGACGCACTGTTGTATGCACATTTATTAACCAACTTATTACTTAGAGACCAATACTTTATATACTACTAGTGTAATTATTTAATTTCTGTAACATTTCAACGACTACATGTACCAGTGTACCAATCTGGAGTGGAGCAATGGACCGCCTCTTGTCATATATTCTGTCATAACACAAGAGTGTGTTAATGTACTACATATTAGTTTGGCCTATTTGACATTAAAAAGCTATTCAATTACGACGGTTGCAAAGTGAGGAAGTAAGAGACACACAACAATTTTATGAACTTTTGTAAAGGCCGTGACTCATTTTGATGTCCATTAAGGACACTAAATGAATCTTAATGGAGGGTAAAATATCACCGTTGCATAACAATAAATTATATTGATGGCCAAATTTGTTCACTTATGTATCTTTTTCGTATTTAACCCTTTAAACGTTTTATGGCGTCAACGTTCAGGTATGTGTTCATGACCGTTGAGAAAGAGCTTTAATAAAACAGAGGCTCCTATTTCCCCATCCAATTTATGCTACCTCAGGACTTCCTTTTATATCTGATTTATATTAACAACCTAAATAAAGACCCATATTGTACTCTGTAGCAACAATAAACAACAGCGTATATTAATTAAAGGTTTGCGTTCTACAACAACTGAGTCAATATGTTTTAACCCTTTAAAGATAGAACAGCAAGTCCAAACCGCAGTCCGTTCTCTTGTGATTTCACTTTGTATGGTTAGGAATAATATAACATACATGCGACTAGTCAAAACTCTTAAGAAGATTTTCATCCTTTCTTGTGTACAACCGCTAACTTGTTAGTGAGGTCAACACTATAAAAATGTCATGTCAAAGAAGGAGGGGAAAATGCCACTCCTTAGTGCTGTATTTGATTGAAACCAACTTAAATGCTGTACCATGTTTAGTTTCACACTAGGTTTCTCCCGATGAAAATAGAATTGGTTGGATTTAATACCTTGTTGTAGTTGTAGGCCACTGTAAATGAGAAGTGAAATCATAAACAGTTTGTTATCTTTACAAATAATGAATATCCGGCTATCAATCCGACTCTTTTTAAAGATGTGTTATAAATGAGAGTAAAGTGTTCTCAAATGAGAGGAATCGATCATTTTTCAACTTAAATAAAAGGATCGAAGACTCCCCATTTGCAGAAGTGTTTTAAACTATAAGACAAAACGTACTTAAGTCCATTATCCCCATTTGCCGACTGAATTGTTCGGGTAGAGTAATAGCGTTATACGTGTTCTAGATAACTTTAACATTAATTATTCTTTTATATTTTTATATTTTTATGTTTTGTGCTGTTCTGTGTGTTTATTTTTGTACGGGCCATTTTATCGAGGTGCCCTTTAACTTAACATGACTACATCGTTTACAACATTATTTCTTTGAACATTTCTTCAATTTATATTTTGTTGTTTTATTTTAATTGACCTGTTTGTAAAGCCATGCATGTCCGTGTATTTCAGCAGATTTGAACCCAGCGTACCTGAAACGTTAGTATTAAATATAGCATTAAGATATCTGATCTTTCGAAACAGAACATTCAAATATTAACTCATTCTACTGACTATGTAATCTATGCGAATTATCTTCTTCATTTTTCTACACACCATTCCTTTATTGGTTATTGCAGTAGATTTTATTCAAAATAAGTCTAACTGAATTGACGGCCACCCAGTTAAACAATTATCTATTAAGAGGGTTTAATCAGATGTTAAGGGTTAACATGTGGGGCAATTATCATCTATGTTATAATGGAAACATAAAATTGAAGAGGTTCAATAACAGCAGAAAGTACAAAGAGATGCCAGCTGATAATGCAAAGACCTAAATTGATAATATCCGTAACTGTATACGAACGAAATAGAACATAGCACACATAATAATAATTGATGATGAATGGCGGAGGCTCGATCGACTTAAGTGATTGAACGTTTGATTTAAAGAAAGATTTTATAACGTATACTATAACAATCAAATACAGCACTCACACGTGGCATTATTATTCTCCGTCTTTCATCCGCCGACAAAGTTCACTATTTGCGTGCTTTATTATTATTTCTCCAACGATAAGGCATACATGTAAGTACAAATTGTAACACTCATGTCGGTGCGCTGTTGCCTTGATATGTTAGGGTGTCGTCACAACATATCATTTATCAAATTTGGTTCTATTTGTAAAACTGTTTGTAGAAATAAACCGGAAAACTCCTTCATTCAATAGCGTTGATTGTTTGGTACAATATTTTTTATTATTTTCTAAACAAAGTTAATTGTCCCTAAGATCAGAAATTATTTAAACTTTCAAGTGATAAAATATGCTTCTAAGTAATCAAATGTAAAACTCTCTAAAATATGGCCAAATAGATGTTTCTATCATGTGGACAGAATTATTTCATCTACTTTATACGTTTGTGCAAGTATTAAACAAGAAACGCCGCAATGCGACGAAACCAGGTTTTCAACAATTCAACCAAGTACTGATATGACAGGAATAAGAAATAAAAGATGGCAGTGAAGAAAGGATGCCATTATTGTAGTTGCATTGGTTGCATGCACCAAGATTAATGTCAATAGGCCAAAGCTAACTAAAGTTATTGAGCGGAAACTGAATTTCTATTTTAGTAACAATGACCTTGACCTTGATCACTGACACCTGGGTAGCCATTCAAAGCTGCACCTTGATGTAAGCTACCAATACAGCAAGTTTAGTGTCAATAGGCCAGAGCAAACTGAAGTTATTGAACAGAGACTGAATTTCTATTTTAGTAACAGTGACATTGACCTTGATCACAGACACCTGGGTAGCAATCCCAAGCTGCCTCTTGATACAAGCCACCCATACAGCAAGTTTGGCGTGAATGGGCCCAAGCAAACTAAAGTTATTGAGCGGAAACCTCAGTTTGACGCCATTTAGGATACGCCCGCCCGCCCGCCACAGCCATTCACCAATCTAATAACCAGGATTTGCGTTGAAAACCTGGTTAAAAATGTACAACAACGTGTATTCTATGCCAAACAGTGACATTAAATTTAGGGCAAATAATTAACTCCCATTTTCTATGCGCATAAAAACTTAACAATCTAGTCAATTGTCATACTTCCTGACAGCAGTCATATTCCAATTAAATCTCGCATTTTGCTTTTAGTTTAGAGTTATGGTAGCTATGCCAATCCAATACGAGTTGCGCCGCCTGTTTCATCTCATGAATATTCAAACGCTTCGAAATTCAACACTAAAAGTGTGCTGATTTTAGGTGCATATTTTAACAGTTGATTACGCTCTGAAAACGTGATATTTAAAATAAAAATTCCTGTGGCTACAGCAAATGTCAACGTGTCTGTGTATCACAGAATTTCATGAAAACGCTGTTATTTTGCCAAAGATTTTTTGGTTGCAAATTAAAAGTAAGAGGATTTTATCGATCGCAGTCGATAACACTAATACCAATGATGTATTTAGGTAAATTAAAATGTGTTGAATCCAATAATGATGTCATTTTACACGTACAGCCCGGTACTCCATATGCAAAATAACATTAAATATCAACCTGATCACCAGAAATGCAAATGAATATTGAGTAAGTATATTAAATGAACAAGCACAGTGTACTGTGCTAAAACGCGATAGGCGAGTGGACATAATGGTTTTGTTTTGGCCGCGACAACTCGGTTTCGATACCAGGTGTCGCCGAATATTTTCCAGATTACTATTTTTCTTTGTTGGCATCTTGTGTCAAGTTAACTTGACGTGTTTATATCTAATCCGACATCTGTAAAAACACACACAAATATAAATAAAATGTAGTGTACACCTAGCACTCTAAATATAATTGATTTGTTATAGGTTCGTCGTTTAAGAGTAAAGTCTTCATAATGTATAATTATGTAGTTGTTTAATGAGGCAATCTCACAAAATACACGGCAACGGTTATAAACAGCAGAACCTGTTGTTTTCATATTTCAAAACTTTTATTTTTGTGTTATATTTTTTTTCCGAATATTTGTTTTTACTTGGTTGTATTTGCTCAACAATTAGTCAGTTTTGCTACGATTTTCATTGTACACATATGAAATATGTATCGCTCATAACGTGAACCCATAACGCAAGTCACTACGGATCGTTTTCATACAATATGCCTGGTTTTTGATGAGTTAAATAAGGTTTGTTTTACATATAAAATTCTGTTTTGTATCTTAAGACACTTTAGTTCTCATGTTTAAATCATTAAAACCTTAAAACAAATTATTATTTTTCTATAAAATGAGTTGTTTATATTGCATTAAGATGTCTTTCAACTTAAAAAGGGTTGACTTTTTGGTCATTTTCAAAACTGTGAAATTTTCGTGGGTTGAAGTTGTACAAGTTTGACAGGCTATAACTTCATCGCAAATATAGAATTCACTGAAGTAAAGTTTTATATTCAATTTAAGAATCATATTTAATATTACTAAAAACGGAAATTTAATAAAGTGCTTTAAAAAAAAACCTGACATAGCTAGTTATGAACTACTTAATTAAACTTGATTTGACACGCAGCTGCATCTGTTTTAATCTATAGGCGATGTTTTGTATATTATGACGCAAACTTTAAATTTGTACGTTTGGTATGCAGGGCATTACTTTCTTTTTCGTTGATTATGTAGGTTTTATAAATCATTTATACAAAAATCAAAAACCTTTAATCTCTTATTAATATAAATCGCTTTCTATTTAATGCCAATAAAATAAAGGCAATTACAACAAATCCGTGGTAAAATGACTGTATAAAGTGCATACACCGTATACTAGTAGACTTTAGAAAAAGGCCTCATATAACATTAATGATGTGCACCGATTTTAATACAGAGCATCAGTTGTTCATATGCTTATCATAGTGATAAAATATTCCATCACATATTAGACAAGTAATTACTTCGCAATTGGGAAACCACTTTGGATATTATGTTTTTCTCGTACTGGCATTTATTACTAAGGAATGTAAAGAATTTAAGGACCTTTTCGCAACATTTAAATGATGAGAAAGGAAGAAACGCAACAACGCGTGCACTACAATGATAATATAAATTTAAAATAGAACACACATGCAGATAATAATCGCGATAGACGATAGACGATATAATATATGATATATCATAAGCCATTACTTATTTAAAGTGAAATCTTATATTTTTTATAAGTTTACAATAAATTACTAGGTAAACGTGTCTCTCATAAACAGTGATGCCATGTCCACCTCATATTGTTTTTGATACAATCGTAGAATGTCTAGATGAAGAAGTTAAGCTATACTTTGATACACTTATAAAAGGCTAATTATTAGAGTTACGTACGCCACTATCAGACGTTTAAATTTACATTACTTAAAGACATTTAATTAAATTTGTGATTAACATTTGATATTTCATGTCTACTACAATAATTAATCGCTCAGAAAAGTCACAAGATGACGTCAGGACGAACAAAGTGGTACTTTATTATTATTTATATCTACCAAAGTGTATCTAGAACGTCATTAACATGTGATATTTTATATGCATACACTACAGTGTTCATTGCCTGACTGCTCAGAAGAGGTACAAGATGACTAAGAAAGTGGTAGTTTTTTACTTTTTTTTTCTAACAAAATGTATCTAGAACGTCATCAACATGTATATAATCAACATGCCTTTCGAGTCATACTTTGTCTAGTATATAAGACGTACAACGTAACCTATGGTATTTATTACTCTACTTCTTCAAACCGTCTGATATATTTCCATTATGGTATCTTGTAACCACTTTTATTAATAACTTGGCTTCTAACCGTTAAAAGTCAACCAAAGTTCATATTGGGATAGTCGGATATAAGGTTTCTAATACCCCTGTTACACTTATACTCGTCCTCAGTACGACCTAAAAGTTCAAACCGAAAGGGTGTGAACGGCGTGAAAACGAAGTGGTCGTAGTAGCAACCTATTGAGATCTATTTACGAACGTCATTGAACGAGTTAGGACAAGTTTGGTCGAGATGGCCTCTCAAAATTTTGAACCGACTCAAATAAATTAAAAAGGCATCACGTCCTGAAATAAGACGTAGTGTCATCGTACCGAAAACGAGATAGTCGTATTGCGAACGTAACTGTCGTACTGCGATCGTTCTAAGGACGTTGTGGGACGTAGTGCGATCGAGTTGCTGTTAGAAATACGATCACGTTACGACCTTGTCCGTTTCTAACTCGTTCATCTCGTCCGAAGACCGATCTTACTCGACCGCATAATGTTGTTAGTGCGTCCTTACTCAGTGTTATTCTGACAAAATCAAAACAAATAGTTCCTAACACGTTTCTACACAGTCCGAAGAGTTTGCAGTACGTCCTAGGTACGCTCTATCGGTGTTCAATACGAGTTGTTGCGTTTGTATCCAGTCCTTTCAACGACAATTCCGTTTGCAGTACGATCAAATCAGGAGAGTATAAATACGGGCCGTCCTCTCATAGGATCATATAATAGTCACATATGTAACATGGATAACGGACATCTGGCCCTTTGACTTAGAGTCGTCAGACGGTGGCTTTTGTTGTGGGGCATCATTTTCAGTGAAAGGTTGGGCGACAACAGTCTGTTCTTCAGTCTGTGTCAGTCTGTGTGGGTGGAGGAGCGGCGTTTTTTACGTTTGCTTCTGTTCTTCCTTGGAGGCATGCTTGGAGGCATGCTTGGGTATTTTTACTGGTTTGTAGCGTCAAACTAGAATGAGGACTAGCTGAAACGTGCCGAGTTTTTATAGGTCGGACCAAGACGTGCGCGCAGTTAAGATCTGAACGTACTGAGTACGGAATGGGGACGTACTGTGGTCGAGTTGAACGATCTGTAAATAAGGTGGTTGTAATGGGAATGATATAGAACTAGTAACGAAACGGACTTTAACTGGATGAAGTCGGACTAGGACTGTTTGAAAACGTTGTACATAGCCGTTTTATCCCGTTCTGGACGGTCTGCTGACGGTCTGAGGACAGAATAGTCGAATCAATACCGGTCTGTGAACTAGTTACAATCGTATTCTAGCCATCTGGCCAAATATGCCCGTTTCAACCCGACCTCAACTCGTTTTTTAAAGTTTCGGGAACGTAGTACGAACGGGTAAGAACGGCCTCTAGTGTAACAGGGGTATAAATATCCTGTCCATATGTAAAGTGTGGAACAATACATATCGAATTTGTTGGCTCTCTACCGTGGGCACTTACTATGTAGTACAATATAATTTAGGTGGCATTAATGTTCGTGAACTAAATATTCGCTTCAGTTAACAGCATGTGCAATGAAACAATGGACGATCTATATGCAAGCGTATTCATAAGGTTGTATTGAACAGCAAGGTGCAATTATCATATGTGAGCGTGATATAAAAACACCTAAAGATCTACATCGTACTGAAACTAGTCTACACTAATAGATGTTTTGCATATCAGAATGGCTTAATTCAGTCTGCGCGTTAATTATTTTCGAATATAGCCCTTCGGGCTATTCAAATATCATTTTCTATAGCCCGACTGAAATTTAAATAGCGCAAATTTTTTGTAGTGGTCATAATTCATACAGTTTTTGATAGAAATGCGTTGAGTTGCACTAATTTTAATTTTGGTTGTGTTTTGTACGAAAAAATAACTCCACAATGAATATTTTTGTTAATTTGTTCCTTTGTTTAAAATTTTACTTCAAAAATATAATCGACCAGTCGGTTTTTTGTATTCAATTCTAATCAATCGACCGGCCGTTTACTCGACTCGGGCTTCGGTCTTATATACTAATTTGCAGACTGCTTAATTATAATAAAATATATACTGCGCTACCGATTTTTGTTCCATTGCTTTTAAGGTTAAAGTATATATATTTCAATATATATTATACAAATGTAATGTGTTTTCAAACTATAAAACACATAATTATATAATAGCTGGGCGGTGTCTTTCATTCTGAATCGACTGTGTTTATCTCGTACAGACAAGCAAAGATATCCTCGTGATTCGATTGCATTAAATTATGCATACATCAGACAAATTATGTACACAATGTAATGTACTGGAAAATTTGCTGGTTCTAATAAGCCTTTAATCACTTATAAATATTCATTTTGTGAACATATTATACTTGTTTTATAAGATATATTGCATCAAGCTAATGGTGAACGATTAGATGTTTTCTTTAATGTCAGCAAAAAAGATGTTCTTTGAAGCAAAGAACGAACTTTAAAAAAGGTTAGCTTGAAAGCTTCTCATCGTTATAAAATGTTTATGTAATTATTTCTTGTCTGTTTACAGCAATATGAACGCAAACTACAAATCAGCCATATCTACATTTATAAAACATAATACAACGATTATACTGAGAGATCGCGTCCTTAGAAAGCTTAGGTTGAATGAGAAAATAGCCGCATCGGGTTTAATAAAGTTGAAGCACCCGTAGTAAATGAGCGGAACTGTAACGATTTATATGCAAAAAAACATTTAATGACAATTGTCCATTATATATATCTTACTGATTTGGGTAAGGTAGTACTAATCACTCATTTCGCATAATCTCATGCTTAACTTCCCGCTTGATTAGATCGTGCATTTTTACGATTGTTAAAAAACAATTATGCAATATATTGGCCATTGTTTGTGCATTATCGTATACGAAAGACTCAAAGAGCAATTAAATACCTATGAAAATAAAATTTAAGTATAAAGCACGTTATGTATATGTCTTATCTTGGTCAAAAGATACCGGCAAATCATGTTTAATTCATGCACACATTTTCGGCACTTGTTCTTTCAGGAAGAGGTTTTATGAATAATTTATTATGCAAACCAAAACAAGAGCATAGCTTCTTTTTAAACATTATTACTGTTATCACTTACCTGTGGCAAAAAAGAAACATTTTAAAATTTTGTTATAAACAGTGAGAAGGTAATATATGCCACAAAAACAATAGCCACCTTCCTGAAACAAAGATGCTGTAGTTAAATAGTAAGTTTTATACCGAATACGTTTTAGACAATTTAGGAAAACTAAGCTATCCTTTTAAACATATTTCAATGCCCCGTTGCATAAGATCTGTTCCGCTGTTATCAAAAAACATTGCCAAAACATTGAAGATTTTATAATGTTTCATTAAATTAAATATGACTGGTTCTTATTATTATAACATATTTCAAAGGAGACTCGATGCACATACACTTACATAAATACATCATGAGAAGCTGTCAACTGATGTATTTTTCACGTTCCACATTTCATATGGACACGGTACTTTAGAAACGTTATATCCGACCATCCCAATATGAACTTTGGTTGACTCCTAACAGTGAGAAGCCAAGTAATTAATAAAAGTGGTTACAATATGAAATAATGGATCTATATAAGATGGTTGCCAGGTTTCGTGAAAGGTAAGTTATAAACCACAACATCACGTTGTACGCCTTACATATCATACAAAAACATTGTATAGGCCTTTTTAATATATTTATGTAAAAGACGTTCTTGGACATTATTGTAAGGGATAAAACTAAAATACCATGAAGAAAACTACCTTTAATCATGATGTCAATGTTCGATCAGTCAGTGTTATATACCTCAGTATATAAAACGTCACGCATCAATCTGTGAATAAACATGCCTTTTTATTATGTAAAGCTAAATGTCAGGTAGTGGTGTGTTTAATTATAACAATACGGTTTTGGACCTCAATTAGTCTACCAAAGTATCACTCACATTGTTCATCTAGACTTTGTTCTAATGTATCAAAGCAGAATATGTGGTAGGCACGTCAGAGGTTTGTTATAAAGATATACTTATACTTTTATTCCTACAAATACATGATACGAAAATCAGGTAACATAGTTATATGTACAAAATATATACACAAGACATACATATACGATTAACACTATGGTGGATACTATTCAAATATCATACGCGAGTTGTATGCTCACGTTATAATACAGATACATTAACGATAGAGGCAAAAACAGTTCTTTTGCTTTTTCTTGTTTTGATTTAACGTATTGAATTGTTATAATGTCGTTGAAGTATTACCGCAAACAGTGTTGGTACATTTAGTTATAAAAATGTATATTTCCACAGTCTTTACTTCCATTCAAGGCAAACAAATGTTAACATTCATTCATTCGTAGTACCATACTACATGAACACATTTCCGGGAATACATTTGTCAATATTATTTTGCACAATTACATCCTCATAGTAAGCAACAAAGGTCTGTAGCAAACTTAAACAATGTTGATATAGTACATCAGGCACTATCTGCTAACGGCCGCATTTACGTCGACTATCAATGCTATTGCTTAGAAACCTCAATGGAAATGCAGGCAAAATCTTATTAATAATGTATTGATGTTCTTTGCAACTGCATTGAAATGCCAAACATTCCACAGCAACAAATATCAATGGAAGAAATAAATATCTCCCATAATAATTGCGTGTCTAAAAGTTGTTTGAGAGTTTTATCACTATGATAAGCATATCCACATGTACAACTGATGCTCTTTACGTAGAAATCTATGCACATCGTTGATGTTCATAAAGACACATTCTACAATTTACTTGAATATTTTGATGTTTATAACAACCGGAGTACCACAATTACATATACATTGTAGTTGCATTTATTGTTTTGACATTAAAACATAAAAGTATTGTATCAGTATAATGATGAACTAATATTTAACCGATGAAAGGGAAAGCCCCTAGGAAGCATAGCCCTCGGTTTTATTGAAGCCGTTCAAAGGTTGAAACCAATTGTGAATATTTGATACATGTCATATAATAAACACACCAACAACGAGTTGTAGTGCATAGCAAATGGAACGTGTTTGTCATAATATACAAAACAACTTGCTTAGAGAGTAGAATAGATGGCACTGTGTGAAAGAAGAGTTGGATAAAATATGATGAATCAATCGATTTCATAGTGGTAAATATGACTTTGACCGATAATAATAACATTACTCTATATTAATCAATAAAAGTAAAATGCATGATTTCTTTTTAAGTATGACCATACTGATTGTCAGAAATGTTGACAATATAGTTATACATGTATTGATTTATTTATATGCGTGTATGTAGGTTTATATAAGATATTACAAAAACACAGTTTGTAGCTGATATTGCTGATTGTACTTAAGATGTTGCTATGTTAGGTTCTTGGGCGGTTTACCAGAGTTTGTCGTTTTACATCTGATTAAAATATTGTCACGATCGTTAATGTTTTTTGTTAAATATTTTACCTACCAAGCAGTCACAGTTTTTTAGTTACATACAAACTAGTAGATAACCGAATTTGAAAAATGGTATGTTGAGAAAACACACAAACAATAAAATGGATAAATCGCACACACATGCATAGACTATGAGGCATAAATACATATGGTTGGATATAAATATAATATAAATAATGTACAAAATGTAGTTGACATTGCCATGGGCTGGCGATATAGAACATAACGGTCTCGAACAAAATCAATTGACAGAACAAAACACTACTGCACAAGTTTACGCATAAGAATGAATGTTAAATGTGAAATATTAAAGAAATAGCATTTCAGTATTTAAGAGCAAACCGATTGGATTGAAGATAAACAAACACGGTATTAAAACTTTAAACGAGTACATATAGCGTATAGTGTACAATAAAGACAAGAGTCAAATGTATAAAAAAGC